>Ga0182030_10001373_pt1 | contig 50061 bp, 33 predicted proteins | sample 812S3MmetaG_FD_121299 | JGI IMG/M metagenome (GOLD analysis project Ga0182030, IMG submission 121299) | Permafrost microbial communities from Stordalen Mire, Sweden - 812S3M metaG (Illumina Assembly) | ecosystem: Environmental > Terrestrial > Soil > Wetlands > Permafrost | place: Sweden... | reverse complement strand
TTGGTATCTTAATCGGCGTTTATCCGGGTTCATCGGCGGCCAGACTTCTTCTTTCCGCGAAGCATGGTCTCAGCCTAATTCCCATGGCTCATCGAAATTGCGGTGCGACTTCAGGAGTTCGGAGTCTCGACCCGGCAGGCAAGAGTGCCTGCGCCGCTTCTTGACGCGAGTCGCGGTGGGAGGGCCGCTGGCGTACCATGATTGATGCAGCCGAACAGCATGGCCGATAGTGACAAGTGGGGGCAGGTCCAGGAAATCTTCCTGGCAGTAGCAGACCTCGGTACAGCCGAGCGCACAGCCGCCTTGGCACGTCTGTGCGAGGGCGATAGCATCCTGCGCGGAGAGGTGGAATCGCTGCTGGAGGCCGAGGTCCGCGGAGCGGCACACCTGCACACTGTCATCCAGGCGGAGGCTGCCGTGCTGATGGAACCGTCGCGCGGAGAAGGGCGCCGGGTGGGCGCCTATCGTCTGGTTCGCGAAATCGGCCGCGGCGGAATGGGCACGGTGTATCTGGCGGTGCGCGCCGACGGGCAGTATGAATCGGAGGCCGCCATTAAGCTGGTGCGGCCCGGACTGGACATCGACTTCATCTTCCGGCGATTCCGCCACGAGCGGCAGATTCTGGCGAACATGCAGCACCCCAATATCGCCCGGCTGTTGGATGCCGGGACCACCGAAGATGGCCTCCCGTACCTGGTGATGGAGTATGTGAAAGGTTCGTGGATCACCACCTATGCCGAGGAACACGGTTTGAGCGTGGAGCAGCGGCTGCGGCTGTTCCTGCCGGTTTGCTCCGCCGTGGCCTACGCCCACCACGCTTTCATCGTGCATCGCGATCTCAAGCCGGCCAATATTCTGATCGACGCGGCAGGGTCGCCCAAACTGCTGGATTTCGGGATTTCCAAACTGCTGGTGGCCGGGCAGGAGGCTTCCGCGGAGAGCCAGGGCGCGGCCATGATGACCCCGGACTACGCCAGCCGGAGCAGATTATCGGCGATGCGGTCACGGTGGCATCCGACGTCTACTCACTGGGAGCGGTGTTGTACCGGTTGCTGACCGGATTGAAGCCGCACCGTATCGAGCAATGCACTCCACTCGCGCTGGAACGGGCCATCTGCCTGGAACCGACGACAGCTCCCAGCGTGGCCGTGAAGGATCGTCCGGCGCTGGCCCGCAGGCTGGCCGGCGACCTGGATGACATCGTGCTCTGTGCCATGCGCAAGGAACCGGAACGCCGGTACACTTCGGCGGAACATCTGGCCGAGGATTTGAAACGCCACCTGGAGCATCGCCGCGTGATGGCGCGTCCGGATTCGCCGGCGTATCGTGCCGCCAGATTCCTCAAGCGCTACCGGCCGGCGATTGCCTTGGCGGGTGCGGCAGCGATCGTAACGGCTGGTATAGCGGTGGTGGCTAGCCACAACGTGCGTGCCAGCCAGAGGGCCGCGGCCAGCGAATTGTCGGCGGCCGAGGAACGGCTGGGCGATTTGCTGCTGGAGCGCGGCGATCGCGCAGCGGCCGTGGACGCGTATCGCAAAGCCAAGGCCGCGGCGGAAGCCGTTCTGGCCGGCGACCCGAGCGATTCGTCAGCCAGCCGGAGGCGACAGGATGTGACTCGCAAACTCATGAACAGCCAGGGGACACCGCGATGAGCCAGACAGGCAAAATCACCCTCTCGGAGAGGCAGAAGCGCCTTGTGCGGGAGAGTTTCGAATCGCTGAGCGAGTACCAAAGCTCGGTGCTGATGCTGTTTTATGGGCGGCTGTTCGAAATTGCTCCGGAAACGCGCCCTCTTTTCCATATCGATATTCGTGAGCAGTCCTCCAAGCTGATGAATACGCTGGCGACGCTGATTGACGCGCTGGATCGATTGGAGCTCTTGCTCCCCCATCTGGCGGAGTTGGGGAGCAAGCACGTCACCTACGGGGTGCAGCCGTATCACTACGAGAAACTGCGGTCGGCGCTGCTGTGGGCGCTGGGACACGCACTCGGCGCGGAGTTCGGCCGCGAGACGCGAACCGCATGGGAAACCCTGTTGACCGCTGTATCCGCCGCGATGCTGGACGGTGCAGCGGCGGCCGCGCCCCCGCACAACCCCTCGAAATAAGTTTTTGGGTGACCGCAAAAATCCGAATTCTTCTTCGCCTTACTGTGTGGAAGCAGACAGCTTCCATGCGGAGGAGATATGTCGATGAGCATTTGGAAGGCAACGATTTTGACGGCGGTGCTGGCGGCCGGGATGGTCCACGCCCAGACACCGGTGAAGACACAAACCAGCCTCTATGAGCGGCTGGGCGGAATGCCGGCGGTCCACGCCGTGGTGGACGATTTCGTCAACCGCATTCTGGCGGACGAACGTGTCAATAAGTGGTTTGCGCGCGCGGCCGCGGATGCGGACGTGGCAGCGGCGTACAAAGCCGGTCTGGCCGACTTCTTGTGCCAGGGAACCGGCGGCCCCTGCAAGTACGCGGGTCCGGACATGCTGACGGCGCACAAAGGGCGCGGCATCACGGAAGCGGCATTTCAGGCATGGTGGAGGACCTGGTGGCCACCCTCGATAAGCTGCACGTTCCGGCCAAAGAGAAGGCCGACGTGCTGAACCTGCTGGGGCCCATGAAGCCGTTGATTGTTCAGTAGGCGGCCGCGGCACTCCCGAGCCGATAGCGGAGAGCTGGCCCCATAGCCATGAAGCCGTTGATTGTTCAGTAGGCGACCGCGGCTTCGCGTCCGGTCAGTCCAGCTATCCCGCGGCGGCGGATGCACCCGTGCGGTCGAGTTCGCGCTGGAGCCATGCCTGGGCGACGCGCAGATGATTGCGCACCTCGCCCACTTGCATACCCAGCGCCTCGGCAGACTCCTCGGCGGTAAGGCCGCCGAAGAAACGTTGTTCGATGAGGCGGGCCTTGAGCGCATCTTTGCGGGCCAATTCGACCAGCGCATCGTCGATGGCGATCAGAACGGAAGGCCGATCGACGGGGATGTCTCCAGCCTGCGTGATGGAGAAATTCAGCTTGCCGCCGCCCCGTTTGGAGGCATTGCGCACGCGCGCGTGGTCGATCAGGATTTGCCGCATTACCTGCGCCGCGACACCCATAAAATGGCCGCGGCTGCGGTAGTCCGGTTGCTGCTGTTTGAGCAAGCGGGCGTAGGCTTCGTGTACCAGTGCCGTGGGTTGCAATGTATGTCCGGCCCGCTCGTTTCGTAGATATCCGCCGGCCAGACGCTGCAGCTCCGCGTAGACCAGGGGCATCAATCGATCGAAGGCAGCCTTGTCGCCATCGGCGAACTTCCGGAGCAGGATCGTAATTGGCTCTTCTTCGATCATCGGGGAATTATACCGAGCCGCCGATCTGCGGGCACCCTCAATTCGATAGAATCGTGTTGAGTCCTATCCAGGTGCCGGAATCGATCATCGCGTTCGACCGCGTCGTCTTCAGCTACGACTTCGTCGAGGTGCTCCACCAGATCTCGTTCACGCTCCAGCGCGGTGAAGTGGTCGGACTGCTAGGTCCGAACGGCGCGGGCAAGAGCACCACCATCAAAATCATCGCCGGCATTCTGGCGCCCGGCGGAGGCGCGGTCTCCGTCGCGGGATTCCCTCTCCCCGAGCGCGCCATCGAAGTGAAGCAGCGCATCGGATACGTGCCCGAGGCCGCCGTCCTGTTCGAGAGCCTCACCGGCCAGGAGTATCTGGAACTCTGCGGGCGCCTGCACAGCGTGGAAGAAGAGACCTTGCAAATGCGCATCCGCGAGATGCTGGAAACTTTCGGCCTCTCGTCCGACCGGTCGAGCCGTCTCGACACGTACTCCAAAGGCATGCGGCAGAAGGTGCTGATCGCCGCCGCGCTGCTCCACAATCCCGAATTGATTCTGCTCGACGAGCCGCTTTCCGGGCTCGACGTGAATGCCGCCATCATGATCAAAGATCTCATCGCCGCGCTGGCGGCCGATGGCCGGACGGTGCTCTACAGTTCGCACGTGCTCGACGTGGTGGAGAAGGTTTGCAGCCGCGCGCTGATCATCCACAAAGGCAGCCTGATTGCCGACGGAACGCTGGATAGCCTGCGGGCATCCACCGGGCAGGAGTCCTTGGAGGATGTTTTCCGCACGCTCACCCATTCGGCCAGCGTCGAGCCGGGCGTGGCGCGCATCGTGGCGGCGCTGCGGTCATGAACGCCGTTTGGAGCGCCCTCGTCCGCTTCCTGCGCACCAGCGGCACCGTCCAAGCTCTCATGAGGCGGATGGGCATCGACGTAGTCCACTACTGGCTGCTGGTGGATCTGTTCGGCACGCTCAGCGACCGCCGCGAACTCCCCGGCCAACTGGGCCACAATGTCATGACGCTGGAAAGATCGTCCTGGCTGTTTTACTTTCTCTCCGGCTTCATGGTGTTGATCTTCGTGACGATGGGGATGTCGCCCACCACTTACTTCCTGATTTTTATGGCGCTCTCCGGGTTCCTACTGCTTACGAATTTGCTCTCGGAAGCGAACAACAGCCTGATGAACCCCATCGAAGGCCTGGTGCTGGCGCATCAGCCGATTAATGGCGCCACCTACACATCCGCGAAACTCACTCACATCCTGCGCATCCTGTTGTACCTGGTACCGGCGCTGAATCTGATTCCCGCCTTCGCCGGCCTGCTGCTCGCAGGCGCTCCCTGGTATTATCCGCTGCTGCATTTGACGGCCGCATTCGCGGTCGGCATGGTGATGGCGCTGCTCTGCTGCGCGCTCTTCGGATGGCTGCTGCGCTTCGTGGCGCCGGCGCGCTTGAAGGCGGTGGGGTTCGCCGCCGAAATGTCATCGTGGCTGCTTTATGCGATGTCGCAGTTCATGCCGCAGATGCGCTCGAAGCGCTTCCATCTGCCGCATTGGGTGCCCACCGGGACCGGTCCGCTCATCGTGCTTGCCGCGGCCCTCGGCGCCATCTCGATCGCGGCCGTGGTGTTTGGACTGCGTGCGCTTTCGGGCGATTACCTGGCGCGCGTCGCGGCTATCGCGCACGGCCGCTCGGGGAAGAAGATCGGAGTGCGCCGGTCCTACGTTGGCGCGCTGGTATCGCGATTGGGAGGCCCCCACGTGCGCGCCGGTTTCGAATATCTGTCGCGCATGATGATCCGCGACTGGCATTTTCGCCGGCAAATGATCGGCGTGATCCCCATCGCCACCATGCTTCTCGCCGGCACTTTTGAGGGCATGCGGACTTCGCCGTTTTCCGGCAAGTTCACGGCGGCGCATCTCATTCCGCACTCCATCGGGTTTGCCTTCTTACTGGTTTGTACGGCACTTCCCTACGGCGCCGATTACAAGGGCGCCTGGCTCTTTCTGCTGGCGCCGGCGGGGGCTTTCCGCGGCGTCGCGCGCGGCGTATATTTCAGGCTGTTAGCGCTCGTCCTCGCGCCCAACGTGGTGCTGTTGCCACTGCTCGCATGGTATTGGGGTATGCGTGACGCGAGTCTGTTTTTGGCATACAGCGCCGTCGTGTCGTCCGTCTATCTGGCGCTGGAACTGCGGCTCATTGAGGGCATGCCGTTCAGCAGACAGCCGGAAGGTACGGGCAATCCTTATATGCTTGCCATCCTGCTGGTGGGCGGGATGGTAGTCGGCATCGCGGTAGGGCTGCAGTATTTTCTGATTTTCCACTCGCCGGCGATGGTGCTGGCGGTGACGGCAGCGCTCGCTATCGCGTCGTGGCTGCTGGCGCGCAGTTCGCTCGCGACGCTCGAGGTCGGCATTCGCTTTCACTTGGGAATGTTGAGTAACGAAAGCAAGGGAATTTACACGGAAGTGACGTAAGGCGGCTGTTAGCTTTTGGCGTTTAGCTGTTAGCTCTTAGCCAAAACCCGCGGGGGACCGAACCGCAGAGGAAAGCTCAGATTGCCACCATTTCGGCCCGCGTGCTTGCGGCCTAGACCTACTAGAGAGGCGAGGCTAATAGCTAATAGCCAATAGCCCAAAGCCAAAAGCTAATAGCCAAAAGCCAAAAGCTCCTCAGGCTCTCACCACAGTCGCCTTCTTGATGAAGTCCGCATCGAACTCCAGCCCCAGCCCCGGACCCGACGGCAGCGGAATCACGCCATTGCGAATTTCGAAATTCGGCGCATACCAGGACTCCGGCTTGTGCGGCGCACGCCATACATATTCCATGAACGGTCCGATGTTCGGCGTGATGGCGGCAAAATTCAGGATGTTGACCGAGGCCGCGCCGGTCTGCGTGTTGTGCGGACAGATCCACAGGTTGGCTTTGCGCGCCATGCGTGCCACCCGCGCGGCGCGGATGAATCCTCCGTTGTAATTCAGGTCGGGTTGCACCACGCTCATCACGTGATTGTCGATCATCCACTGGAATAGCCAGAGGCTGGAATCCTGTTCGCCGAACGCGATCTTCATGGTCAGCGCGTCGGCCACTTTCTTGGTTTCGCTCAGCTCTTCCCACGGGCACGGCTCCTCGAACCACAGGTATTTCAGTTCCTGCAGGCGCTTGCCGATAGCGATTCCATTCTCCGCGTTGTACGATCCGTTGGCGTCGGCCATGAGCGTTACCTTGCCCGCCAGTTTCTGCTGCGCCAGTTCGAGGATCTTGTCCGTCCGCCCCGGGGACGCATCGCGGTTGTCGCTCATGCGCCCGCCGATCTTGAACTTGACGGCCTTCGCCCCGGTGGCTTCCACGCCGCGCACATAGATGTCGACCTCTTCCTCCGCCGTAGTCTCGCGGATCGACCCCGAGAGGTACACCGGGATTTCTTTGCGCAGAATTCCTCCCATCAGTTCGGCGGAAGGTTTGCGGAGCGCCTTTCCCATGAGGTCGAACAGACTCTGCTCCACGTATGCGACCGGGCACCAGAAGGCCTGTCCGGCCATCTTGTAATTGGTGTCCGCGACGTAGACCTCATCGACTAGCCTTTCGAGGTCGCGCGCATCCTTGCCGATGAAGTGCGGCACTACCCGGCGCAGCAGGATGGCGATGTAGTCCTCCATGTTCTTAGTGAGGACCAGACCTTCCGCGCCATCGCTGGTGCGCGTGCGCAGGAAATACCGATTGCCCGACTGCAGCAGATCGATCGCCGTGATCTTCAGCGGGTTGGGAAAGAACTTGTGGAGGTGGAAGAGGGTGGAGTCTTCCTCCGGCGCGGCGTAAGCACGCGACAGGGCGGCGCCGGAAAGGGCCAGGAAACTACGGCGGTTCATGCAAGACATGCTATCAGCTCTCAGGAAGAAGCGGTCAGCTCAAAACAACCTTTGCCGGCCGTACCGGGACGACATCGGCATAATGGGCGACGCTGAGGGCCTCGGAGTCCGGACGTCTGAGGGCTGACAGCTCTCCAGGACTGCTTGACTGCTTTCTCACCTCCTTGGACAGCTCTGAAGACGCTCAATAGATCCAATAGCTAACAGCAAAGAGCCAATAGCCTGTTCAGTCAGTGGCTCCATGCGTGAGGCGTGCTGACACCTGACCTCCGGCGACGTATTCCGAGAGTACTAAGGCAAAAATGCCCTACTTTTTTCCGCTTCCGATGCCGATACGAAGCTCAGTGACCAAAGAACGGTCGCCCGCGGCAGGTTAGCCGTCGAGACAAAAAAGAAAGAAGCTATGAAACTCTTGCACCCAAGCTTACACCCAAGGATCGACAGATCGAGAGCTATTCTCCCCCTGCTCGCGCTGGTTACCTTCTCGAGCCCAATGTTCGCTGCCGGAATTAACGTCAGCGCGTCCACCCTTTCCATCAGTTGCAACATCGCCACCGCGACCGGATCCACTCTAACCGGTAACATCAGAACGCTTACGGTCACCTTGCCGTCGCCCGGGCCTAGCGCCAGTGCGCCGGTAACCATTGGCGTCGCCACTGCCAGCGGTGCGGGCGCGCCGTCCGCCCTCACGGTGGTTCCAGCCGTGAACGGAGCTCTAGGCAACGTTCTGGGCTCGGCTACCGTCGCAAACACGAGCACCATCTACTCCACGGGCGTCGTCTTCAATGTGAACGCTCAGCAATACTGCGCCAACGCCGCCAACGTAGGAACCAACACCCTAACCTTTAATTTCACGGGAACGCCGGGTACCTTAACGAGCGCGAGCGTAACCGTGACCCTCACCGTCACCGGTGTCCTCACCCAAGCCAACCTACCCAACAGTACGACGGTGAACCTCAATTGCGCCACCGCTAATGGCCCGGGAGCCGCTCTAACCGCCCTCGCTCAGACCATTAACGTCCAGCTGGCGACCCCGCCCCCGACCGGCACATCGATAGCCATGGCGGCTGGAACCTACACCACATCTGCCGGGTCAGTCACGCAGGCCAACAGTCCATTGGTAGTGACAGTACCCGCAACCGCTCTCACCCCATCTAACTATAATCAGGGCATTAACGTCACCATCAACGCACAGCCCTATTGCGCCAATGCTACTGTCGGCACCACTACGCCGACCTTTAATCTGACGGGAACCGTGTCGACGCCCGGTGTGGGTGCGATGACGGGCGTAACCGTCACTACGCAAACCATTACCGTCAACCTCGTAGTGAGCGCGAGCGCATCCCCGCTTACCGTTTCACCGAGCTCCGTGAGTATCAACTGCATATGGGACGGTAACGCCAACTTAAGTGCCAACTACACGCCGGGAGCGGCACAGACCGTCTCCGTGACCGGTCCCACGGGCTTGAATTTCACCCTGGGCTCAACTCCAGGTTGGGTCACGCTGAGCCCCAGCAGTTTCACCAGCATCGCCGCCAGTGCCACTGCCTATAACTTCACCGTGGCGGCCGCGGCGGGATGCGGCTTACCTGGTGCGAACGGTGCCACCAAGGGGACGATTCACTTAACCAATGGACTGAACCTGGATAAAGTGATCAATGTCACTCTGAATGTCGTATCGGCCAGTCTTCTGACGGCAACTCCGGTGAACAATACAACGCTGGCGTATGTGAAGGGTTCCGGTACCCCCGGTCACATCGATATCAACGTCCACGATATAAGCGGCAATACACCATATGCCTTCACCGTGGATACCACTTCGCTCGGCCCCTGGCTCAACGTGGATACCACGACAGCTATGACGCCCGCGACCGTCCGCTTCACTTCGACTAGTATCGTCGATTCGCTGGCTCCTGGCTCATACAGCCAGAAAGTTCGCGTTCAGACCGCGAGCTATGGGGATCTAATCGTAACCATACCGATCATGATCAGTAACCCTGCCTCAACTCTTACGGTGACCGGCACAGCAACGGCGGGATGCTCCGTTAGTGGGCTCACGCAGACCTGCACTGCCATGACCGGTCAGGCGCCTCCATCGGCTTCCATCACCTTGAAATCCAGCGATGCGCCCATCTCGTACAGCATCGCTACCAGCGGCGCGCTGGCCCCGATTGTTGCCCAGGACCTGCTCGGTGGGTTGGCCTATAATTTCGGCACCACGATTCCGGTGACTTTCAGCCCATCGGTCTTCTTTGGCGTTGGGCCGGGCACGGTACTGACCGGCACGGTAGTCATCACTGCGGGCGTTCCGGCCACAAATTACGTTGTGACATTTAACATCACAGTCCAGGCTCCTGGTGCAATCCTGACCGGAATCAGTCCGACGATCGTGCCGACGATGGCCTCCGGACAGCAGGTGCAAATCGTTCTGGTCGGAAGCGGATTCATTCAGAGCGCCAGTGCGACGCAGGCGACCACCGTGGGTATCGTAAATTCCTCGACTGGTGTTTTCACCACGGACAACAACATCGTCGTGAACATCCTCAACGCGTCGAACATTCTTCTGACAATCACGGCGTCCTCTACGGACACCGCTATGAACTTCGGCACCGCCACTACGTTCCCGGTTACGATCGGCGTATGCAACCCGAACGGGTCCACTTGCACGACGGCCACGGGTACGTCTATCTTCACGATCGGCGCCAGCCCCAACATCCAGACGGTCACTAGCGCTTCGGCCTACCTTCAGCCGGCAGGCGCTCCGCCTGTGGCGCCCTACGACGTGGTCAGCATCTTCGGAACGAATCTCTGCTCCAGTTGCGTGGGAGCCAACGCGACCATGTATGGATCGCCGCAGACTTCCAACCTTGTCTATCAGAATTCTTTGAGCAACACGGACGCTAACAGCGTAACCCGCAAACTTCAGGTGGCGTTCCTGACGCACGTGTCTACCACAACTCCGCTAACGTCGACCGGCCCCACGATAACGACGGTTTACGCACCGCTGCTCTTCGCCACCAACAACCAGATCAATCTGCTGGTACCCTCGGCTGTCAGTTCCGCTATTACCAGTGGCAACCATCTCGTCGATGTCCAGGTGAGCTTCGGAACCACCGCCAGCCCTGCCCTCAGCAATCTATTCCCCGTGTTAGTGGTAAGCTCTGACCCCGGAATCTTCACCATCGGCGCCGATGGCCAGGGGAACGCCGCCATTCTCGATAAGACGTGGGCCGTGGTCGGTCAGAATAACCCGGCCGCCATGCACGCTACCCCGATAACGGATCAGTTCGCCATCTATATGACCGGCCTGGGTGCGCCCGCAAGCAGTGCGGACATTTCGGCGACCAACGGCAGCTACCGGTGGTCCACAGATTGTGTCGCTCTCACCGGCGCCAACAGTTATCAAAGCGCGCTCAACAACCAGACGGGTATTAATCCGGCGACCCTGGATGGTCTGGTCCTTCAGAGCTCACTACTCAACTCCGGAAGCATGGTACCGTGTCTGGTCAGTTCCGGCGGTTCGAGTCAAGCCCCGACATCCGTTACCGTTGGCGGTGTGGCCGCTACGGTAAAGTACGCTGGATGGGTTGGGGATTCCGTCGCCGGCCTGTATCAGGTCAACGTGACTCTTCCCAGCAATGTGGGGACCTTCTACACGACCACCGCCGACTGCAAGAACTTCACTGGCTCGTTCAGCAACATCACGGCTCCGGTACAACTGCCCGTGTGCTATACCAGCCACGACACCACAACCGTCAGCCAGCCTGGTGTGATGGTATGGGTCGCGCCTCGGCTGACTGTTACCGCGCCGGGGGCGGCGTCTGGATCGCCTTTGACCCTGACTGAAAAGGTCGGCAACGCGTTCACCGCCTCCCTCGGGGCAAGTGAAGGCAGCGGGAGCGGCTATACCTACACCCTAGCCTCTGGCACACTGCCTGCAGGCGTCTCGCTTTCTGCCGGGGGCGTCCTTTCAGGAACTCCGGCCCTGGGTACGGTCGGGCCCTATCCGATCGTTGTCCAGGCGACTGATACGTCCGTGGTGCCACTCACCGGCACGGTGAGCTTCACCCTGGCAGTCAACAACGGGCTGTTCGTGAGCTCGTCGGTCCTTGCCACCGGCGTCAGCGTAGCCACTGGTCCTGCCACAACATGGTCGGGCGCAATCACGCAAGTCGGCGGAACCCCCACCATCACTTACACGGTTCAAAGCGCCAACCTGCCCGCGGGCTTGACCCTTAACCCTGACGGAACCGTCACGGGTACAGCTACAAATCCCGCCGACCATGTGGTAGTCGTGTTCCAGGCAACCGATGCCAACGGCTGGTCCGGAACTGTGAGCGTTACGTTCATTATCACGTAGGCGCAGCAAGCACATAAACTGAAGTCAACCTCGGCGGCGGGAGCGCAAACTCCCGCCGCCTTTTTTCTGCTTCCAGCCCACCACGCTCGTCAACCCCTCATCGGAATCAGCCGCAGCACTCCCTGATAACATTCGCGCAAGCGATCTAATACCTGTCGGCAAACCTTCGCTCTTCCTGAAGCACCCGATGCTTGCGAACCTCGCGGGTCCGCATCTTGTTGGCCAGCCCACGCGCTGGCGCCTCGCGGACCATTACTGTGGTGGCCCGCGGTGATCGCTACGAGGAGAAGGGTGTTTTCCGGTTGCCGATGGAACGGCTGCGACGAAATTACGGTGGGCCGTGCGGCTTCTGTCCGGGTTGTAGTGCCCGCCATGCGTTGAGCGGACTGGCATCCCCAAGCCTTCCCGCGCCGTGCTTGGGAATTATGGATACGCGGTAAGCGCAACGAAGTGCATCGCTTCGGAGCAGGCTGGCAGAACGGCCTTCAACCTAACCCCGGCAGTTCAGCTTCACTCGGCCAAGTACCACCGCCTTTATTGTCCGCAATTTCCAACTGCGGCACCCCTTACCGTTCTGGTGCCGCCGCTTTCAAACGCGGTTGAGCCGTAGGCCGATCGGCGATTCGCCGTCTGCAACAGCCGGATTTAGGTTCAAGACGATGGGGGAAAACGAAACCAGACTGGCCTATTCAACCCTGCGTGACACCCATCCTGGCCAGAGCGAACCTACTTCAACGCCTTCTGGCAGTCGTCCAGGTTGGCGTGAAGTTCATTCAGCGCGGCCATCAAGTCCGAGGGTTGAGTGTTGCCCGCCGTGATCCCCAGCATCTGGGAGATCAGCACATCGACCCGCTGTGCGCTGCCGAACATCGCGTCCGCGGCCGGTTGCCAACCCACGTGGCTAGCCGGACGAACCGTTGTCGCCGTGCCGCCTAAAGAAGACAGCGTGGGAACCAGAATTTTCTCCATGCTGCCGACTCTCTCTGCCAACTCTGCGGCCCGCTTGCGGGACAACTCGTGCAGTAAGCTCTGATCCTGTACGCTGAGCCGCGCTTCGTCTGCCGGGGAGAACTTCTGGGCCAGATTGTGGAGCGCGTACACGCGTTTCATGGACGCTTCGGAGAGATCCTGCAATTGTGCGCTGAATCGATCGAACTCGGCGTGGCCTCCCAGGTGCTTTTCGAGCCGCGCTTCCATCGGCGATGCTGTACTGCCGCCAATCGATCCGGCGGCGACAGCGGTCTGTGCCGGAAGAGCGGCAGCTTGCGACTGGCTGAAATCCACTTCCACGTGCGGCAAACTCGCGAGCCTCGTGCGAATCGCGTCCTGGCGACGCACGGGTACACCTTCGCCCCGGACCACGATCTTGCCATCTACCAGAACAACTTCCACCGGATCACCCAGGTCGGCCTCGATATCGCTTAGTGCTGACAGCACTTGCAACTCATCTGAAATCGAGGCCGGCGACCCGGGTGCAAATGCGGCCGGCCGGCTTGGTGGTTCGGCGGCGCGCACCGGAACTTCCACAGGTGCCACGCCGGTACCAACGGCGCTTTCCCTGGAAGTCTCCGCTATCTGGCTCAACTCAACCCATTCCGAATCGCGAAATTCTAGCCGCTCGCTCACCGCCGTGTAATCGTCGGTATTCAACGTGATGCTGGCGGCTTCCAATTCGCCTTCGGCCGATTGAGTTCGGATCTGAGTCAAACGCTCCGACGGCGCCCGCGGATTGTGCACCGCGGTCACTTCGTCGGTCTTATGAACTTGCCGATCGCGCCACTGCTCGAAAGCGCGGGCGCTCAGAGGATCGATCCAATCCCAATTCGCCTGCTGGAACAGCGCGGCAACGGCCTGCGCCTGCGCCACTTCGACGAGCGCGGCCTGCGCTCCCGCGAGCCGCGTAAAGTCCGCCTGGCGGCTCGACCGCACGCGGATGCGGCGCACTGGGTGTTCCTGGCTTTGGGAAACTGCTACGGCCTTTCTCAACAAGGTAGCGGCCTGAACAGAAGGGGCTTGGCGGAGTTGATTCAACGATAGGAGAACAATCAACCCCGCCAAGCCCGCTGCAAATGCCCATCTCGATACACCCGAATGTACGAGAGGACCCATCAGCCGTCCAAGGAGAGACGTATTGGCCAAAGATTCATCAATTCGTGAAAAATCGCGGTAGAGGTCGCGCCAAGGCTGCGGCGCGGACGGCGTCTGCGCAGTCCGTTCACTGCGGTAACTCGCACATTCCGCGAGAGAACTCTGCAATTCTTGCAATTCTGCCCGGCAACGCCCGCACGATTCCAAATGACTCGCTACCTGGCTGGTTCGGCGCGCCGAAAGCTCGCCGTCGAGGTAGCGCAGCAGGTCGTGTTCCGGATGGCGCCCGAAGAGGCTACTCATCGCGCACCTTCTTCAGCCGCAGCAGGGCGCGGCGTAGGAACTCCCCCACGGCCGACGCGCTAATCCCCAGCGCGGCCCCGATTTCGGGGTAGCGCAAACCTTCCATCCGTAAGAAAAGAACGCGTTTTTGCTGCTCCGAGAGACCTTCCACCGCGGTGTTCAAACGGGTCATCTTCTCGCGGTTAATCAGGTCCCGCTCGGCGTTGACCGCCGGGGACGCCAGACGCGCCTCGAAAGCCGGATCGAATTTTTCTTCCGAAGATTGCCGGGCGCGTACCTTGAGACCGTAGTTGTGGGCTACGCGGAACACCCACCCCCGCAGACTCTCGATTTTCTCGCCCTTTTTGAGGCTCGTATAGAGCCGCAGAAAGACTTCCTGCACGGCTTCCTGCGCCTTCGGCGGATGTACGCCGAGCGTCAGCAAGTACCGGTAGACGTCCTCGCGGGTCTCTATATATAACTGAGCCACTTGGTCTTGTAACTCCGTACTCGACTGCGGCTGGCGGAAGAGTGCCACTGCTCATCCCCCTTGGGAACCGCCAAAAACGCTTCGAGTCACATCAAAGACCCGCGACCCCACCATTTCCACTACACCTCCGAATAATCTTTTTTCACATTTTTTTCGATCGAATTCCTTCATTCTTGTAACCCAGTGTAGTTGAAGCAGGCATCTGGCGGGTCTTTGTTTCGAAACCTTGAAACTTCTCCGTCACACTCAAGTGTGTGTAGCCATCGTCACCTACAACAGCGAGCGCTACATTCGCCGCTGTCTGGAAGGCGTCCTCGAACAGGAAGGGGTAGCCACCGAGATTGTGGTGGTAGATAATGCCTCCTCCGACGGCACACGATCCATCCTGCGGCGCTTCAAGAATCGCGTCCGCACCTTATATAATGACCGCAATCTGGGCTTCGCGGAAGCTCAAAACCAAGCCATCCGCGCCAGCAGCGCCGACTGGGTCATGACCCTCAATCCCGACGTGCTCCTGCTGCCGCATTTCATCCGTACCCTGTGGGAGGCCGGCCAGTCCGACCCGTCCGCCGGCACAGTCTGCGGCAAGCTGCTTTCCATCGGCGCCGGATTCCGTCCGCTCGATGAGCAACGCCTGGATTCCACGGGCATCTTCTTCACCCCCGCGATGCGCCATTTCGACCGCGGTTGGCACGAGCCCGACAGTTCCGATTTCGACACCATGGAGTACGTGTTCGGCGCCAGCGCCGCGGCGGCGCTCTACCGGCGGGAGATGATCGAAGACGTTTCTATCGACGGCAATTTCTTCGACCCCGACTTCTTCTGCTACCGCGAGGACGCGGATGTCGCCTGGCGGGCCATCCTGCAAGGTTGGAACTGCATTTACACGCCCGCGGCGGTATCGTGCCACGTGCGCAGCGTAGTGCCGGGCAGCCGCCGCGCGGTTCCGCGGGCGATCAACATGCATTCGGTGAAGAATCGCTTCCTGATGCGCATCAAGAACACCAGCGCAGGGTTGGTGACTCGCTATTGGCGCCCGATGATTGTGCGCGATCTGATGGTGATTGGCGGCGCGGTGTTTGCCGAGCCAGGCTCGCTGGCGGCGTTCTGGCATTTGGCAAAGTGTGTACCGCGGGCGTTACGCGCCAGACGCATCATCATGCGCCGCCGGAAAATCGACGACGCCACGCTCGCCGCCTGGTTCAGCTTCGAGCCGGTGGCGATGCCGATGGGGCAGACATGCCAATCACCGCCAGCGGACTGGGCAGACCCGAATCCCCCAGTCCGCTGGCTGACGAGGGCGGCACGGTAGGGTGGGGATCGGATCTTTAAGCTTTTAGTTTCCACTTCCAGGTCTAATCCCTTCGCCTTTCAGGCGAAGAGCTTTCAGCAGTTTTCACCTTTGCTTCCGACGCATGCTGCGTAGTATCGCAGAACCGCGGCGCCAACGATCTTTTGGCGGCGCAGGCCGAAACCATCCGATGCATGGGTAAGGTCGCCATAAGCCGCGCTGGCGACGCCCTTCAGGCGGCTTTCAGCACTTCTGCCGCGCCTGGCGGCGCAAACCACGGAGTCGCTGACTGAAGCGGCCATTGGCTCTTGGCCGTTAGCTGTTGGCTCTCTCGAGCGCCTGCGGCGGTACCCACATTGACCGGAGTGAAAAGGAAAAAATCGGCAAGCAGACAGTGGCGAGCCGTCAAGCCAAACCCACCGGCTTTTAGCTTTAGCCAGCGGTCGTTAGATTCTTAGCTGTCATTTCGTAAACCGAAATACTTCACGAATTGCCGTATGTAAGAGAGATTCTCGGCTCCACCCGCCGGTTGCCAGACCGACCCATTCTGATTTCCGACAGCCCCGTCAGGGGCTGTCAAGACTTCATCGGACCCGCAGGGGCCGCTTCGTCCAAACCCCGAAGGGGTTTCAAGGGCGGAGCCCCTAGCTCTTGGCGTTCGGCTTTGTCGGGGTGCCGCTTCGCGCGTCGGGCAGCCCTGGAAAAGATCTCAGAAGCGCGGTCGGCAAGGGCTAACAGCCAAAAGCCAAAAGCCAAAAGCTCGCGGCTCCGCCGCGTTACCATGGAACTCACCCCATGAGTTTCCAATGGCTCCAAATGCGCATTACCGAAGAGAACGAACGTCGCGACAGGGAAGCGCAGACCCTCGAACGCCTTCCCCGCGTGATGGACGAAGTGCATGCCGCTATCGCCGAATGCGTGGAAGAATATAGCGCGGCCTTCGGGAAGGAATCCGTCGACCTTAACTATTTTCTGCACAAGATCCGTCTCACCGTCCGCGAACAGAAGGAAGGAAAGTGGGAGAAATTCGCCAGGATCGAGATCGGCACCCTCACCAAGCCCCCCAGCCTGCACATCGACCGCGAGGGCGACGTGCTCGACATCGGGCTCGGCCTACTGCCCGGCGACAAGCTCTATTATAAGGACGGCGAAAGTTTTCTCACCATGGAGGAACTCACACGCCGCATTCTGGATCGCTCGCTGTTCCCCAAACTGGCGGCGGAAGGTTAGTCCACCGTGAAATCCAGCTCCGAGCTATAGGTCGAGCCGCTGTCCAGGTTCTTCATGACTACCACCAGGTGGTAGCTGCCAGCGCGTAGCGGCACTGCGTGCGCCAGAGCCGGTCGACCGATGGTGTCGTCCATGAACGTCTGGACGATTTTGCCGTTCGCCGTCTTGACCTCCCCGAATACGTGGAAACGGTCTCGCGCGCTGGCAAGCGGCACCAGAACGGTCACCATTCGCGACGCGGATTCCGTGATGCGGACGCTGGAACTTTCGCCGATGGCGGCCTCCAATTGCGTGGGAGATAGCCCGGAGGCAGTGAAGGCGCCCCTGCCGTCGAGTGCGATCTTGCCGTCGGAGCCCACCGTGACGCGGGTAATCAGCTGGCGGGCCGCGGGACTATGGGTGGCATACAGCTCTGCCTGCAGGCTCTTGTTGTTGGCAAGCTTGACTTCCAGCACAGCAATCCTCTGCAACTCCTCCGCGATCTGTTGCTGCAGGTGTGCGATGATGGCCTGTTTGGCTTGGACCTCCACCAGTAGATTCGCCTGCAAGCTCTCCCGCAGCGACCGCTGATTCTCCGCCTCGAAGACGGCGAGTTCCGCTTCTTTGGCCTTCAACATGTCCTTTGCCTGGTTTACGAGGGGACTGCTGGCATCCCCTTTGGCGGCAAGCTGCGCGTACTCGTGCTTGGCAAGATTGAGCTCGCTCTGCAGCATGTCGTGCTTCTGGACGATCGCCGGGCTGGCCGCCATCCGGTCCTGCACCGCTTTCAGGTCGCGGGTTGCCTCCTCTGACTGTCTTTCCAGAAGCTGTAGCCTCGCACGGGAGGCGCTGAGTTCTCCCCTGAGGGTGTTTTCCTGCACTCTCATCTGGCTCACCTTTTGCTTCGCGTCCTCGCTGGCCATGTCTCCCTGTCGATCTTCCAAAAGACCCAGCTGATCCCTGCATGTCACCGCGTCGGGATTGAGAGACTTATTCTCGAGAGCGGCACACTCCGCCCGCTGCCTTGCGATTACCTGATCGATGGTAGTACCCGCCGGTGCGTGGAACAGCACTTCGAGCACGTCCCCTGTCCTGATCGTACCCGGCGTCACGCGCTCGCCCTTCCCCGGCACGATCACCGAAACCGCCGGCCCCTCGTTAGACGCGAACACTTTGGCGGCTTGATCCCGTTTCGGATCCTTCACGATCCGGTATTCGCCGTTTCCCGCCGTGTTCTCAAAAACTACCCTGATGTTATCGCCTACGCCTTCGACATGCCGATAAGACCACTCCATTGCAGTGGCGCCCATCGAAATCGCGTCCGGAAACCCGTACGCGATGTAGGTCCTCTCCATGTCCGTCTTCCATCCAGGCACACCGGATCGAAAGTGGTCATTGGCATAAGCGATGCGACGATAGTGTTCTTCCCGGGAACCTGCTCCCCGCCGCTGCCAGAACTGCTCGATAAACTTCTCACGCTCCCCGTCGCTAGCCAGCTTCTGGAACGCCGCGCGCTCCTCGGGGGTGATGATGAAAGCCACGTCCTCCAGGAGCCACTGCCGGTACGGCGTCCTTTCCTTCTCGTGGGGATCGCTCGTCATGGGGAAGTCGCCAGTCCCGAAACGATCGACAAATTCGATCGTGACGTTGGTCCCCAGACCGTCCACAAAGCGGTAACGCCACTGTTGGAATGGGTAGGTGTCCACTGTGCCGCCGCCCTCTTCCGGCGGTCGCCGATAGCTGCCGCCGGAAGCATGGTCGTCGATTTCATCCGGCGGACCGTACATAATATAAGTGCGTCCGCGATCGGTCCGCCACCCCGGGACGGTGCCCGCGAAATGTTCGTTGGCATACGCGATGCGGCGGTAGTGCTCTTCCCGAAACTCGTTTTTCTCCGTGTCGGGAGTGGGGTCGCGCCGCTTCCAGAATTGTTCGATGAACTTCTCGCGCTCCGCATTGCTGGTCAGCCGCAGAAAGGCCGTCCGCTCCTCGTTGTTGACGATGTAGACGACATCTTCGTCGAGCCACTTCTTATAGGGAGCGGCAACATTCGCGGCGGGTTCCTGTGGAGTCGCCGCGGCGGCCGCGAAACCTGCCAGAGTCGCTGGTGCCGGCCTGTGCGCGTGCCGGATGCCCGGCAGTTTCGAGGGCAGCGCGGTCAAAGCCGCGGCGAAGATCACCAGCAGCACCGCGGCCGACGCGGCCGGCGCCACCGACGCCTGCGCGCCGCGCGATTCCATAGTCAATCGGCGAATTCGCTTCATGAGATTCCCTCCCGTCGCCGCCAGCGCGCCCGCCGGTGCGAGCGCCCGCCGCTCTTCCAAAGCCGCCAATGTCGCCGCGTAGGCACGCGCATTGCCCGTCAATTCGACCGCACGATCGTCGCAGCAATTCTCCCGTTCGGTGCGCACCACATGTGACACCCACCACACCGCCGGATGGTAGAACAGGAGGCCTTCCACCAGCGATTGCAGCAGGTTCACCACGTAATCGTGCCGTACCACGTGCGCCAGTTCGTGCAGCAGAATGCACTCCACCTGCGCGACTGTTAGCCCCGTGAGACAACCGAGCGGCAGCAGGATCGCCGGCCGCAGATACCCGATCAGCACCGGCGTATCGGTGAGGCACGATTCCAGCAGCGCCACCGGGCGCGCGATCCGCAGGCGCGCCGCCAATTCGTCGAGCCGTCCCTGCCATTCCGTGGGAGGCGCGCACACTCCGCGTCGCCGCAATCTCCGGACGGCGGCCCATCCGGCCAATGCGCGCGCGTAGAAGAACGTCACCCCCGCGAACCACGCGGGCACCAGCCACGCCAGCCGGTCGAGTAGACCCCTCCACCAGAATCGCGGCGCCGGAAGCTCGATCGGGCCGGCCGCCGGGGGCGCCGCCACCCAGTGGATCGGCGCCGCGATGGCGACCGGTCGCCGCGCCCAAATCACCGCCAGGGTGATGGCGAAAACCACCGGCATCGCCGCCAGAATGAAGCAGGCCAGCGTGTACCGCCGCTGTGCGGGCTCGTGGCGGAACACTCGCAGGAGGGCCATGAGGACGGCGGCCAGTGCGGCGCCTTCCCAGACGAAATGCAGCAGCGTCCACCCGAGCGCCTGCGCGAACGGCGTGTGAATCCAGACGGCCAGATGGCTCATGGCTTCCCCTTTTCGTACTCTTCCAGGAATTTGCGCAATTCCGCCAACTCCTCGGGCGATGCGCGATGCGCCGAGAGCGCGCCCAGCATGAGGCTTGCGGCCGAGCCACCGAAGGCGCGCTGCAGCAGGTCGCCGGCCAGTTGTTGTTGCGTCCATTCGCGCGGCCGCGCGGCGGAGTAAATGTGCGCGCGTTGTTCTTCGTTGCGCTGCACCAGGCCTTTTTCGGCCATGATCTGCAGCGTCTTCAGGACGGTAGTATATTGCGCCGGCTTACGCCGCGTGATGGTTTCATGCACGTCGCGCACGGTGCTCGGGCCGAGGCTCCACAGCACCGTGAGAATCTCGAGTTCGGCGTCGGTCGGGCGGGGCAATTCGGGTTTCGCTGGCATCTACGAAGACTGTACTACGACAACCTTCGTGAGTCAATAAATTCTTAGAGGCATGGCGCCGCCTTTCTGAACTCGTGGAAATTTGGCGTGCGCCCACCAGCGACGATATGTGCGTTTCGTGCGGCAGGCAATCTTGCCCAATGCCGCACACTTTTCCCACCGCCGGGATTCCGAATCAATCGGTGGGGCGGACCCCCTGGTCCGCACGGGACGCCCTCGTCCCGCCCGTTCGTAAAGTGAAGAATCAGTTGGCTGCGAACACTGAGGAGCCGACCAGGGGGTCGGCCGCGGACGAGGGCGTCCGCCCCACCATTTGTGCAATAGCCCGGAAACGGGAATGGCATGTGGCATTAGACATTCAGCCCGCCACATCGGGAATCCGGGTCGCGTGGGCGGCCCACGCCAGTCTCCCCCGAAGATCGCGGCGAACCATTGCGTCCCAAGTCTGGCCCGATGCCGAGATTTTCATTGTTCGTTGTTGGCCGCAGGCCGTGACCTGACTTCCGACACCCCGTCAGGGGCCGCTCCCGTCTCCCAAATCGCGCAGCGATTTCACCGGCGAAGCCCTTGCTCCAGCTATTTGCCGTCATGCTGGCGCAAATCGCGAGTCGCGTGTTCGCCCGCGCCCAGGTCGACCGTCTCGACTATGTCCGCGTAGTCGAACAGAAGAAAGCCAAGCGCCAATGCGTAGGCCGGGCGGCGATCCAAACCCACGAGTCGGTACTTGCCCGGGCGGAGATTCGGAAAGCTGTAATGCCCGTCGGCGCCGGCGACGTCAACCGAAGGCCAGACACCGGTTCCCTCCTCCAACAACACGATGGGGGCATGGGAAGCAGGGCCGCTGGAATTGCGGACCGCGCCGGCGATTTCGCCCGTCGCCGAGCTCGCGTTCACGGTAAGCGCTGCGTCCGAGCCATCGCGGAGATCGAGGATCTCCCCGTCGATGCCCGTGGCGCCCCGCCGCATCGACTGCACGTAAGGTCCCCAGCTCAGTTGTACCGAATAGCGGCCCACCGGAACTGTATCGATGTGAAAGGTCCCGTCATCAGCCACCACCGCGAAGAACTGATAGCCGTTCGTGACCTCATGCACGGAAATCTGCTTCTGCTGACCCAGCGATAAGTCAGGGGGCACGGGTGGAAGTTGCGCGCCCTCGTCGGCAGGCACTACCCGCCCGGAGATCGTAAGTTTCCGCATCATGCCGATGTGGACGCCATTCACGTCCTTGCCGGCGACCGTCACTTCCACCGGCGCCGACTGCCAACCCGCCGCATTACTCTCGCCCACAAAAAGATAAGTCCCCGGATCGAGGCCCCAAATCACGAACGAGCCATCCGGATTCACCTGGTCGCCGAACCGCATCTTAGAGCGGCCGCTGCCTGGCCCGCCGGGCGGCTCGATTTTTCGGATTTCCAGGAACGCGGATGTGCCTGCCTCCATCCCCGACACCGTGCCGCGCACGGCGACAATAGGTGCGCGCGCCATCCGGATTTCGATACCCGTGAACTCTACGCCAGGCAGAATTTCCAGCGGAGCAGCCGACTGCGGAGTGAGCGAATCAGGATAGTAGGTGGACGCATAGCGCATCTCGGCGGTCCCATCGCTACGGATTTCGGGCGGCATGTGCAGTTCTTCCGGCGCTGCCCGTACGCGATATCGCCCAGGGGACAACCGGGGCATGCGGTATTCTCCCCGCGGATCGGAAAGCTGTTGTGAAACGAACCCCTCGAGCCCCAGCGCCGCGACCTGGATTCCCTGTAAGGGATGCCCCTCGGCGTCGACCACCCGTCCGGAAATCGTCCCCCAAGGGATGAGCGCGATATCGACGTCGCCGCGGCGATCGCCGTCCCGCAGTTCCAGACTGTCGGCGTTCTCAACGGCAATGGGCTCGGACGGTTCGAACCCTGTGGCCTCCGCCGTGAATGAATATTTGCCCGCCGGCAACTGTGCGAAGGAGTATTTACCCTTGTCGTCCGTGAGCGCCCCGTAAGTCTGCCCCTTCTCCGCCCAGTGAGTGAGTCTCACGTGAGCGCGAAGAATCGGCGCGCCGGTCACGCGATTGGTCACGCGTCCCGTAACACTGGCGCCGTCCGCCGCCATGCCGGTGGCCGCCGCGCTCGCTATCAGCGCCGCCAACCACCATCTACTTCTTGGGATTTGCATCTGGCGCCTCCAGCATCTTCAGGTCGTGGACCACGCGGGCGCCGGCGGCGACCTCCACAGTCTCCGCGGCGGCCAGGAATGCGGCCCTGGTCTCCGGAGTGACCGAAAGGTAGTCCGCGGCAAACAGTTTATACTTGCCCGGCGGGATACCTTTCAGCACGTAACGGGTGCCCTCGACCGTCGCCTCCGGCCGTATGGGGCCAATGCTGCCGGGCTCCGGCACGAGATGTACATACGGGCGTGGACTCAGCGTCGGCCCGCCATCGGCATCGCGCAATTCCCCCGAAATCTCCCCACCGTCCAGCCCGATGGCGATCGTCAAGCGCGAGTCGCGCACGCCGTGCGAGAAATCGAGTGTGCCTTCAGTTGCATTGCCATTGAGCAGGATTTTCTGAAAGTACCCATCCTCAGGGAGTCCTTCGATGCTCACGGTAAGCGCATCCGGCGTCACACCCGCAATGCGGAACGTGCCGTCGCGTTCTATCCCCCCGGAGACCGGCATCATGCTAAAGCTGGGCTGTCCGGCGGACAATTCGACCTTGAGGTTGCCCTCGACTGCGGCGGCATCGCCTGCCGCGAATTCGACTTTCCCGGTCAGCACGCCGCCGGGCGCCAAGGTCAGTTGTACCTCGCTCGCGTCCGACTGCTGCACGTGGATCTCGGCCACCTCGCTTTGCAGTTCGCTGGCCGCCGAGCAGCACTGCGCCAACAGACGAACGTATCCAACCTGCATGTTGTTGAAAGAGAATTGACCGTTCGCTTCAGCGGTAGTGCTGCCACCGTTTCCCGCGACACCGCCCGGGCTTTCATTCCACGAGTAAGACACAGTTGCGGTCCCGCCCTCCGGGATACCAGTCACGGTCCCGCTGAGCGTCAAATTGCTGCGCGGAGCTGCGGTACGCGGATGGATTTCGATGCCGGTAACCTCGCCGCCCGCCTTGGCTTCCACCAGTGTGGCGGATTCCGCATTCGCCGCGCTCGGATAGTAGGTGGCCGCGTATGGCAGATCGGGCGCGCCATCGGTATGGATCTCAGACATATCGAACGAGCCCGCGCCATACCCGGGCTCCGAAATGACGTAGTATTTCCCAGGCGTCACGAAAAGCCGGAACCCTCCCAGTTCGTCGGTCTGCGCTTGGGTGTACGGTCCGATGACGCTGTATGGCTTCGGGCCCTCCAGCGATACTCGGACTGTAGTGTTCGCCGCCGGGTCGCCATACCGATTCACCACGCGCCCGCTCATCGGAATCAGCGGCAGCATCGCCAATTGCCGGCCTGCGACGTGCTCCCCGCGATGAACCACAATCTCGGTGTTGTACAGGGGACCGCTGGCCGGGGCGGAGACAAAGCCGGTGCGCACCAGTTCCACGGTATACGTTCCCGGTTGCATACCGGCGACGGAGTAGTGGCCGTCGGCATCGGTCATGGCGCCGTACACCGCTTTGGCCATTTGCGGCATCGCTCCGAGGTAGAGCCGGACGTGCACTCCCGCAATTGGCTTCGAATTAGTCCGATCGACGACCGTCCCGTCGAGGCTGCCCGGCTGTCCGGCAAGACGCGCGGCCGAGAGCAGAACCAAAATCGCGGTCCTCATTGACGCTCATGATATCTGACACCGCGGTGCGCCAAAAGGTACCATAAAGCATGGCAAAACTGAACTGGTCGCAATGCCCCGGCGTGGAAAGCTCTGGCGGCAAGCGAAGCAGCGCGGCGGTGTTTCGGGACACGCGCATACCGGTTGCTGTAGTATTTGACAATCTGGAACTCGGCGCCTCAATCGAGGACATCATGGATTGGTATCACCTGTCCCGCGAACAAGTGGTAGCAGTGATCGAGTTCGCCGGCGGTACCGCCCCAGCGCCGCCGATCGACCCTTCCCCTCTGCCGTAGAGCCAGCGAACTGTAATTACCCGTACGTCATCCCACCGCAACAACTGTAAACCCCGCACTTCGCACGATCCAAATCGATCCCCGATGTGGCGTTAGTTGACAGCGATTTGGCGTTCGAGAGGGAGGGCGACTTCATGCGACACCGCAGTCAGTATGCATGGGTATGGTGGATAGCAGCGGTCTCCGTGACCACAACAGGAGCTTGGGCGCAGAACATCTCCTTTGCCGCAGCCCATTCATTTGCGGCTGGGACCAGCCCAACATCTGTGGCGGCCGGCGACTTCAACGGTGACAACAAGCCGGACCTGGCTGTCACCAACCAGCACGGCGTGTCCGTTCTGCTAGCCGATGGCGCTGGCGGCTTCCAACTTTTCGTCCAGTACACCTACGCGGCCGCCAGCAATCCGCAGAGTGTGGCCGCCGGCAACTTCAATGCCGACGGCAAGCTGGACCTGGCGGTGGTAAACCAAGGCTCCGGGACCGTTACCATCTTGATGGGTAATGGCGATGGGAGCTTTCAGGTAGGGTCGACCTACCCGGCCGGCAGCAACCCGCGGCGGGTCATCGTCGGCGATTTCAACGGCGACAAAATCGCCGACTTGGCGATTGTCGACTCCGGCGCCGCCCCGGGCACCAGCGGTGTTTCCGTGCTGTTGGGCAACGGGGACGGAACGTTCCAGGCGGCCAGGTTTACCGCTGCCGGCACCACCTCGCTGTCGTTGGCCATGGGCGATTTCGATCGCGATGGCAAAGTGGATCTCGCGGTCGCCAACACCGGTTCTGACGATGTATCGGTGCTGCTCGGCAACGGCAACGGAACGTTTCAGCCCGCCGTCAACTACAGCCTGAACCAGCCCGGCATCAGTGTGTCGCCGACCTCGGTGACGGTCGCCGATTTCGACATGGACGGCAAACTGGATCTTGCAGTCGCCACTCCCGACGTCAAGGGGTATGCGGTGTTGCTCGGCCTTGGCAACGGCGCGTTTCAGGTGCCCGTCCACTACACTTTGGACGACCCCAACTTCGTCAACAACAACAATACGCTCCTCGCCGTCGACATGAATGGCGATAACAAACCCGATCTGGTGCTGGCAAACTACAGTGCCAATCACGTGACCATCCTGCTTGGGGCCGGCGACGGTACATTTCCGAATTCCTTCTCCTACGCGGCAGGGCCGGAACCTACTTTTGTGGCAGTGGCGGACTTCAACGGCGATTCCATCCTGGACCTTGCAGTAAGCGATAACACCGTCGATGGTGTGGTCACCTTGATGCTCGGGGCTGGCGGCGGCGGCGGCGGACTGCAGGCAGCTCCGCTGTACCGGGCCGCCTATATCCCCGAGTCGCTGGCGGTCGGCGATCTCAACAATGACGGCGTCCCGGACATTGTTGCGGCGGCGCCCAGTGGCGGCCCAGGTGTCGGAGCCGGCGTAACGATGCTGGGTAACGTCATCGAGTTTGCAGGATTGGCGGCTGGGACGTTCCAACCACCGGTCACCTGGACCACCACCGGCGCGACCTCCATCGCGCTGGGAGATTTCAACGGAGATGGCAAGCTCGACCTGGTCTCTACCCATCCAACGCCCGGAAGTGGCAACGTATCGGTGTGGCTGGGCAAAGGCGATGGCACGTTTCAAACACCCACGCCCTTTGCTGCCGGAACCACGCCGGACACAGTCGTCGTGGCCGACGTGAACGGCGATCAAAAGCTTGATCTGGTGGTGGGCAACCACAACTCCGGGAATATTTCGGTCCTCATCGGCAATGGCGATGGCACCTTCCAGCCGGCGGTGAACTATGCCACTCCGGCCTCGGGGACTCCCGATTCACTGGTGGTGACGGATTTCAACGGCGACGGAAAGCCCGACATCGCGGTGGCTATCTCTGGCATCAATGCCACGTTAGTGGCCCTCCTGTTGGCCAGCGGCAACGGAACATTTCAGACCGCGATCCCGATGCCCTCCGGTTTCCACAGCGCTACACCGCTCCGGATCGCGTCGGGGGATTTTAATGGAGATGGTAAGTTCGATCTTGCGGTTACCGACGGCACCACGGTATCTATCCTGTTAGGAAACGCCGCGGGAGCGATCCCCACGCCTATGCCCTATATACTGATTGGCGCTGGCGCCGGGATTGCCGGAATGGTGGCGGTCGCAGACTTCGATGGCGACGGCAATTCCGACTTGGCGGTGACGACGCGGGACGGCATTTTTCTTTTATTGGGAAACGGGAACGGCACCTTTCAGACGGGCGCGAACTACGAACCGTTCCTGGCAGGAACCATCGCAGTAGCAGACATCGATGGCGATAGCAGTCCGGATATTGTGATAGCGGACAGCAGCCAGGACTCCATTCCAACGGACACGGTGGCAGTCCTGCGCAATACGAAGGTTGTGGCACCGGTACCTCTGACCGTCGATACCATCCCAACCGGCCTGTCCTTCAGTGCCAATGTCGGGAACGCGTCCGGGGGGGGCGAGTTCACCACCTGCGGGGCGGCGCCGTGTACCTACAGCGCGACGTGGGGAAGTTACTTCCAGATCTATGCGCCACTAACCGCTTCAGACGCCGCCCTGAACGGATTGCGATATGCTCTGGCCTCCTTCAGCGACAGCGGGACCAGCGTGCTCGAGAGTAGCGGAGCCAACCTGATCCACAACGTCGTGTTCACAGGGGTGTCATCCACCGTGACGGTGAACTACAACACGCAGGAGGATGTGATGACTGTCGCCAACCCGTCCATCGGGGGAGCAGTCGCGCCGGCGTCAGGCTATCGCGAGGCGAATAGCGCGTTTACTCTATCCGCGACGTCGAACCCGGGATATACCTTCCAGAATTGGACCGCATCTCAAATACCGGGCAATCCGACTGTCGGAGGCACCTGCAGTACCGCCACTTGCGCTCAAAATGTATTCGCCCCGGTAATTTGGACCGCCAACTTCACCTTCACCGGACAACGCTGCGACCTGAACGCGGACGTACAACTTACTGCCGCCGATATTCAGACGATCATCCGTCAAGCCCTGGGGTTGTCATCGCCGTCAGCCGACTTGAATCGCGACGGCGCAGTCACGATTTCCGACGCTCAGCTCTTGCTGAATGCGGTGCTCGGCACCAGCGCTTGTCCACAGTAATGGGTGCGCCTTCAGATCTCCTGATCTCGTCCCCGGCGAGTTTGGCGGCCGGGGAAATTGAGTTGAGCCGCAACGCTGTTGTGTGGCAGCCAATCCTGGCTGCAGGCGGGCTTTCAGCCCGCCCGGCGGTCTGAAAGCCCGCCTGCAGGCAAGATTAACTGCCACACGAAGCGCGCATATCGCCACTGCCGGGCTCATCTAAATTTCCACGAGATCAGGAGGTCTGGGCCTTAGGGAACATAGAGCTGGCCTGCGATCGGTGCGGGACCACTGCGCTAGATTGGACCATGGACACAAACGCGCCCGTACTCATCAGAGACGAGCGGCCGCTCGACCGGGAGCAGGTTCGCAAAGTGAACCAAGCTGCTTTTGGGCGTCCCGATGAGGCTGACCTGATCGACCGGCTGCAGACCGAGGGAGCCGTGCTGCTATCGCTTGTCGCCGAAGTTGACGGCCAAATCATCGGCCATATTCTATTCAGTCGAATGACCGTCGAGACAGGGCAGGGAACTGTCGCCGCCGTCGCGTTGGCGCCGATGGCCGTACTGCCGGACCATCAAGGCCGTCAGGTCGGCAGCCAACTGGTTCGTCGTGGTCTGGCGCAACTCCGCGACCTGGGGGAGAGAATCGTCATCGTCCTCGGGCACAAGGAGTACTACCCGCGATTCGGCTTCTCCGCCGGGAATGCCCGCCACTTGGCCAGTCCCTTCCCACCCGACGCATTCATGGCGCTGGAACTCTTCGACGGAGCGCTGGCTGGAATTGACGGTGCGGTGCGGTATCCTGCGGCGTTCGGTTTGTGACACAAGCAGAGCGGCAAGGAAGAAGTGGTAATTGGCCGGACCGAGGGGTACTCCGGGATTCTCATCGACGACCTCATCACCAAGCGGGCCGACGAGCCCTATCGGATGTTCACGTCGCCGGCACTTGCGTTTCGACGCAAAAAGACTACTCGGAAAGTTCGCGGCGCTTCAATGTGGGGCGGTCGCCGGACTGCGCGTCGGGGTCGTCGACTTTGCCCTCACCGGGCTTCACCCGCAGTACCGGCCGGTCGCTCTTATCGTCCGCCTTCCGTCCGGCATCTCGCTCGATCAGCCGTTCGCGCACGTCGCCGTATTCCGACGTGGTCACCACGTATTCCGCCCTGGCTGGCAGAATGCGCTGGATCTCTTCCTCGGTCTTATTAATCCGGTCGGCACTCATGGGATGCGTCGCGAGCACTCGGGCGACAGCCCCGGGCTTGGTCTTCTGCAGCGCTTCGAACTTCTCGAAGATGCTGACCGCACCCGTAGGATCGTAGCCCGCGGCGTACATGTACTGCACGCCCAGGTAATCGGCCTCCGCCTCGTCATGGCGGCTGAAACTGCGGAAGGTCATCGGAATGGCGGCGTTGGCAACCTGGCGCGCGGCCCATCCGCCCAAGGGCCCCAGCAAGATGCTGGGAACGATGCCCGCCGTCCTGGCGATCTTTTCCTCGGACGCCCGGCACGTCATGTGGCGCGCCGCCACGTGGGCAATCTCGTGCGCCAGTGCCCCGGCGAATTCATCTTCCTCGCTGGCCAGCTTGATCAGCCCGGTGTACACGAAGACGTAGCCGCCCGGCAGCGCGAAAGCATTCAGTTCCTCACCATCGATCACGCGGAACGTGAACGGCACTTTGGCATCGGAGTTCCGCGCCAGATTCTGGCCCACGCGATTCACGTACTCGGAGAGAATCGGATCGTCGTCGATCTTGGATTCGCGCGCGACTTCGTCCGCCAGTTGCTTGCCCCACGCCATTTCCTTATCGGTGGAGTAGAAATTGAGACACTTGCCGACATCGCGGTCGCCGATCTGGTTGGGATCGTCCTTCTTGTTCTTCCGATCGGCGGAATACGCCCCGGTGGTCAGGCAGATCGTCAGAATGGCGATGGACAGCTGTTTCATGAGTGGCTCTCGGAGGCCCTATTACCGTATTGTAAATGGAATGGGCCACACCGCAAACGTAAAACTTCCGTCAGAGATAGCCATTTGGGACCAATTCGCCCACCACTTCCCGGTTCGCGAGCGCCTGATCTACCTGAACCACGCGGCCGTCGCGCCGCTGTGCAAGCCGGCAGCCGATGCCATGAAGCACCTGGCGGACGACTGCATGCAGTTCGGCAGCCGCCATTACAACCAGTGGCTCGATGCCTACGAAGGACTTCGTGTCGCAGCCGCCAGGCTGGTAGGCGCAGACCGTTCCGAGATCGCGCTGGTGAAAAATACCTCGGAGGGAATTGCTACAGTAGCCATGGGGCTCGATTGGAAACCCGGCGATCGCATGGTAGCTTTCCTTGAGGAATTTCCCGCCAACTACTATCCCTGGAAGCGGTTAGAGAAATCTGGAATTCACGTTACATGGCTCTCCGTGGAGGACCCGCTAGACAAAATCGCGGACGCTGCCCGCGGCGCGAAACTGCTCGCTATTAGCTTTGTGCAATTTCTGTCAGGCTATCGTGCTCCTATTCAAGCGATTGGTGAGATTTGTCTTGCAAATAGCTGTATTTACTTGGTCGATGCGATTCAGGGACTGGGTGCATTTCCGCTCGACGTCAAAACCTGCCATATCGACGCCTTGGCCTCCGATGGACACAAATGGCTGCTAGGGCCGGAAGGCTGCGGCATCCTCTACATAAATCAAGCACTTCAGGATCGCGTGGAGCCTGTGGAATTCGGCTGGACCAACGTGGCGGGATACAACGATTACGCTTCTCGTGACATGGCTCTCCGCCAGGATGCCGGGCGGTATGAGTGTGGCACACTAAACACCATTGGATGCTTTGGTTTAAGGGCATCAATTGAACTGTTACTGGAGGTTGGGATCGGAAAAATCGCCCCGGTTGTCCAAAATCTCGGTGACCGGATCGCCGACGGAGTCGTCAAAAAGGGCTATGAGCTGCTGGGCACCAGAACGCCCGAGACAGGCGCTGGAATTGTCAGCTTCCGCAAGCCGGGAGTGGAGGCGTCCGAGATCGTCCGTCAGCTGGCAGTCGCCGGCATCGCTGCGGCCCCGCGTGCCGGATGGGTTCGGACGTCGCCCCATTTCTACATTACTCCCAATGAGATAGACAGGATGCTTGAAAAATTACCTTAGGTCACTCGTGGGGCAGACTTCAGTCTGCGGCGGGCTTCAGCCCGCCCGCTGTGCATTGGCGTTTTGTGCGGCAGGCAATCTTGCCACAATGCCACACACTTTTCCAGTTTCCGGGCAATTGCAGAAATAGTGGGGCGGACGCCCTCGTCCGCGGCCGCCCCCCTGGTCGGCTCCTCGGTGGTCGCAGCCGAACGATTCTTCACGCACCGGCGGGACGAGGGCGTCCCGCGCGGACCAGGGGGCCGCCCCACAGACTGATTCCCGAAATCTATGCGGCATTGGGCAATCTTGCCTGCAGGCGGCCTTTCAGGCCGCCGTTTCCGGGTTTCAGCTCACGCTCGCCCCGACGCCACGCGACAGGCGCGAGAGGGCGGACTGAAGTCCGGGTCCCCTCCGGGGATGACTGAAGCCTGCCCCACAAGACCTCATCCATTACCTCAGTAGACCGTCCCCAGCTTGGGGTGCAACTGGATGCCTTCGCCGGTGCCCAAGCCCAGATAAATCCGCGCAACTTCCCGATTGCCGATGCGGGCGTAAAGCCCCACGCCCCAATCGTGATGCAGGTGATCGAACGAAAGGTCGGAAGTCACCAGCCCCACCTTGCCGATGTCATAGAAAGCCAGAAAACCGATCGGGCCCCAGATCGGGTGGCGGTATTCCAGTTGGCCAAGCATCAGGTCGGGACCGCGAAAGCGGTAGTCGGCGTATCCGCGGAGAGTGTCGGAGTTCTCGAAGTTGGCGCCGCCGAGGGTGTCCTGAAAGTAGAACGGCACCTGGCTCTTCCCGCCGGTATAGGACAAGGCGGCCGAGGTCAGGACGTAAAGATCGCCGAAGGTGCACGTTTTGCCGCTGCGCTCGCTTTCACAAATAGCATTCTTCGTCCAACTGGAGGCGGTGACCCGCTCCTTGGCGTCGACACCTTTTTCCGTCGCGTAGATACGCCGCCTTTGAGCCTTGGCGCGCAGGTGATAGACCAGTTGGCCGCTGACATTCAAGCGGCGAAAGGAGTATTGCGCGGCGTCATCTATGGAGTGGTAGAACTGATAGCCCGCGCCCAGCGTGAAATAAGTCGACCGCCGCGGCGGAAATAGAATATTCACATTCGGCCCGAAGCGCGCGAAATCGTTGTAGGATCCCAGACCCGGCACGCCAGCCTCGCCGAAGGCCGCACGGACTTGGGGAATGTTCGTGTCGCTCGAAAGTCCCACGCGAGGCTGCAGGAAGTCCGCCTGGAATCCGACCGAAGCCCAGGTATAAAGTGGATCGTTTACTAATACCCCGAAATCGTTGAGCCGTAAGCTATATCCGGAACGGGCGGTCCGTTGGGTCTGGTTGCCCAACCCGTAGAAATCCTGCTCCTTGGCTTCCAGACGCGAAGTCTTGAAGGTGATCGATGCCTTGCCATCCACTTCTCTCGAAGTGGGAACGGACCACCGCCCCGAGCTTCCGTAGGGGGCCATTCCCTGGTCCACGTGGGTGAAACCCATAGTCGGGAGCGCAATCGTGAGGCCCCCGTCGATTAGGAAAGAACCGTCGGTACTCCGCACGATGGTATCGGTGCCCAGGAACTCGAACTGGCCGAGTCTCTGCACCTCGGTAAGCCCGAGGCCGTACGCGAAGCTTCCCGCGCCGGGCTCGACAGATCCGATGGCGAGATGTACCGGCTCGATGGAGAAGAGTTCCTGGATGCATTCGGCGAGCCAGAATTGGGCGTGATGCAGCAGGTCTCGCTGGAAGCACGACCGGCGCAAGTCGGTAATCCCGTCGGCGCATGAGGGCGCGGCGGACAGCAGCAGCAACGCCAACAGCCGTCTCATCGCACCCCCCTGACTCCCGCGTAGACGCTTTCGAGATAGCGCTGCACGTCCTGGTCGGTGTGGAGTGTGTCGGGATCGATCGAACTTCTCCGCGACGGCGGCAAAGTGGAGTTGACCTGCTTGGCAAAGCTGCGCCATTTGAGTTGCAGCGCGTTGGGCCGTCGCTTGGTGACGTCGGGGTGGTGATCGATCTGAAAGTCGATGGGCACGTGGTCGGTCCGCGGATTCCCGGCGGGCCGGGTCAGGGCGGTCTCAAAGGTGTTGGCGATTTGCACGCGCGCGCCCAGTGCCGGGTCGTGGCATTTCCCGGTCAACATCTGGCGAGCGGTAGCGATGATCGAGGTGTGGTCGTAGACATCGTGGAGGACAGTGCCAGGTTCTGTGTATGCGGAGACGATCACGGCCGGGACACGCGGACCCAGCTGATCGAAGCCGAAGGCCGGGACGGCCGAGTCGCGCTTGCCGTCGGGTGACACAGTCTTAGGGGGAGGAACGTGATCGAAAAGGCCGCCATGCTCGTCATAGACCACCACGAGCATGGTGCTGTTCCACACTTTGCGGTTGCTGCGGATGGCCTGATAGACGCTGAAGAGCAGTTCCTCCCCGGTGCGGACGTCGCTATCGGGATGCTGGTCATTCTGCGGACGGAAGATGCCGTTGGTGAATCCCGAACCGTAGCGCGGTTCCAGAAAGCTGTAAGCCGGTAGGTTGTCCTCGGCGCAATCCTGGTAGAACTCGTCAAGCGTGCCGAAGAAGCGGTCCTGATATTCCACCAGGTGCCGGATGGTGGCCGCGGCCGTCCATCCATCCGCATAGATCACCGACGATACATTGTCGCCATCGAGGACTTGATAAATCGTGTTGGCGACATCGAATTCGATCACCGAGAGATCCAGCCGGCCGAGCGACGTTCCGGCGTGCACGAACATGCGATTCGGCAAAGTCTCCGCAGGGACCGAACAAAACCAGCGATCGCAAACCGCATAGTTCTTGGCGAGAGTGGCGAGCACCGGCACTTTGCCCGGATGGTAGCCGCGCATGATGAAGCGCGAGTGGGCCTCGGGAGACGCGTCTTTAAAGAGGCGGCGATTCTCCGGCTTCTGGCACATGGTCAGGTATGACTGGACGAAGCCCTCCATGTTCGGGCCCTTGTCCGGCACCGCGCCGTTATAGAGCTGCGTTTGCACGTCGAGGAAATCGTGGCCGGGGTCGGGATAAAAGTCGCCGGCGTACTCCGCCTCCGAGGTTGGTAACACCGGCTTCTTGTCGGAGTCCAGGTTAAGTGGAACTTTGGAAAGGTCGGCGGGAAGGCCTTCGACTTTGGGGCTTCCCTGAAACGCGAACCCCAGCATATGGTCGAACGAACGGTTCTCCAGCATGAGGACGACGATGTGTTGGGTCCTCGGGTCGGGCGCACAGTCGGGCATCTGAAACACCTCTCGGAGCGAATTCTGACGATTATACACTGTCCGTACACTGACCTATAGGACGGTCTCTGGCGGCACGGGTCGAATGTCTGGGCACAAGTAATAAGTTAGATATAGAATTAGAATCATTCCAGAATTGAAATTGGCGGGCGCAAGGTTGAGGGCAAAGACGCCGGTGTGAGAAATTCGATGAACAACCCGCAAAAAGCTAAGTTGAAATTCCTCCATCCCAAAACTTCGCTTAGCCCAGTGAAGCTCGATGCCTTTCGTCGCCTCAGCACGGAGAAGCTAAAGGCCTCTCTTCACGTTGGCCTGGCGCATTCGCTGAAAGCCCGGCCGGACGGGACGCTCCTCGACGGGCATCACCGCCTGACAATTCTTTCGGAGCGCGGAGTAGACATCCACGCTCTTCCGCGCGAGATAATAGAGAAGAAGTCATGAACACTCAGCTTTATCCGATCCCGGGTCCGTGGCATGGTAATCTGGCTGTTATCCCTCGTCCTAGAGGGGGCGACTGGCTAGACGACGAAGCCAGAGGTTGGCGCCGCAGCGGGATCGACATCGTCGTTTCTCTGCTGGAGAACCAGGAAGCCGACCAATTGAACCTGCTTGAGGAGGGCGATGCCGCCGAGGCCAACGGCATCCGATTCATTTCTTTCCCGATCCCCGATCGCGGAGTCCCTGCGTCGACACCTGCTTCCCTCTCACTCATGACGGATATAGCAGGTGCGCTGGAACTAGGCAAGACGGTTGCGGTGCACTGCCGGCAGAGCATCGGACGCGCCGGGCTGGTTGCCGCCGGCGTTCTGATCGCCTCCGGTGTCGCGCCCGATCAGGCTATCGAAACGGTGAGTGCCGCTCGCGGACTTCCGATACCCGAGACATCCGAACAGCGCGAGTGGGTCCGCCGCCTGCCTTACCCGCAGATTCTATTGCAGAAATAATCCTGGATTCTAACCTCATACTCTGCTAACATCCTTGCCCGGCACCTACCAATACTGCACCACGCTCAATAGTGCCTTTGCCTGCTGGGGCGTGGTCGTCGGCATGTAGCGCCTTAGTTGTGTGGCAGCCAATCCTGGCTGCAGGCGGCCTTTCAGGCCGCCTCGGCGGGCTGAAAAGCCCGCCTGCAGGCACGATTGCCTGCCACACGAAAGCTCACCCTGCCGAACCGGCTGGCAGTAAGCTTACGCACGCTATAGTATAGGGGATGTCCCCAGGCCGGGTGGTAGCCCTATTGTTCCTTTGCTGGTTGTCTCTGACTCCAGCCCGGGCGCAGCGCTACGCCGGGCTCGTGGGACAAGTCCTCGACCCCACTTCGGCAGGCATCGCCGGCGCGGTGGTTACGGTGGTCGACGAAGATACCGGATTCCGCCGTCAGGTGCTCACCGAGGCGGATGGCATGTACGCGGTGGGCTCGCTCGCGCCCGGCAGTTACAAGGTCACGGTGCGCAAAGAAGGCTTCGGAACGGTGGTGCAGTTCGGCGTCAAGCTCGCCGCGGCCGCTCCCGCCCGCCTCGACTTCAAGCTGCCCGTCAGCAACTTCACCGACAGCGTCACGGTGGTCGGCACTGCTCCTGCCATCGAGCGTCAGGACGCCTCCATCGGTGGCCAGTTCGATCTCGACGAACTGGCGCACCTGCCGCTCAATGCCCGCGGCATGCTGACTCTGCTGGAACTCATTCCGGGTACCAGCGTAGTGCCCGCCACGCGCGGCGATGCCGGACAGTTCAGCACCAACGGCATGCGTGCCAATACCAACTACTTCACGGTGGATGGTGTGAGCGCCAATGTGGGCGTCAGCGCCGGAGGCCTGCCGGCGCAATCCACCGGCGGCTCGCTGCCCGCACTGAGCGCCTTCGGCAGCCTGGACGCGATGATATCCACCGAGGCCATGCAGGAATTCCGGCTGCAAACTTCCACCACGGTGGCCGAGTTCGGACGCATGCCGGGAGCCAGCATCGCCGTCGCCAGCCGCGCCGGGACGGAGCAATTTCACGGCGCGACGCTCTTGCGCCGACGCGACGCCTTCCTCGCCGCCAACGACTGGTTCGCCAATCGTGGAGGCGAACGCCGCGCTCCCCTAAGCTACACGGACGTCGCGCAATCCCTCGGCGGCCCCGTCAAACGAAACCGGACTTTTTTCTTTCTCTCCTTCGAACACATTGAGCTCAACGGACCTTATGTCTGGGAGCAAGCCGTGCCGTCGGTGCAAGTTCGCGGAGTGCTGCTCACCACCGTGCAACCGCTGGTGAATCTTTTTCCGCTGCCCAACGGGCCGTTGCTGGGCACCGACGGGTACGCCGATTGGCTCGGCCAGATCAATCGCCCGGCCAGCCTGACTTCCGGAAGCGCGCGCATCGACCAGGCCATCACGCCGCGCGTCACGCTCTTCGGGCGGTATAGCGATGCGCCATCGGCCAACGAATTCGGAACGCCCGAAGTGAATCGTCTGAATCTCCGCTCGCAAAGTCTGACTTTCGGAGTCAACGCCCGCCCGGCGGCGCGCAGCGTGCTGGACTTTCGCGTCAACGAGTCGCAATCCACCGCGAACTCGGTGTGGACCGACAGCACGTCATCCGACACACCCAGTTGCACCCTGCAGCCGCTGGTGTCCGCGCTGCTCAGGAACCCCGCCATCGCGTGCGATTTCCTGGTGCGCTTTTCCATCAATGGCGTGGGTGAGGTCATCTCCGGCAGCGAAGGCGAGCGCCGCCAGCGCCAGTTTCAGATGGTACAGACAGCCACCCTGGAACGCGCCCGCCACACCCTGAAATTCGGTGCGGACTATCGGCGCATGCTTTCGATACGGCGCGATCCCGTGGGGAGCTACGGTGTTACCGTAAACAGCATCCCCCAACTCAACAATCCATCCACTTGGTGGACTGCCGCGGCAGCGGTCGGGTCCGACGATTCGGTCGCCGTGCATGAGCTTTCCCTGTGGGCGCAGGACACCTGGCAGGTATCGAGCCGCCTGACCGTCGCCGCCGGCCTGCGGTGGGAGTTCAGTCCACCGCCGCCCTTGTCGACGGCGCAAAGCTTCTTGAGTTACCAGACCGGAATTTTGACCGCCCAACCGAATCGGGAGTTGTGGCCGGCCACTTATGGCAACTTCGCGCCGCGTCTTGGCCTGGCGTATCTTTTCGGTAAGGATGGCCGCACAGTTCTGCGCGCCGGCGCGGGCCTGTACTACGACTCCAGCGTAAGCATCGCGACGGCGGTCATTAATAGCGGACCTTTAAACGGCGCGAATCTGTCCAACACCGGAGGCGGAACCAGCCAGAAAGGAAATATCGTATACGGCTTCGCCCCCAATCTTCAGTTACCCCAGGTGATTCAGTGGAACGTTTCGCTGGAGCATGGATTCAGCGGGCACGACGTGGTTTCGCTGAGCTATATCGGGTCCACCGCCAACCACCTGCTCCGCACCGAAATGAGCGATACCACCAATGTGAGCAACTACGCGGTCGTCACTACCAATCGCGCCGCCTCCGATTACGACGCGATGCAGCTCCAATATAGGAGGCAGGTCGCGTCGGGCCTGGATGCCACAGCCTCATATGCCTGGTCCCACTCGCTCGACAACGATTCGAGCGATGCGTTCCTGCTCTGGTCGGGCGAACGAGCTTCGGCCGCAGGCGACCACGCATCGTCCGACTTCGATGTCCGCCACTCCTTGACGGCAGGTTTGAGCTACGCCTTTCCCAAGCGCGTCACTCACACGGCAGCCAGCCGGCTGCTGAACGGCTGGGAGATCGACACTATCCTGCACGCTCGCACCGGCTTTCCGATTACCGTACTGGATTCTGCGGCGACCATCGGGCTTGGGCTGGAGAATGCGTTCCGTCCGGACTGGGTTTACGGCCAGCCGCTATGGATTGCCGACCCCTCCGCTCCCGGTGGCAGGGCCTTGAATCCCGCGGCGTTCGCGTTGGCCCCCACGCCCGCGGGCGCCATTGCGGGACAGGGGACGCTGGGCCGGAACGTACCGTCGGGCTTCGGCATGTGGCAGCTGGATCTGGCGCTGAAGCGCGATTTTCATATCCGGGAGAACTTCGGCATTCAGTTGCGGTTCGACGCTTTCAACGCGCTCAATCACCCGAACTTCGGCGATCCCGTGAAGTATCTCGACAGCCCGCTATTCGGCCGTTCCACATCGCTCTTGAATATGGAACTCGGAACGGGCAGCCCCGGCAGTGGACTGGCCCCCGCGCTGCAGACGGGCGGTCCGCGCGAGGTGCAGCTGGCGGTGCGGGTTCATTTTTGATCGTTCCTCCATCTTTTTGTTTGTAAGATCGCGCCGCCGTCAACGACTGTATAGATTCTTGCCGGACCACTTTTTTGCGATTCGCGATGAGCACATCAGACCAGCAGGGGCCGCTTCTGACTTCCAAATCCCGTAGGGATTTCAAGTACAAAGTCTTGGTTAGAATTAAGGTCAGACCTCCTGATCTCGTGGAAATTGAGGTGAGCCCGGCAGCGGCGATATGTGCGCTTCGTGTGGCAGGCAATCTTGCCTGCAGGCGACCTTTCAGGCCGCCGGGCGGGCTGAAAGCCCGCCTGCAGCCAGGATTGGCTGCCACACACAGCGTTGCGGCTCAACTCAATTTCCCCGAACGCTAAACGCCGTAGTGCGGCACCAGATTTGCAGAATGAAGGGTTGAAGTTCGAAGCAAGGGCCCTTGAAATCGATGAACTCTCGACAGCCTCTGCCGGGGCCGCCAGAATACCTGCGCAGACGAATAGTCTCTACAAATGAGCGCGTCTCCGAATGGTCTGAAACCTCTACCCTTGGCGAGGACTTTCAGCTGCCGTTGAGTCAGCCCGAAGCCCTCCCCCATCTCACTTAGATTGCGCCGCCAGAGCGAACGATTGTCTCCAGCGAGTCGAGGCGAGGGCCGCCGATCTTCCAAAAGGACCGGCAAGCTTCTAAGAATTCCAGCACAGTGTCCCGCTCGCCCTTTTGCACCAGCTCCTTTGCCAGTTGCAAGTCGGGGCCGAAGGAGCCGAGCACCGGCGAACCGGGCGTCTTGGCCGATTCCAGAAGATATCGGCGAGCTTCCGCAAGCTTGTCCTGCCGCAGCGCGACCAGGCCAAGTACTTCATTTCCGTTGTAAATCTGATCGCCGTAGTCCCACGCCCGGATGTACTGCTTGCGGTTATTCGCGCGTTCCAGCAACTCGTTGCTGTAGGACACGGCCTTTTCCAACGCACCGGCACTGAGGGCGTCCCTGGCCAATTCCGGCAACCCGGCAGCGCGATCGCTACCGCTGAAATTCTGCTCCGCATCCGCCAGAATCTGCTCCTGTGTACGCGGAAATTGAGCAGCAAGGTCGAGCCTGCGCTGAGTAGCCTTCGATTGCTCCGCTAGCTCGCCATCCCGCGCACTCGCCCGCGGCCCCTGCCTATAGAAGCTGACCCTTCCCGTGGTATACGCAAACACCGGACGGCCGTCGCGGATCACCGGCCTGAAGGTCCACTGTTTGGCCGTATCGAGGGCCGCCTGCTGTAGACCTTGCGGTCCGGTTATCGCTTCGGCATCGACTACATAGCCGGTCCGATCGATCACCAACAGCAATTGCACGTCTCCCTGCAGATCGGCGGCCTCCGAATTCCGCGGGGCAACCGGCACTGCCGCCGTCAGCGGCCTGAGGTCCGGCACGTACGCCTGAGCTTCGATGCCGTAAACCGTCTTCTCCAGCATGCCAGTCGCGGGTTTAGGGCCTTCCGGAATTTCCAATGTGGCTCCTTCGGGTGGCGTAAAGACGAACAGCGTATCGTCCATGGGTAAGTTGTACTGGAACGAGTGCCGGAAAGTCGCGGTGCGATTGTCGTACGGATCGCCGCCGCCAGGCCTCTCTATTCTGGCGTAACTGGTTTCCCGCAGTACGATGCCCAGAACCTTGTCATACCAACGCGTGGACGCCCTATGCAAGGGGCTGAGATCAGCTTCCACCACCCAGCAATCGTGCGTTTGGCCATCCACCTCAAGCGCCTCGGAGCGCACCGCTTTCCCACGGTCCGCGAACGGGGCGATCGTACCGGCCCATGCGCCTTGCAGCCTGGTGTACGTCTTCATCATGAGAAAGTAAGTCCACCTCGACTCGCCGTCGAAAATCTGGAGGGAGACGTCGTGTCCTAATACGCCCTTCGTCTCGCGGCGAAACTTGCCACGAGCGCCGCGGACCAGCGTGGTGCTTGTCGTGCCGCCAGTCCCTCCGCCGTCCGTCGTAGTCTCTTCCGTATATTGATAGCTTGCGTAGCTGTCGAACGCTCTGGCACTGGTTTGCACCAGGCTAGCCATATCGGGCTGCGCGAAAGCCGGCATGAGTAGCGCCGGCGCGCAAAAGGCAAGATGCAGTATCCGCATAAGATATTGCATCTATCATATACCTGAAACTAATCGAAAGCAGGAGATCCGCCGGCTTTGCCGGGGTGGCAGTAGATGTTTGATATTTCCGGGAGTTTGGTTTGGCCGCCAGCGTCCATTGATGTCGAACGCTGGCGAACGATTGCTGCCGGCCCGAAATGCCGACACCCTGCGACTTAGCTTCGGTCGCGCCGGTGCCGATTGCGATCAGGCCCCTTTAAGGGGCCTCCAATCGTAAAGCCTCGGGCTTTGCCGGAGGATCATTACTGGATGTTATTTGCTTGCGTTCGCCGACGTTTCTCCCAGGAACTTATGCAGGAAAGTCTCCATGCGGCCGAGCGTGTAGATCCACCGGCTGTGCAGCAGCGACTCGTGCACGTCATCCGGAAAGACGATGAGCTCGTAGTACACGTCGCGCTGCCGCAGCAGTTGTATGAGGCCAGTCATCTGCTGGAACGCCACATTGCGGTCGTCGTCGCCCTGAATCAGCAGCACAGGCGACTTCCACCCGTCGATGGCGCCGATCGTCGACGACTTATAAGAGACTGACTCCGGATCGAGCGAACTGCCCCACAGGTGCACGCCCGCCAGGTCGACGCCGGCTTTGAAGATGTCAGAGTTACGCGCCAGTGCCTGCGACGTCAGCAAGCCGCCGTACGACAGCCCCCAGATCCCGATCCGATTGGGATCGACGTCGGCCCTGGTCTGCAGGTACTTGCCGCCGGCGACCACGTCCTGATATTCGCTGTTGCCCGCCGCCCCGGCATTGGCCGCCGCGCGGAACGACCGGCCGTAGCCGATGCCCAGCCGGTAGTTGATCGACATCACGATATAGCCCTGGCTGGCGAGCCATTCGTTGATGCCGTACGCCCAGTGGTAGAACTGCATGTAATGATAGGCCGGCATCATTTGCCGCTGGGGCCCGCCGTGTACGAAGACGATGGCGGGGCGGCGCTCGCCCGGCTTCAGGTCCTTCGGCAGGAAGAGTTGATTGTGGATCTCCATACCGTCGGCGGCCTTGGTGATCACGATCTCCGGCTTCACGTGCGCGTCCATCGGGAAACCGGGCCGCGAGGTGGGGAAGATGATCTTCTGCGCCTGCGCCTCCGCTCCCATCTTCCACACGCCCACCGATTGCGGCATGTTCCAACTGGCGCTGATCGTCGCCAGGTACTTGCCGGATGCGAGCGGAACCGGGGACGTCTCCACTCCGTCGCCAATGGTGATCTGTGTCGGAGTACCGCCGCCAACCGGAACGGACCAGATGTGACGCCGCTCGATATCCTTGGCGTTGGTGCAGTAGTAGAACGTCTTGGCGTCGGCCGAGACGGCGATCGATGTGCGATCTTCGATGAGCCCATCGGTGGTGGTCAACAGCACGGGCCGCGCGGACGCGTCCATCGCGTTGAGCGAGTAATAGCGGTCCCATTCGTCCACGGGGGCCGCCGGGGTTTCCGGCGATGCCGGGGGCGTGGCGCCGGTCGCCGGGGTTTCCGGCGTTGCCGCGGGTGTGGCGCCGGTCGCCGCGGGTGCAGCCGCGCCTCTGCCACCGCCTCCTCTGCCACCGCCTCCTCTGCCGCCGCGTCCGCCGCCCACCGCGAACTGGAAGATCACCAGATCGCCCGCGAGGTGCGCGTTGCCGATGTTGGCGGCGATGGTATCGTTGGGCTGGTTGTGCCACGTCTCCTGAGCCTCGCCGGTCGCGACGTCCGCCTTATAGAAGGCGAGCGTATAGCCGCCTTTGAATGTGGCCCGCATCAGGCCGGGAGAGTTGTTGGTGGCCGGAGCCGCTGGGGTTGCCTCCGCCGCGGCGGCGTCCTGATTGCCCCGCCCAGCGCCTCGTCCGCCGCCACGCGCAACGGGCGTTGCCGCCGCGGCTGTCGGTAAGGCCGGTCCGTTGGGCAGACCCATCGCGCCCGTGCCCTGCTGCGCCTGCTGGCCAAACGGCAGGCCCGGCCGCCGCTCGAAGATCAGGTGTTTGCTGTCGGGCATCCACAGCGGCATGGTGTCGAAGTCCACACCGGGCGACATGTACTTCACCGATCGCGTGGCGACGTCGTACACCACGATGAAGCTATGATCGGTGCGCGTGCTTACGAACGCGATCTTGCGGCCGTCGGGCGACCACTTGGGATCGCTCTGCAAACCCCACTCGGTGATGAACGCCTTTTCGCCGCGATCGACCTCGCTGGCCGGTTTGATGGGCGTGAGTTTGGCGCGATAAATCTGGCCGCCTTTGACGAACAGAATCGAGCTGCCATCGGGCGCGATCTCGGGGTTGGCGGCGTCCACCACCCGCCAGGCATTTCCCACGCTGTTGGTGCGCGCGGCCCAAATGGCATGTTCCGGCCCGCTGGGATCGGCCGAGGGGTTGGGCGACCAGCCGTCGCGGTTGGGCTGCTCGCCGCGCAGGAACACGACGGTGCTGCCGTCGTCGGAGATCTTGATCCCCGACATCATGATGCCGTCGTCTTTCTGGAAGTTCGTCAACCGCGCCGGCGCGAACAGGGGCGCTGCCGCGGTGTAGGCGTTGCGCTTGCCCTCGGCATAGTCCACCCACGCGACGCGGTCGACCTTGGTCGCGGCGACCACCTCCTGCGGTGATGCCGGACTCAGGTAAAGCTGGTAAGACGGGACTGCTGGCGGCGCGGAGACCAGCGGCCTGGCCGCAATCAGGATAACGGAGAGACGTATCGAAATGCGCATAGGGATCTCAGTGATTGATGAGGGAGTATATCACGAGACGGGAGCTAGGTAGGACATGCTTTAGCTTGTCCAGTTCGTGGGGCAGGCTTCAGCCGGCTTCAGCCTGCGGCGGACTTCATAAGGCCGCCTGCAGGCAAGATTGCCTGCCACACGAAGCGCACATATCGCCATTGCCGGGCTCATCTAAGTTTCGACGAGATCAGGAGGTCTGAGTCTGGCGCAGCTACCGGCCCAAGTCTTGCGCAGCTACCGGCCCAAGTCTGGCGCAGCTACCGGCCCAAGTCTTGCGCAGCTACCGGCCCAAGTCTTGCGCAGCTACCGGCCCAAGTCTTGCGCAGCTACCGGCCTATGTTCAGCCAGCTCTTCAGCCCACGCGTCAGCGGTGGCGTCTTAGTTTGCGGCTTCGGGCAGTAGGCGGCCCGGATTGCGGAACCCGAATAGCCGCCTTTGCCGTTGATCTTAGCGGATGCGATGAGCTCATTCAGTTCCGTCATCCTCTGGTCTGCCGTGTCGCCACCCTTCAGTTTGCACGACGTGCCCACAACGTACGGATTGAAAGTATTCATCCGTCCCAATTGTACCAACCCCGTCAAGCCCCGGCCCGTATCTTCACCGCATACAGCGCATGGTGCGCGAGAATGAACAGGGTATGGCCACCGGGGCCGCCGAAAACTATATCGATCGGCCGCTCGGGAACGTCAATCCGGCCGATCTGCTTGCCCGCCCGGTCGTAGACAAAGATTTGTCCGTTGGCGACATACACATTGCCTCTGCTATCGGCTGCGACACCCTCGCCGCCGCGCTGCGCAAAGGGCTGTAAATCGCCAAGCATGCCGTCGGCGCCCACTAACGCTCGGTAAGTGACGTCTTCCGATTCGCTGCTGACATAGATATGTTCGCCCGGAAGAGCGCTGACGAACCCGTACGTGTCCAGGTTGTCGGAGAACCGCCAGCCCGCCGTGGAGTCCGCCGGCCCCTGCTGGAACACCCGTCCCGCCGGCAGGAACACACTGCCGTCCGGTGAGACGTATTCCTTGGCTTTCGGTGTGGAGACATCTTCCTGGAACATCTCCGCCAGCGTCTTGTAAACCAAAGTATCGAAGTTCAGTTGCGTCTTGAATTCGCCATTGTTCCAGTAGTTGACCGGCAGAACGGCCCGCGCGCCCGGATGGGGTTGCGTTACCTGGGGCGCCAACACGGTGATCTCACCGTTCGGCGACCCGGGACGGAAACTGTAAACCGTGCCCTCCGGTCCGGCGGAAGAGAGCACCAACAGATCGCCCGCCTTATCGAACGCCAGGTTCACAGCATCCAGCGGGTTATCGCGCTCCACCGTGAGTCCTTCGCCTGCCGACCAGCCATAGATGCGCTGCTCATGGCGGTCGACGAAATACAGCTTGCCGGACGCGTCGACGGCCGCCCCGGAGATGGAAAAGAATCCGTCCTCCAACTTCTGGACTCTCGCGCCCGGCTCCAGCACGGCGGAGGCATCGGCCGGCGCGGGAGTAGGCGGCGCGGTGGGAATATCGAGCACGGCAAATTCCCGCTCGCGCGTCTGCAAATGGTGCGTGACGTCCTCGATGGAATTTTCGTAGGGGAATTTGCTGACGCGCAGAAAGGTGCCGCAGCCGTTTTGGTCGCAGGTAGCGTATCCGCTCTCGGCGTTGACGTGAACATTGCGAAAGTGGATGTCGGAGGAATGGTAGAGTCGAACCGCGGCCGGGAACGGCGCATGGGAGCGCGTCACCCGGTAGGCGTGATAGTTGGCGATGGTAATGTTCTTCGACCAATCCAGTTCCAGTGACAACGCCTCGGGACTCTCCCCCGCCTCCTCTTCGGTCTGCGGCGCGTTGACGTCCCAGTTTTCCACGCGATCGAACTTGATCTCGACGCGCACGTGATGTTCGTTGGAAAGTTCGTAGACATGTCCGGGAGTCTTGGTGTCGGAGACGTAGAATCCAGCCTGCGCGAACGTGTCGGGCGTCCAGATGTCGGCGAATGTTCCCCCGCCGCCCTGCGTCACCCACAGGCTGGGGTACTGCCCGTCCCAGCGTTTTCGCAGATCCGGATCGGCCGTGTGGTCGTTGTTGTAGGGATTCGTGCCGCTGCCGTGGCCGCCGAGGAAGCGCACATCGTCGATCAGCGAAGCGGCGCCCGCACGCCACAGCACGCCCACGGCGCGGGGATTGATTCCGCCCGCCAGGACTCCGATGCCGCTCAAAATGTTCGCGCCGCCGGGAGGCGTAGCGATCAATGCTCGCGGCGATCCCACACCTTGAAAGGCGGGCGTGCCGTCCGGGAGGTCGAGCTGCGTGAGGGTGGGATGGAGCCCGATGAGTATGGTGTCGGGCCTCAACGTGAGCGTGTCGCTGACGATGTATTGCCCGCTCGGGAAATAGAGGACGCGATGTTGATCGATGGCCTTCTGGATCGCCGCGGTCTGGTCTGTCTTATCGTCCCCGATGATTCCCAGGGAGTGAACGTTCACCCAATCCTGCGTGGGCGGTAACGCCGGAATCGCCGGCGGCAGCGGGGCCGGAATGGAACTCAGCGGCGCCGCATCGTAAATCATGCCGATGGAGCCGGTCATCCCCTCGCCGGGCAGGAGGAGTCCAAAGTTGAAATTGCGGACACGGTACATCGGGCCCTTGCCGGCCACCTTCTTCCCGCTTTCGCGGAACTGCGCAAAGACCGGCACGTCTTTCAGCACGGCGTTCTCAAAGCCGATCTCGGTGAGCGGACTCTTCTCATTGCTGACGACCACAACCGCGCTGGAAATATTTTCGAAGCGGCAATCCTTGACCCACAACTGGTCGGAATATTGCGGGTCAATGTCATATGCAACCGGAAGGTTGCGGAATTCGTCGCGAATGAGGGTAATACCCCCCTCATGCTCGCGAATCGCCGCTTCGCGCTGCCCCTCGAACTGCGAATCGATCAACGTGAACTGCCAGGCGGGCGACGTCTTGTCGGTGAGAATGCCGTACCGTCCGCCATAGAAATGCAGGTCTTCCGCCTCATTGCCGATCTCGGTGAGGGCGGCGAGACCGGAGCCGACATGGAAATCCATGTGGGTCAGATAGGCATGCTGGGCCACGTGGAATCGGATCGCGACCGCCGCCGGATTGCCATCGCCGATCTCGAAATCGATATTGGTCATGGCGGAATAGAACGTGCCCGAATTGGCATCGGCGATCTGATCGTTGGGCGGCACGCTATCCGGCGGTGGAAACGGCACGCGGAAGCCTCTTCCGCCGCCGCGCCCGGCACGGAAGCCGGTGAACGACACCATCACGGCCACGCCCTTTTGAAAGCCCGGCGTGTTGGCCGCTAGCAGGAAGACGGGGCGGGTGGCGCCATAGCCGACGATGCGGACCCCGGGCCACACGAAGACGGTGCGCGTCAGGCGGTATTGGCCTGAGGGCACAAAAACAATTCCCTGGCGAACGTTGTTTTCAGCCTTGTCGATGGCAGCCTGGAGGGCAGCGCTGTCGTCGCTTTGTCCGTCGGCGTGAGCGCCGAAGTCGGGGGCAGTCAGATAAACTGCGGTAGGGTCATCCAGTCGCGTGGTGAACACCGATGCCGCGAAACCCGCGGCGGCGACGCCATGCAGCAGCATGACGAGCAGTAGATTCCTTCTGGTACGCGTGTGCATTGCCGTACCTCTGTTCTAGCGCACTGCACCCACTTCCGGCAGGTCCGATTGTAATTCACCGGGCGGGACGTGACCGTTTGCGGCCCGTGATTGGGTGATTGCCCTGCTCATGGGTGCTTAGACGGTTTCGGGAACGCCACGCGTGCGTGACGGACGCTGTTCGGCAATTGCTGCGAAATCAACGCGACGGTTGGCCACTCGCGACGCTAACGGGGCTGGATTTGCCCGAAATCCCGAAACCGTATAAGCACCCCCCGTGATTGCCCTGCTCATCTTCCATCGCGGCGATTAGCGATGCCGTGCCAACGGCAGGCGTGACGCGGATGGGCATAGGGGGCCAGCCGCTTTCCGACTCCGATTATCGGATATGAAGACTCCGCAATCCAGATCTATCGGTTGGGCCGGGGCGGCCGCCACTTGCCGCACTAATCTGGCGACAGCCGCGCCGCATAGTGGTTTTGCAGAGATGGGTCCTGATCTTCCTTTCTAAGAAGGCAGTCGCCCACCGCCATCACCTCGATATCCGTCCCCATGAAGCAACGGAAGGCGTCTTCCGGTGTGCAGACAATGGGTTCCCCACGCACGTTGAAGCTGGTATTTACAATTACAGCGCAGCCTGTGCGCTCCTTGAAACCTGAGATCAACGCATGGAAGCGAGGATTCGTTTCGCGGTGGACCGTTTGGATGCGCGCCGAATAATCGACGTGCGTGACCGCGGGAATCTGCGAGCGGATGGCTGCGAGTTTTTCAAGGCCCGAGACGGACTCCTGCCGGGGCGCGAGTGGGCAGCGACGCGAAGCCGCCACATCGGCAACCAGCAGCATGTAGGGGCTATCGCCATCGAAATCGAACCATTGGGCGACGTCTTCCCGCAGCACGGCGGGAGCAAAGGGGCGAAAAGATTCGCGGAACTTCACCTTGAGATTGAGCACCGACTGCATTGCCGGCGACCGGGCATCCGCGAGGATCGATCGAGAGCCGAGAGCGCGGGGCCCAAACTCCATACGGCCTTGAAACCAGCCCAGCGCCTTCTGGGCCTCGAGCGCATCGATGGAAGTCCGGAGTAAGTCGTGCGGCGATAGGACCTCTATGTGAGCGCCAGCCGCGCGTAGACGCCGCTCGATCTCCGGCTGCGAAAATGCAGGCCCGAGGTACGCGCCTTGCATCCCATCGGAGGGCTGAGCCGAGCGCGGCTGGCCGCGATGGAGGTGATAGGCAGCCAGCGCGGCGCCCACGGCCCCGCCAGCATCGCCGGCGGCCGGCTGAATCCAGATGTGACGGAACCGGCCGTCCCGCAGCACTTTGGAGTTCGAAACACAGTTCAACGCAACGCCACCCGCCAGACATAGATTGGTGGCGCCCGTGTCGCGAGCCAAACTTCGGGTGAGGCGCAGCACGATCTCATCGAGAACCGCCTGGGCGGAAGCCGCGATATCCATGTGCCGCTGCGTCAATGCTTCCTCGGGGCGCCGAGCTGGACCGCCAAACAAGCCGTCGAATTTGCGGTTCGTCATGCGTAGGCCAGTAGCGTAGTCGAAATACTCCAAGTTCAGGCGAAAGGAGCCGTCGTCTTTCACGTCGATGAGACGATCGCGGATCAGGGCGGCGTACTTGGGTGAGCCGTAAGGCGCCAGGCCCATTAGTTTGTACTCGCCTGAGTTCACACGAAAGCCGTTGTAATAAGTGAAGGCGGAATAGAACAGGCCAAGCGAATGCGGGAAGTGGATCTCGCGCAGAATTCGGAGACGATTCCCGCTGCCGAGGGCAATGGAAGTAGTGGCCCATTCGCCTACGCCATCCATGGTGAGGACGGCGGCTTCTTCAAAAGGCGACGGGAAGAAGGCGCTGGCGGCGTGGCTGAGATGGTGCTCGACAAACAGGAGACGGTCGCCGAAGGCGCACTCCGAGGAGATTTTCCGAAGGTGCCCGGCGATCAGGCTCCGTTGGAAGAGTTTCTCGCGCACCCAGAGAGGAATGGCCATCGAGAACGAACGGAAGCCCCTTGGCGTTAAGGCCAGGTACGTCTCCAGCAGGCGCTCGAATTTCAGAAACGGCTTGTCATAGAAGACTACATAGTCGAGATCGGCGAGCGAGGTTGCCGCCTCGGAAAGGCAATATTCGATGGCGTGGCGCGGAAAGCGGGCATCGTGCTTCTGTCGCGAAAATCGCTCCTCCTGCGCGGCGGCGACGATCTGCCCGTCCTGAACGATCGCGGCGGCGCTGTCGTGATAGAACGCCGAGATTCCCAGAATGCGCATGAAGTTTGGATTTTCAGAATAGCGTATAGATGAAAGGAGCGATCGCGGCGCACTGGTATTTCGCCGTCTCAAATAAGCTCCAGACGGAGCTGGCGGCCAATGGCCACAGCAGCTCGTTGAAGCGTGTGCAACGTAACACTAGTATTGGCGGGATCGAGCAAGCGGTCGAGTGCTCTGCGACTGGTTCGCATACGGATCGCCATAGCTGCCTTGGTGAGCCGCTCCCTCTCCATGGCGGCTTTGATCTGGCCGGCTAGGATCTGTTTGACGGCTTGCTCCTCGCACTCTTCCAGAATGCCCTGCTCGGACAGAAAGCCATCAAAAGATGAACCAACCTTACCCTTCTTCTTTCGGGGCATCTTAAAGCACCTCCTTCATGCGCTTGAGCGCGAGTCTCAAATCCTGGGCTGGGGTTTTCTGCGTTTTCTTGACGAAGCCGTGAAGCAGCACCATGCGCTCCCGGGCAACGCAGAAAATCGCCCGCCCGATCTTTCCATCGCTCAAGTCGCTCCGTACCTCCCACAGGCCGTTGCCGAGTTTGCGGCAATAGGGCATGCCGAGCGGCCAACCGAATTCGACCTTCTGTATGTCCCGGCCAATAATTTGCGATCCTCCAAGGAGAGCCCCAAAATCCACTCCCGTACGGGCCGGTTCCCGAGGGCGGATTCGTAGAAGAACGCCGGAAGCTTCTTGGTACGGTCGATCAATCCTCATTGTGTCAAGAATGGCACATATTGGCAAGAGTCCTCTTGGGCGCTCGTTCCAGTAGAATTCCCATACATTACCGGGGTTATCGACCAGGACGATCCACTTTACGGTAACGCCTTTTTTTGATTATCGGAAAGGGGACGACGCACGAGGCCCATCCGACGCCGTTTCGGGACCACAATGCCGCTCTCCAATGGAGCTGTTTCCGAGTGGCCGTCATCCGCCCAGAACCTGTCGGCGAGTGACTTGGTGATATTTCGCTCGTTGCCGCCGCGCAAGGATCGCAACAGCGATGAGTTGCGGCAGGCAAGCCTGCGCAGCCAATCGAGAAGAGCACGGCGGGCGCGAGTCTGTTGGCGCAAGTCATTGTCGG
>Ga0182030_10001371_pt1 | contig 50067 bp, 40 predicted proteins | sample 812S3MmetaG_FD_121299 | JGI IMG/M metagenome (GOLD analysis project Ga0182030, IMG submission 121299) | Permafrost microbial communities from Stordalen Mire, Sweden - 812S3M metaG (Illumina Assembly) | ecosystem: Environmental > Terrestrial > Soil > Wetlands > Permafrost | place: Sweden... | reverse complement strand
TGTGGCGCTCTACATGTGGCTCGGCGCGAACAATCGCGCAACCCACGGTACTGCGGGAGGCAGACCCCTTTGCTTCCTTAACCTTGGACGCCCGCCGGTTCATGGCGGGCCATGATGCCTAGTAGGCCGGTCGACCCAGTTCGCGCAGCAGGTCCTCGGCGAAGTAGCCGGCGGGAATGGTGCCCTGCTTCATGAATTCCAGGTGAAAGCGCTGCTCGGAGAACTCCGGGCCGAACAGCCGCTGCGCCCGATGCCGCAATGAGATGATCTGATCCTTGCCGAGCCGGTAGGTGATCGCCTGGGTCGGCCAGCGCGCGTAGCGAACAATCTCACCGCGCGCACTCTCGCAGCTGGCGCGCTTCGCGCCGTCGGCCTGCGCCTTTGGATCGTGGCACGAGCCCGGTATGAAATCGACGATCTCGGAGAACAGGGTCACGGCATCTTCGAACGACATCCGTCCGGTGTGGATCCCCGTATCGATGCGCACCCGCAGGTCGCGATACAGCTCTCCCTGCATCTGATACAAGTGCTGTTCGGGCGAGTAGAAGCCATGCGGGGCGCCGGGCTGCGGCTCGGCCATCAGGCCTTCCGCATACAGCGCCCAGCCTTCCGAGGCCACCGCATCCTCCCACATTGACGAGGAGTCCTCGACGGCACCGGGCGTCAGCCAGCGCACGGCGGAAATGCCCGCACGGTATTGGGTCATGACTTTGTAATCCCAGTCGTGACCGGGAAAACCCTCGTGCGCCGCCAGGTCCGGCTGCACGTCCAGATTATGCAGCTGGCGCAGCAGGTCCGGATCATCCCCGGTCGGTGTCACGTAAAAACGGCCCACGCCATCGGGCGTGAAAATCGGTGCCGGATAGTAGGCGGCACTCTCAATGTCCGCACGCAAGGGTGGCGGGGTGATGGTCACGTCCAGACGGTAATTCGCGGGTACCTCGAACAGATGCGTGCGGCGGGCATAGTCCACCAGCTGCTGACCGGTCCGGCGATACGACTCCAGCATCGCGGCATCATTGGCCGGAGCATCCTGCCCGAGATGCTCAAACACCATATGCACCATGGAATCGGCCATCCCGGCGGGTATTGGCCAGTGATGGGCCTGCGCGATGCTGCGGGCGAGCGTGATCATTTGCGCGCGCGTGGCCTGCACGATGGGCCAGGACTTCGGGTACAACGCCGCGGCGGTGGTGTCCAGGTGCAGATTATTGTGGAGCGCCCAGTCGTATTCGGCAGCGCCGATGGCGAAGCGATCGGCCCTGAACTGCGGCTTCAGTGCCTTCACATCCTGGCCCGCCGGATCCGCAAAAAACGTACTGGCGATGAAGTCATGAAGCTGCTGGTAAGCCGCCGCCGCATCCTTGCCGGCCTCCTGCAGCTGATGCTGCTGCGACTCCTTATTTGCTCCGGTCATCATCTGGGCTGCGATCGCGGGCAGCGTCTTGGCGAAGTACTCCGCATCGGCCGCGCTAGTGTGCAGACCGAAGTCCCTGAGCATGCGCCAATCCGGCGCACGGCCGGCGCGTACGCCGGCGGCCAGCTGCCCGCGTGCCGTCGCAAGGTAAGCCGGCACGGCACGAACGCGGGCGAGCACATGCTGCCACTGCGCCTCCGTGCCAACCGTCGCCGTACCCGTGGGTTTCATGCCCTGGATCTGCCAGTCGACGCCGCGCAGGGGCTCATCCACGTAGGAATCGAGCGAATTCTGCTGTCGACGCAGCACCTCGTGCTGATGCAGCAGGAATTCGATCTGCGCCAGCGCGACCATGCGATCGATGCGCCGCCGCGCCGACAGACGCCGCGGTTCGGTCTGCGCGAACTGCGCACGCAAATCACGCAGGTGTTGATCTTCGGCCGCGATCGCCGCGGGTGAGTAGTCGCGCAGCGTGCCATCCACAGCGGCCAGGACCGGATCAAACGCCGACCCACCCAGGTAGGTCGCCATGACCGGGAAATGGCTCATGCTGTAAACGACGTAGGCGTGCTCGAGCGTGGCAAAGTGCGCGTCGGCAGCGGATTCGGCTGGCGGTGCCTGCGGCGCCGCGTTCGCCGCGGACCCCAGCAGGGCCGCCACCAGTCCAACCCGCCGGGCGACGACATTGTTCAATCCGGACACGGGCACTCCCGCGCAGCTCATCCTGAAGGGGAGATCATCCTGCCACAATCTGCCCGAATTGCCCCACCGGGATGGCCGAATACCCCGTGTACCTTGGAATCAACCGCCAAATCTGCAGGTGAATTCCATGCTTCAGGATCTTCCCATCTGGCTTGCGCACTTCCGCAGTCAGGCTGCGCACCCCCGACTGGTGCCCACGACACTGGATGACACGCTGACGGGTCGCGAACTACGTCTGATCGCCCAATCCATCGCCACGTTCCAGCTGGGTGCGAGCTCACCAGGCACGCAGCTGCGCGCGGCGGTGCGCCATCATTGCGGTTCGCAGGACGGGCACGCCTGCATCGAAATCTTCGATCTGTTGATCGCCGAGGAACAGCGGCACGCCAGCCTGCTCGGCGGCTTCATGCAGGATCACGATATTCCCCGGCGTGAGCGTGCGTTCACCGATCAGGCCTTTCGCGCCCTGCGGCGCCTCGGCGAACTTGAGGCACGACTGCGCATTCTCGCCACCGCGCAGATCATCGGTATCGTCTACTACCGCGCACTCGAGGGGGTCACGGATTGCCGGCGACTGCGGATCCTGTGCCGGACGATCGCCGCCGATGCGTCGGCCCACGTGGCGTTCGAGTCCCAGCTGCTGCTGCAGATGCAAGGCCGCAGGCACGGCATCACGAAACTGCTGGACGGCGCCCGGGAACAGTGCGTGTTCGTGGCTGCCGCGCTGGTGGTCTTCGCAACCCACCGGCGAGTATTGAAATCGGCCGGCTATGGACCCGCCCTATTTCTGCGCGACTGTCGCAGCCAGTACGCCTTTTACCTGAAGTGGCCAGCGGCGCTGCGGCGCTTGTCGCCGCATGGCACTTGAGTGCACGCTTACTGCAATGAAAGCCACCCCTACCCTGCGCGGCGCCGCCCGTGTACGCGTCGGACGGCAGACCGCCGGCCGCAGTGGCAAGGGAGTCTCAGTCGTCACTGGCCTGCCGCTGTCGGGCCAGGAACTTGAAGCACTCGCCACCGAGTTGAAAAAGTTGTGCGGCGCCGGCGGCGCCGTCAAAGACGGCAACATTGAAATCCAGGGTGATCACCGCGACCGGCTGGTTCAGGAACTGGTCAGGCGCGGATATGAGGCCAAACGCTCCGGCGGCTGATAGGCTGCGTCTCCCGACAGCGCCAGTTCCGCTCATTGTCTAAGACGCCAGCAGCCACCGGCAGTCCCGATACGCAGCACGCACTCCAGCCGCTGCTGTGGCTGGTGTCAGCCAGCTTCTTCATGCAGACGCTGGACTCCACGATCGTCAATACGGCATTGCCGGCGATGGCGCGCAGCCTCGGTGAAGCGGCGCTGCGCATGCAGTCGGTGGTCATCGCCTACTCCCTGACCATGGCCATGCTCATCCCTGCCTCCGGCTGGATCGCGGACCGTTTCGGCATCCGGCGCGCCTTCCTGACCGCCATCGTCGTCTTTACGGGCGGCTCCATCCTGTGCGCGGCCTCGCACAGCTTGATTGAGTTGACGGCGGCGCGGGTGGTGCAGGGCGCCGGCGGCGCCATGCTGCTGCCCATCGGACGGCTGGCACTGCTGCAGAGCTTTCCGCGCGAGCGCCTGCTGCCGGCGATGAGTTTTGTGGCCATCCCCGGCCTGGTCGGTCCGCTGATCGGCCCGACCCTGGGCGGCTGGCTGGTCCAGGTGGCCAATTGGCACTGGATATTCCTGATCAATGTGCCCATCGGATTTCTCGGCGGATTTTTCACCTTGCGTCACATGCGCCTGGGCCGTGCAATGTCGGTGCCGCCGTTTGATTTTGCCGGCTATGCGCTGCTGGCGGTGGGCATGATCGGCGTGTCCATTGCCCTGGATGGCCTGTCCGATCTGTCGCTGCATCACGCGACGGTACTGCTGCTGCTGGTCTTTGGTCTGGCGAGCCTCGTGGGCTACTGGCTGCGCGCGACGCAGCAGGCCCATCCGCTGTTTGCGCCCGCCCTGTTTCGCATTCCGACCTTCAGCATCGGGCTGATCGGCAACCTGTTCGCACGGCTTGGCAACGGCAGCATGCCCTACCTGATCCCTTTGTTCCTGCAGGTGGAGCTGGGGTTCGAGCCCTTCCACGCCGGCCTGATGCTGCTGCCCACCTCGTTGGCGGCGATGCTGACCAAGCGCGGCGTCACGAGCCTGGTCCATCGCTTTGGCTACCGCACCGTGCTCGTCGCCAATACCTTGCTGGTGGGCGGGGCCATGGCGAGTTTTGCACTGCTCGGCCACACCAGCCCGTTGTGGATCATGCTGGTGCTGCTGTCGCTGCTGGGCATCGTCAACTCACTGCAGTTCACCGCCATGAACACCCTGACGCTCAAGGATCTGGACGGCCCGGAGGCCAGCAGCGGCAACAGCATGCTGTCCATGGTGCAGATGCTGGCCATGAGCCTGGCGGTCGCGGCCGCCGCCGGTTTGCTGGCGGCGTTCACGGACTCGTTCGGGCATGAGCGTGAGCTGACCGTCTTCCACGCCACATTCCTGTGTGTCGGCCTGATGACGACCGCCTCGGCCTGGATCTTCTGGCAATTGCCCAATGACGATCCGGACCGGCGCGCAGGGACAGATGTTCCCGAGATGTCCTAGCTCCAGCGCAAATTGCGTTCTATTCTTATAGATATACCGCGCGGGTGGCGCGGGGGGTTGTTAAAACCGTGGTGACGCAGTCTCGCTTTGGGCCTGGGGGCGTCGGGCTAGAATCGCGCGATAGCTTAAAGTCAGTCGAATTCACAGGTCTTCAAGCCATTACGGTCCGTCAGGGGGACAACATGCGATCGATAACTACGGCAGGTGTGCTGGTCGGACTGGTGTGCGCCGCACCAGTCTTTGGTGCTGACGCCAACGCGGGCAAGGCCGTCTTCCGCGCCCAGTGTGCGCTGTGCCACAGCGCCCAACCGGGTGATAACGGCGGGGCCCAGGGCCCCAATCTGAACGGTGTTTTCGGGCGCCATTCCGCCAGCAATCCGAACTTCGGCTACACGGCCGCCATGAAGGCCTCCGGCCTGACCTGGGATGCCGCCACGCTGAACCGCTTCTTGATGGCTCCCACCACCGTTGTCCCCGGCTCCGCCATGGTGATACCCGTCGCCAACGACGCCGATCGCGGCAGCCTGATTGCCTACTTCCAGGCCGTCAAGCAAGGCACGTTCAAGGACGCAGTCGCAGGGGGTGGTGGCTTTGGTGGTCCCCCGCCTGCGGCCCCGGGTTCTGGCAAACCCATCAAGGGGAGCGATGACTGGAAAAATGATGTTCCGGGCCGGGTCCATCGCATCGATCTGGCGAAACTTCCGCCCCCGTTCGACACCCCTTCAAGCGCCAAATTTCCGCGTCTGGTTCCCAAGCCCGCCGATGCCCGCGTGAAGCTGCCGCCGGGCTTCACGTTGTCGGTGTTCGCCACCGGTACGACCGGGGCCCGCAAAATGCTGCTGACGCCTAACGGGGATATCCTCCTGTCCGAAACGCAGGCCAACAAGATCGTGGTGATGCGCCCGTCGGCCGACGGTTCCCACGCGGACCAGATCACCACCTACGCGCAGGGCCTGGTGCTCCCGCACGGCATGGCCTTCTATCCGAACGCCGAGCATCCGAAATGGCTGTATGTCGCCGAGACCAACCGATTGGTGCGCTATGCGTACAAGCCGGGAGACACCCAGGCTAGCGGCGTTCCGGAGATCGTCGTACCGCAGCTCTCGCCCGGCGCCGGCGGCGGCCACTTCTCGCGCGATGTCGTCTTCTCACCGGATGGCAAGAAGATGTACGTGTCGGTGGGCTCGCAGTCCAACATCGCGGAAGACATGCCGAAAAAGTCGGTGGCCGAGGCGCAGGCATGGGAAGCCGTGCACGGATTCGGTGCCGCCTGGGGCAACGAGGAGAACCGCGCCGACGTACTGGTCTATGACGTAGGTTCCAACCAACCCGGCAAGGTGTATGCCAGCGGCATCCGCAATTGCGTCAGCCTGACGGTGCAGCCGCGGACCGGGGCATTGTGGTGCACGACCAATGAGCGCGATCTGCTGGGTGATGACCTGGTGCCCGACTATTCCACGCGCGTGAAGCAAGGCGCCTGGTACGGCTGGCCCTGGTACTACATGGGCAACCATGAGGATCCGCGTCATGCGGGTGAGCGCCCGGATCTGGCGGGCAAGGTCACCGCTCCGGACGTGCCCTACCAGGCCCACTCGGCTGCGCTGAACCTGGAGTTCTATACCGCCACCTCCGGCACCTCGGCCTTCCCCAAGGAGTACCTGGGGGATGGTTTCGCCGTCCTGCATGGCTCCTGGAACCGCGCCTTCCGTACGGGTCACAAGGTCGTGCGGGTACGCATGAAGAACGGTGTGCCCACCGGTGAATACGACGACTTCCTGGTCGGATTCATCGTGGATGATGGCAACGCCTGGGCCCGTCCCGTCGCGCTGCTGGTCAACCGCGATGGTTCGCTGCTCCTGAGCGACGATGGCGCCAACCTCGTCTACCGCATCGCCTACAAGCCGTGATCCCCCGACAGTCATCGGCAAGGCGGCGGTGCTGATCGTGGAAGGCGGTGACGGCGGCAAGCTCGAGAAGGTCACCTTCGCTGGCAACACCGGCAAGGTCGAACTGATCAAGCAGGGTTATCCGGATGGCCCGATCGCGGTGACCGTGGTGGGGACGACGGCCTCTGTCTGCGAAGGCCAGCTTTCAGCGATGATGCGCCGCCCCGGCTCATCAGCCCCTGCGCCCGAGCCGAAGCCCTTCAAGGCGACGGCCGTCGAGGTCGGCAAACCTTAAGTTGCTCGCTGCAGGGCCTCGCCGAATTCTGCGATGGCGCAGATGATGTGGTAGAAACTGCTCGCCGGGGCAGGTTCCGCGACGAACCTTCCCTCCCGATCGATCTTGTCATGCCACAGGCCCCGGGCGCCGTAGTCGAGAAAGCGCCACAGTCCCTGTGCGGCTCCGAGCGCGCTGGTCCAGTAATGCTCTTCACCCGTCAGCGCGCCGAGCCGCGAGGCCGCCTTCAACCTCTCCGTCTGCGGCCAAAGGCGCGCCGCCGGGTCCTTGATGCGAAAATCCGCATTGAGCGTGTTGATGGCAATGCCACCCTTGACTCCATGGTTTTCGCCAATCTCGAACAGTCGTTGCGCGACCTTGCGCATCGCACCTCCCGGCCTGGAGTCCTTGCACAGCAGCAGCCACGCCCATTCGAATTGATGCCCCGGTTCAATTGCCTGGCCAGGCGTGGCGTCGGGCATGACCTGCCAATGCCCATCAAAAATCTCGGCCAGAGCACCGCTGTGATGATCGATGAAATGCCTGAGCGCAATCTCGCACACCTCATCGGCCAGTGCAGCCCAGGCCGGGTCTGGGGAGATGGCCTGCCAGGCGAGCGCGGCTTCAAACAGATGCATGTGCGGATTCGACAGCAACGGGGTGGGCTCGCGCACCTCCGAATCAAAGCCCCCGCCGGGACGATGCATGCGCTCCAGCAGCGCGGTGCGCAGCTGCACGCCGTGCCTGATGATATGCGGTGCCGCTCCCAGTACTTCCTGGCAGCTGGCCAGGGCAAGCAGCGCGAACGCCTGGTCATAAAGCACAACGCGGTCATCCTTGAGCATGCCGTCATGCTCAACCAGGGTGTGGAACAATCCGTCCGCGCGCAGGTAGTGGCCGATGAAGAAACTCAAGCCCGCCTCCACCAATGGGCGCGCATCCCCGCGCCAGCCGAGGCTCCCCGCACGCGAGTAGGCATAGACCTGGCGGGCCTGCACCCGCGCGCGGCGCGCCTCATGGGGGGGCGCGCCTTGCGGCGTGAGCCGTTCATGAAACGCGCGCTGGACGGGGTCGAAGCCACTCGTGGCCCATACCGGATAGGCATCGTCGATAAGCCAGCTGAGCAGCCGACCATGCATTTGCCGCGCTTGAGCGAGACTCGAAGTGTTCTTCATGCCTGAGAAACTTTTACCACTTTCCTGGAAATTCGCGCGGCCTTGCTTCACGTCCGGCCCAACTGGTCTGCGGCGACCGCCAAGGCGCCCAGCGGACCCACCGAAAGTCCCAGCGCTGAGGGCACGATGAAGCGGTCGATGCCGGCACCGGTTTCATCGCCGGCTATATACCCGTTGAGACTGGCCTGCAGGTGCGCCCGGATCAGCGCAAACAGCTGCGGCTGTGCGACCATCACGCCGCCGCCCAGGAAGATGCGACGCGGACCGGTGGTCAGTACCAGCGTGTGACACAGTTGCGCCAGGGCATGGGCGACGGGCTGCCAGGTCGGATCGTCGGGTGAGAGCGTACGCGGATCACGGTGCGATCGCGCCGCAATGGCAGGTCCCGCCGCCAGGCCCTCCAGGCAATCGCCGTGGAAGGGGCAAAGACCGGTAAAGTGATCCTCGGGCATGCGCACAATACGGATATGTCCCATTTCCGTGTGATGGGCGCCGGACACCGGCAGGCCGTTGACGATAACACCGGCACCGATGCCGGTACCCACCGTGACGTAGACATAGTCCATCAGTTCGCGTGCACCACCCCAGCGCCCTTCCGCGCGCGCCGCGGCGTTCACGTCGGTTTCGATTCCCGCGGGAATCCGGTAGCGCCGCGCCATGCGCCCCAGCAGCTCGGTGTCGGACCAGCCGGCTTTCACGGTGCGCGCCATCCAGCCAAAACGCGGCGAGTCACGCTGCAGATTCAAAGGCCCGAAGGCCGCCAGGCCGAGGGCTGAAAAATGCCAGCCTTGCGCACGCCAACCGTCCAGGACGGCCTCGATCGCCGCGAGCGTGACCTGTGGTGCGCGTGTCGGCAGTTCGACCTGCGCGCGAATGCGCTCCGGGCCGCTGCCGAGAATGCAAATGCACTTGGTGCCGCCGAGCTCAACACCCGCCAGCAACGGGATCGATGGTTCCAGCTGTGCCATTGGCCATCAGTGTTGCACGCCGTCCGTAGCGAACGCTACGTAGGAATGCGCCGCAATACTGACCGTGAAGCCCGCCGCCGGCGGCGACTTCTGCACCAGGGTGCCGGATTCCAGGTTGCGCAGCGCCGTCACCGTCGCCGCTACCGACAGTTGCACCGTTACGGCCTCATCATTGAAGGATTCAACCACAAACGTGCCGTTGTCGTATTCGTACAGCGCCACCTTGGACGGTCCGTCTGCCAGGTGGACGGGAAGCTCCGCACTGGCCGTGCGCCGATAAATGTCGAGGATTGCGGCCGGCAGCCGGTACAGGTCGGCGGCATTGTTCGGGATCGTCAGCACGAACAGGTGTCCCTTGCCGTACGGTGAGTCCGTCACCATCGGAAAGCCGTTATCGCCGGCGACCGAGGAAGCCAGCTCCCAGGTGTCATTGGTGATGAAGTGCACCTGGGGGATGAGCATGGGATCGCCGATGTTGAGGATGGTACGGCCGCCGAGGAAGGATTTGACCAGCGCGTCCCGTCCGGTCAGGTACAGATTTGCGATGCGGTCGATCCCTCGCGATTGCAGTTTGCCCAGCAGGCCGGAAGTGATGAGCACGTTTGCGCCCGCCCGCACCCGCGCTTCGATGAGCGCGACGATCTTCGGATCAGCCGCCGCATCCTCGGTCAACATTACGGTGTGTGCGGAGGCCGGAAATCGCGGCTGCAGATCGATCGGAATGCCGATCATCCCCAGGAAGCTGGGCAGAAAATCCTCCCCCAGCGAGTTGAAGGGACGATAGACCGCGACCCCGAGGGGCCGTCCGAGCTGACCGATCACCGCATCGACCTGTTGCAGGGCCGCGCCGGCCGGGACCGCGTAGGTCGGCGCCGTCGCGCCGGGTCCCCGTGCTGCGTAGTAGCTGCTGAGCATCGCATCGTAGTTGAAGCTGGTCGCCTCGCCGCCGTGCCAGGCGCCGCGCAGCGTCGGACTGAATACCCCCAGCAGCTGGCGATAGTCGAACAGCGTGATTTCGGGCGCCTTGGCGAACAGGCTCACCCACAGCTGCTCCACATAGTTATCCAGGCTGCGCACACCCGGAGGATCCACCCAGCCACCGTGATTGAAGCCCGGTCGCAGGTTGTCGAAATACCGAGAAATGGCATAGCCGTTGTAGGCCTGCAGGTGCTGGGCGCTGAACACCGGATCGCGGGTCTCGGTGCCGGTGTAGACGCCGTCATAGAGGTACGGTTCCCGTTCGAGATCGAAGCCCATGTCCTGGAAGTGCTCGTACCAGTTTGGGAACTTGATGACGATCCGCACCTTCGGGTTGATCTTGCGGGCTGCTCCCACGACCAGATCGCGTGCCACTTCGCGCATGCGCTCGAGCCGATACTGGGTCCAGGTCCTGTTGCCCCGGGCCGATATCTCCTCATCGGACTTGCAACTGGTGAAGAAGAAATCATCCAGGATGATGTCATCGAAATGCCGGGCCGTTTCCTCGGCGACATGCTTCACCCAGGCCCGATCCGCGGCGTTGGCATAACAGAAGGTCTCGAAGCGGTTGCTCTCGTTGCGCGTCCAGGTGATGCCGCCAAAGGTCTGGATACCGCGGGCTGCAAAAAAAGCCTTGGCCTTCTCGAGGGTCGCACCGTCCACGAGCAGCGTGTCGCGATGGCTCTCCAGATACACCTTGTTCACCTTGACCGCCCGGGAAATGACCTCCCAGGATTGCTGCAGCCACTGGTCATCCTTCATGCGGTCGACTTCATACGCGCGCACATACACGGCGGCGTTGAAGCTGTGGTAGCGATCGGTCGGTGGCGATCCTGAGGGCAGCGGGGTCTGCGCGAAGCCCGCGCCCGCCACCACGACCGCGAGTGCGCCGGCCAGCAAGGCTCCGACGCCCATCGTCTACCAGCCTGACGGCGAGTTGTAGGGCGCCAGGAACCCCATGGCCTCGATCTGATGAATCTTGCCGCCACTGATCTTGAAGATGTGCGCGGCCGGCAGGTCGAAGGGCGGGTTGTCCACGGTGCGCTCGGTCACGCCCGGCACACCCTTGATGGGGAACACGTGGTTCTTCATGCTGTGATGGAAATGCGAAAGCCCGAAGGCCAGCCCGGTGGACGGGTCCACGGCCACGACCCGGATGTTGTCGATATTATCGATGTACGCCATCATCCCGGTGCTGAACTGGCGGGTGCAGTCCATCGCGCTGTAGTTCGGCTTCGGCGTCTTGGCGGTCACGGGCGCGCGGCTGGCGCTGGACTGCCTGCCATTCTCGTGCCGCTCGCAGTCGCGCGCCATGGGTGCCAGCTCGCCATCATTGAAATCCAGGGCGTCGTAGTACGCATAGGCGATGCCCTTGATCTCGTAGCGCGGCATGCGCATGCCTTCAGGCGTCACCTTGGCGAAGATCGGCCGGGCGACCTGCAGGTTGGCCAGGTTTTCGGCGCTGAGGTCGCGGGCAATGACGTGCTCGGCCTGGATGACATGTCCCGCGAACACCTGCAGCCGCAGGCCCAGCAAAATAGGCTTGCCGCCTTCCTGCATGACTCCCATGAAGCCCACCTGACCGGACACCGGGTCAGGGACATATATCTTGAAGGTCGTGGGCACCGCCGAGGCCGTCTTCCACAGTCCATCGCCGATCTTCGTGGCTTTGATGTTCTCGACAAACCGGGCATCGGCGGCAAAGGCGATCCGGCTCGGGTCATGGGCCACCAGCGCGGCCAGGTAGTCATCGACCAACCGGTCATAGCAGGACCGGGTCTTGCAGTTGATCAGGGTTTGCGCCCGCCCCGGTGCGGGGCACAGCGCCACGACCGTTGCGACCAGCATCATCACCAGCAGGTATTTCTTATGCATCAGAGCCCCCTCTTAAATTCGGTGCCGCGCAGCGGTCACTCCAGCGACGGTCGTTCGATGAGCTCGATTTTGTAACCGTCCGGATCCTGGACAAACGCAATGACGGTGGTGCCGCCCTTCACCGGGCCCGGCTCGCGCGTGATCGTTCCGCCCGCGGCGCGGATGCGATCGCAGGTAGCCGCGACATTCTTCACGCCAATTGCGAAATGCCCGAATGCCGTGCCCTGCTCATAGGCCGCGACACCGTAATTGTAGGTGAGCTCGATTTCGGCCGAGCCATCGGCATTGCCCGCGCCGTAACCAACGAACGCCAGCTTGTAGTTGTGGGCCGGCACGTCAATCGTGCGCAGCACGGACATGCCCAGCAAATTGGTATAAAAATCGATGGCCCTGGGCAGGTCACCCACCCGCACCATGGTATGCAGTAGCTTCATCAACGCCCCCTGTGCTGCGGCTGTTATACCGCAGGCCATTGCCATTCGCTATTGATAGCCGAACAGGCCGCGCGACTTGATGGCGTGGGCGACCTCGGGGGGCACCATGCTTTCCCATTCGGTGTTGCCGGAGTTGATTTTGCTCAGTACATCGGGGGAATAGATGCTCAAATAGGTCACATTGGCATCCTGCAGCTGGACGATGCAGCGCCGCGAGAGCAGGTAGCCGTACAGCTGCCGCAAGGAATCGCCCACGTCCACATCATTCACGGTCACCAGCTTGCCGGTCTTCTGGTCCATATACGGATAGATGTACAGCCGGAGATTATTGCGGAACAGCCGGCCGAAGCTTTCCAGGATTCCGCCCTCCAGGCGCGTGTAGTACGACTCATCGAAAATGGCCTCGAGATTCATCGCGCCCATGGCCAGGCCGACCCGCCGATGGGTATACCGGAACAGGTAAGCGGCCAGCCGATAATATTCGGCAAAATCCGAGATCATCACGGTGTGGCCGGTCGCGGCCAGGACGTCAGCGCGACTGATGAAGTCGCGCAGATCCACGGTGCCGTCATGGGTGAGGCTGCTCATGGTGATCTCCATGAGCGAGACGGTCTCACCAGGGGCGACATCGGGCCCTTCGGCTTCGAACGCGCGCAGCGCCGAGCGCGCCAGGTCCAGGTTGACGTAGGTGACCGGGCGGAAGCGGCCGCGCTCCACCAGCACCGGCTTCTTGTGCAGCACTTCCGAGGGCTGCAGCACCTTGCCGTCGCTGGAGAACATGGCAGCTCCGGTCAGATGCAGCTGCACCAGGCGCAGGCTCATGACCCGGTTATCGACCTGCGCAAACTCCGGGCCCGAGAACTCGATGAGATCGATTTCGATGCGATCCGTGCTCAGCCCATCGAGCAGGGATTCGACCAGCTTGTCCGGATCACGACTGAAGTACTGCGCCCCATAGATCAGGTTGAGGCCGACGATACCCAAGGCCTCCTGCTGCAGGGCATTCTCCACGTCCAGCATGCGCACATGGATGATGATCTGGCTGCTATCGGCCATCGGCCGCGGCTGGAACTTGATGCCCAGCCAACCGTGGCATTCGTTGTTGCCGCGAAAGCTGCGCGCCGATACCGTGTCAGCGAAGGTGAAGAAGGCCGTGGTCGCGCCGCGGCCCTGTACCAGACGCTCGATATTCAGCCGCTGTTCGTAGTCCAGCATGGACTGCAGACGCTCACGACACACATAACGGCTGCACGGGCCATAAATGGCATCCGACACTTTCATGTCATAGGCCGAAATACTCTTGGAGATCGTTCCGGCCGCGCCGCCGGCGCGGAAAAACCAGCGCACGACCTCTTGCCCGGCGCCGATTTCGGCAAAACTGCCGTAGGAACCGGGATCAAGGTTGACCTTCAGCGCTTTCTCGCGTGGCGTTACGGGGTGTTCATCCATAGGGCTCTCGTTGGGGGCGACGCTATTCATGGCCGGATTCCTTCTTCAATCCGAACCCGCACCTGCCCCTCCACCGGTCGGATCCGCCCTAAGAATAGCCGAGACTTCGCCATTTAACTTTTCGAATCGGCCACAACGTGAGGTGCGCCACGCCGCGCCCCGCACATTCGCCCCCGGGCGCAGGGTCCAAATCGAGGTAAATGGCAATCAGGGGTGAAATATCAAGGAGTTGCATAACCTTCCCCCGTCGCGCCCCTGGCCGGTCGGGACCCGCGGCCCCGGCGTTGTCGTGGCCGCCCGGAGGAGCTGATTTTTTACCCTGATTTTGGGGTATATTTCCGCCGATATTTCGCTCGCCACAGCGCCTGATTCACGAGCCTGCCACTGAAGCGGGCCGAAGTTTTCGCATTTCCCAAGGAGACGGCCCATGAATGCCCAGCTGCAGACCTATCCGGCATCCGAATTCAACCTGTTGATCAACGGCCGACTCGTCGCCGGCGCGTCGAGCTTCGACGTCACCAACCCCGCCACCGAAGAACTGCTCGCGGTGTGCCCGCGCGCCGACGCTGGCCAACTGAACCAGGCCGTCGCTGCCGCCAAGGCCGCCTTTCCGGCCTGGTCCGCCACTCCGATTGCCGAGCGGCGCCGGCTGCTGCTGAAGTTCGCCGATGCAATCGGCGCCTCGATGGATGACATTGCCCGGGTACTGACCCAGGAACAGGGCAAGCCCCTCGCCGCCGCCAAGTACGAAATCGGTGGTGCGATCCACATGATCCACACCTTCGCCGCCATGGACCTGCCGCCCAAGGTGCTGAAGGAAGGTGAAGGCAGCCGCATCGTGCAGCATCACGTGCCGCTCGGCGTCGTGGCCGCCATCACGCCGTGGAACTTCCCGGTCATTCTGCTGATGATCAAGCTGGCCCCGGCGCTGCTGGCCGGCAACACCGTAGTCGTGAAACCCGCCCCGACCACGCCGCTGTCCACGCTGCGCCTCGGAGAGCTGTGCGCGAAGATCTTCCCGGCCGGCGTCGTCAATATCATCACCGACGTGAATGACCTGGGCAATACGCTGACCTCGCATCCGGATGTCGCCAAGGTTGCCTTCACCGGCTCCACCGCGACCGGCAAGAAGGTGATGGCGAGCGTCGCCAGCACCGTCAAGCGATTGACTCTGGAACTGGGCGGCAATGATGCGGCTCTGGTACTGGATGACCTGGATCCGAAGAAGGCTGCCGCCAGTTTGTTCGCCGGCTCCATGGTCAACAGCGGCCAGGTGTGTCTGGCGATCAAGCGCGCCTATGTGCCGGATTCCATGTATGACGCCGTGTGCACCGAGCTGGCGAAGCTCGCCGATGCGGCGGTGGTCGGGGACGGCATGGACCCGACGACGCAGTACGGCCCGGTGCAGAACGCCACGCAGTTCAAGAAGGTCAACGAGTACATCGAAGATGCGCGGGCCAACGGCAAGATCATCGCCGGCGGCAAACCACACACCGGTCGTGGCTATTTTGTGCGCCCGACCATCGTGCGTGACATTCCGGACAACACGCGCCTGGTGCAGGAAGAGCAGTTCGGTCCCGTGCTGCCGGTGCTGCGCTATAGCAGTCTGGATGATGCGATTGCGCGCATCAACAACAGCGAGTACGGATTGGGTGGAACGGTGTGGTCATCCAACGACAAGCGTGCCTATGAGACCGCCCTGCGCATTGATTCGGGCACCGTCTGGGTAAACAAGCATCTGGACCTGCCGGCCGATGTGCCGTTCGGCGGCGCCAAGCAGTCCGGTTTCGGCGCCGAGATGGGTCAGGAAGGGCTGGAGGAGTTCACCCAGTCCAAGATCATCAATCAGGCGATCTGAGCGTTCGCAGCAGCCCGGGCGTTCCCAGCGCCAGCGGCAACGCAAGGGGCGGTGTCCCTGTCGGACATCGCCCTTTTTGCTGGCCTTTCGCTTTGCAATGCAGAGTACTCTGCACTAAGATGGAAGCAGGCCCGCCATCCGGAGCCTTGGCACCTTGTCGTTCGAAACCCTCGACCAGAAAATCCTGCGCGGCATCGGGGCAGTTGCGCTGATCGGCTTAGCCGCGCTCGGATTGCTCGTGGCCGGGCTTTGGTTTGAGCATCGAATGCCGCTCGAACTGCCCAGGCCGACGGGTCCTTTCGCGGTGGGGCGCACCAGCTTTCACTGGGTCAACGACGCTCATCCTGATGAGTTTGCGCCGCCTCCCGGCCGCCCACGCGAGTTGGTGGTATGGGTGTGGTATCCGGCGGGACCGGCCGGCGGCACTCCCGCGGAATACCTTCCCGGACCGTGGCGCGCGGCGCTGGCCCGCAACGGCGGTGTTCTGATGTCCGAATTCCTCACTCGGGATCTGTCACAGGTGCGGATTCACAGCACCGAGAATGCCGAGCTCGCCCCGGATCAACGCCGCTACCCGGTCGTAATCCTGCGGGCCGGACTTGCTGCCCAAGTGACCGGCTATACCGTGCTGGCGGAAGATCTCGCCAGCCACGGATACATCGTCGTGGGCCCGGATGCGGCCTACCGCACCACCGTTGTCGTCTTTCCCGACGGGCGGGTCGTGCTGCGGCCGGCCCGGTACAACCTGGAACGCCTTCCCGAAGTGATGCAGGAGTCCTTTGCCACTGAGCTGGCGAAGATGTGGAGTGCCGATGTTGGATTCGTGATCGACAAGCTCACGGACCTGGATGCGCAGCGTTCCGGCCGCTTTGCCGGACGTCTGGACTTGCAGCACCTCGGAATCTTCGGCCACTCGCTGGGCGGTGCCACTGCCGCTTACTTCTGCCTCGAGGATGCCCGCTGCAAGGCAGGCATTGATCTCGATGGCAAGCTCCTCGGACCGGTCATTGCCGAGGGATTGCATCAACCGTTCATGTTCGTGCTCGAGGACCACCACAAGGTCCCGGATAGCGCCGACGTCCTCAGTCAAATCCAATCCATGTACGCAAGGCTGCCGGCACAGTCGCGCCTGAGAATCTCCCTGGCCGGATCCAACCATTTCAGCTTCAGTGATCAGATTCTTCTCAAGAGTCAACTGCTGCTCGCAGTCATGCGCCGGGTGGGCATCATGGGTGGACTGCAGGGAGCGCGCGGGCTTGCCATTACCACCAACTATGTGCACAGCTTCTTCGACGTGTACCTCAAGGGAGAGCCTCGGACGGAGCTGAATGTTCTGGCGAACCGCTACCCCGAGGTACGGGTGGAATAGCTCACCCAGTACCGTTGCCTCTGATCAGGGGACGATTTCGCGCACCATGCTCGATGCGAGCTGATCCACCCTCAACCTCCACATCTCCGGCCACGATGCGGTCGAATACAAGCACTTGAGGAAGGCCCGATCCCAATCGCTCAGGCCGGGCGGGCCAGCCTGCGGTGCAGCGTCGAACAACTTCAGAACGGTCGGGGCGTCGCCGACCTGCGCACCTGCCCTGATTTCCGCCAGACCCACCATGGCGATGTAGTCGGCCAATTGTCCGCGCGATACGCTCGCCAGTCGCCTCTGGTCCACCACCACCAGGACCCTGGTAAATGCGTACTTGAAGGGAGTCGGAGGTCCCCCCACGCCGATGTTGTACCAGGCTCTTACCGTGCGCGGCGTGGCAATGAACTGATCGATGATCGTGGGGAGCGCGTGGCGGCCGTACATCTCGGCGAACTGCTGCTGCTCCATTCCCTGCAGCAATTCCTGCGGCTGCGTGGTCACGAAAATGAACAGGTTGGGACTGCACTTCACGCCATCCATGGGTACGCCGCGGCACGCGCAACCGCGGTGATACGCCCGAGGATGAACTCACCTTCCGGCTGCGGCAGGCCTGTCACCTGTGGGCAGACGCTGTCGTTCCAGCCCGGCAGCAGGCCGCGTTCCGTCGCCGGCACTTCCGGCAGCCCGGCATTGAATAGCGCCGGCTCGATGGCCGCGATCTCCATCAGGAACTGCGAGACTCGGGGCGCCGCGCGCATGGCCGTGACCGCGGCGCTCGGTTGTCGCGCAACTGCGCTACCCGGTGTTTCGGGGGTGGCGCAGGCAACCAGGCTGAAGAGCGCGATGATGGCAAGGAACATCCGGACCCGGATACGCATCGTGTGATTCTAGGTCCGCCGCACAGAGTGCGGCATTAAACCTGCCTTATCGTTCGTTAACATCGCGCCGGTCCGGCCGCATTGCGGCAATTGACGGGCCAGGGCGAATCAGCTGCCGCGCAAGGCGATGGCCACCGGCAGCGTTGCCGCCCGGATGGCGGGCAGAAAACCGCCGATCAGGGCGATTGCGAGCGCCCAGAAGATGCTTATCACCAGCAGATGCGGCGTGACGCTCATCTGGAAAGTCAGGCCCCCGGCGTCCACGACATTGCCGTTGAACAGCAACCAGGCCGCTGCGGCGCCGATCAGCGCTGGGGGGATGGCGAGGAGCAGGCCCTCGGCCAGTACCGAGCCCACGATTGGACCGGCACCGAACCCGATCGCCCGCAGGGTCGCAATCTCCACGGTGCGCGCGGCGACCGCTGCGTAGAGGCTGCTCAAGGCGCCGCACACGGCTCCAAGGGCCATGAGGCCGCCGATGAAGTAGCTGACAAAGTCGAGAACGTTGCGCAGGCCCTTGATGACGGCTTCGTTTGCTTCGGAACTCGTCAGCACCTTCGCCTTCAAGGTCGGATCGGCGGACAACGCCTGACTGAGCACACTGAAAGCCGCGGGACTCTGGAGTATGGCCGCAACGGAAGAGTAGGTGGCCTGCGGCAGTGCCGCGAGCAGCGTATTGGCGTCCCCGACCAACGCGTCGTCAAAGAATCCGCCGTTGCCCTTGAAGACACCGACGATCTTCCAGGGACTGCCGTTGACCTTCACCTCATCGCCCAGATCCACATTCTTGAAACGCGTGCGGATGACATCGCTCACCAGCAGCTCGTGCAGTCCGGGCTGAAAGAACCGGCCCGACATCAGTTGCACTTCAGGCCAGATCTCGCGCCACTGCGTGTTGGCCGCGAACAGTCCGATACTGCCGTGCTGGTTCTTGCGGGTCACGCCATCGACGATTTGTGTGACGCTTCCGGATGCCACTGGCCTGCCCTGGGCATCGTGCCGAATACCGGGCTTCTCGAGGATCTTGGCCACATCAGCGACGGTCAGTGAGCTGTTCATCGCCGATTCGGCACCATTGGCGATGACGACCACCTCTTCATCGCTCACACCCTGCTGCGAGAAGGATTCCAGTCCCTGTCCGAGCGCCAGCATGGCAACCAGGACACCGATCACGGTGGTGATGCTGATGACGGTGACCAGCGCCGCGCCCAGCCGCTGTGGAATGCTGCGCAGTCCGGTGGCTGTCAGCGCGAAGAAGTGCCGAAATCCGCCCATGGGTGCTCTCCTTAGCGATTGGCCAGCGCGTCGACGACACGCAGCCGCAGGCCGCGCCAGGCCGGAATCGCACCGGCGGCGAGCGCCAGGGCCACGGCAAATGCGAAACCGGTGACGAGGACCCCCAACGGAATGGAGCCGAGGCCGATGAAGTTGCGCGCCAGGGGCAGAATGCGCGACGCGAGCCCCAGGCCCAAGGCGGCTCCGCACACACACAGCGCCAGCGTCTCGGCGAGGATCAGCCTCATGACCAGCCGGTCGGAGAATCCGAAGGTCTTCAACACGGCAAGTTCCGGCATGCGCTCGCGGATCGACTGCATCATCAATGCACCCGTCGCGAACAGCAGCACGAAGAACGTCGCCCCGATGACTCGATGCACGACGGTATTGATGTCCCCGAGCGAGGCGACCTGCCCCTCGGCGGCCTGGCGCTCAGTTTGCGTGAGCGTTTCATTCGGCGAGTTGAGAAAGTGCTTATCGATAGCCGTTTCCACTTCGGGCGCGCGCGCCGGGTCGGCAATGCGCATGACTGCCAGGGCGATGGTATTGGCCTGCGCCGGCGCCAGGGACTCATTGACGTAATGGTAGTTGGTCAGAATCAAGACGGCCGAGTCCGGGTCATCAGAAGCCACGTAGGTCCCGACGATGTCGAAAGTCCAGTTCGGGCTGCCGTCCTTCTTCGCAAGTGACTGCACGACAATGCGCTGCCCGACCTTCCACTGGTATTTGCGCAGGGTCGCAACCCCGACGATGGCGCCATCCTGCAGCTGTTTCATCGCGCGACGCGCCGCCGGCGCAATCTCCCATTCGGGATACACCGCCAGGAATGAATCCACGTCGGTGGCCAGAATGGGCACCTGCTGGTCCGGCTTCTGCCAGGTGGCGCCGAATTGGAACCGGTAAGAGGCGGCGATGACCCCCGGCGCACTCTGCACCGTGGACATGATGGCGATCGGCAGCGGGGTGCCGAAGCGCTGGCGGCTGCCCACATACAGCCGGTCCGCATGCGTCGAGTCAACGGCCTTATTGATGGCGCCGTTCAGGCCCTGCAGCACGCCAAACAGCGTGAAGGCGATCACTACCTGCAAGAGGATGAGATTGGAGCGGCCACGATTGCGGCGGATCCCGGCCCAGATCAGTGCCAAAAATTTCAAGAGCCACCTCCCTGTTCGCGGGCTGCCGGTGTGGCTGTCGTGCGGCTACCGGCTCGCGGCCGGCGGCGGCGCGCCAATCAGGTGGGTGTCGCTCGGGCCCACTCCGGTAATCAGGATCACCACCGGCTCATCACGCGTCTCGGTGTAATGCGCCGTCGCAGCAGGTTCGGTGTAGTAGCTGCCGGGTGGCAGCATCTTGAGCGCGTCCGCATCGCGCTTCTCGCCATAACCCACATACAACGTCCCCGACACAACGTACACCATGCGGTTGTCGCGATGCGTATGCGGCGGCACCACGGTGTGGGCGGGCAAAGTGACCTGCACCGTATAGACGCCGGCCTTGGTGGAGTCACCATTCAGGGCCAGTGACGCCGGACCCGGCCGTGCCGGGTTTTTCGCCGCCTGGGCGGCGAGCGCCTGGATATCCGCGGGCGCCAGACGGATCCGCGGCTCGGCAACCTGCACTTCGGCCACCGTCGTCGACGCGGCGACCGGTTCGATGCGCAGCAGCGCGCCATCGTCCTCATCGGTCACCGCGTAGAGCAGGCCATCGGCTCCCTGGCGCACATCGCGGAAACGCTGATGCAGCTCCGTGAACATCGTCTCGCGGCTCAGCTCTTCCATCTTGGAATTGAAGACCACGCGTTCCAGGCCTCCCGTGCGCGGAATTTCACCGCGCCGCGCGCTGGTCACGAACAGATTGCCTGCCCAGCCCGGAAACTTATCCCCGGTGTAGAAGGTCAGCCCACCGGGTGCAATGGACGGCAGCCATACGACGATCGGCTGATCGATGCCCTCCGCCACCGGGGACTCGGATATGCGCGGCCCCGCATAGTCACGTCCGAAACTCACCTTGGGCCAGCCATAGTTGTGTCCGGCCAGGATCACGTTGAGTTCATCGCCGCCATTCGGGCCCTGCTCGGCATTGAGCACCACACCGTCCGGGCTCACGGTCAGACCCAGATGGTCGCGGTGTCCCAGCGAGTAGATCTCGCCTCGGGCGCCGGCCTTGTCGACAAAAGGGTTGTCCTTCGGGATGGTGCCATCGTCCCGCAGGCGCAGCACCTTGCCGTATACCGTGTCCAGGCGCTGCGGGGCATCATCGAACGGACCGCCCGTGGTCATATAGACCATCCCATGCCCGTCAAAGGCCAGTCGCGACCCGCTGGTACTGCCCGAACCGCCCACAAACAATTGCTGAACGTGGGTCAGCGCATGCCCGACCAGTTCGCCACGGAACAGCGAGACCCGGCTCTCCTGCCGCACCGGCGGCTTGGCATCCGCCGGCGGCGGATTGCCGGCCTGATTGAACGTGAAGTACACCAGGTGGTTGTGGGCGAAGTCCGGATGCAGCGCGACATCCTGCAGACCCGCATTGCGGAAGGCTGGCGTGGCAGGCAGTCCCTCGAGCGGCGTGGGATCCAGCTGCGCCACCCCGCCCGCCGCGTTATGGATCAGGCGGATCCCGGCGCCACGCTCCGACACCAGCGCATCCCCGGATGGCAGCAAGGCCACGGCGAAGGGATGACGCAGACCGTGGGCGACCACCACGATCCGCACCTTGTGCTGCTGCGCGGTATCAAATACGTATGCAGGTTGGTTGAGCGCGACGGGCTCGATCCCCGGCGGCGGCGCCTGCTGCGCGTGCACCGGATGAAAACCAGCCGCCAGACTGACAGCGGCCAGGAACTGCAACCCACGCGCCACCCCGTATCGCACTCGCATTGCGCCCTCCCCCGTTACCCTCGAAGCTCCGAGGCGCGAGTGTACTCTAAGGTCGCAGCTGCCCGCGCGCGCCCACGAACACACCGAACCCCGGGTGCAGGAAGCCGACCGGGTCCTGATAGTGCCGGTCGAACAGGTTGTCGATGCGGCCGAACAGGGTCAAACGGGACCACACGGCAAAATTCACGGCCATATTCACGGTGGTGTAAGCCGGCGCCGTCAGCCGCGGAATCGAGAAATCACGATTGCCGTCGATCCAGCTGCCCACGTACAGCACCGTGCTATCCAGCGATACGGCATCGCTCAACTGCCATGCGGCGTGCAGCGTCGCCTTGTGCTTGGGGCGCCGCAGCAACTCCTCCCGCAGCACCTCGTCGTCGGCCTCGGTGAACGTGTAATCAGCCCGTAGCTGCAGCGCCCGCAGCGGTTGCCAGCTGATGAAGCTCTCCACGCCCTGGGTGACCGCGCGGCCGACATTTGCGTAAGTCGTGCCGGTCACATCTGTTGTGATGAGATCGCGGATATCGTTGTGGAACCAGGTCGCGCCGAGCCGAACGGCCCTGTCGAACAATCCCTGCTCGATGCCCAGGTCGTAGCCGAAGCTGGTTTCCGGTTTCAAATCCGGATTGGCGAAAAAGAATGGCGGAAAATTCTGGTACAGCTCGCCCAGCGTGGGCGCCTTGAACCCGGTACCCGCACTGGCCGAAAAGCGCGTATCGGATGCCGCAATGGCGTACGTCGGCGCGAACCGCCAGGTCGTCTTGGAACCAAACCGGCTGTTGTCGTCGTAGCGCACATTCAGTGCCGAACTGAGCTGATCCCCCAGATGCGACTGCAGTTCCACCGCGCCGGCATTATCGGTGACGTCGGCACTGATCGGTTCATGAACGGCATCGCGCTCATTTTCCGCATCCAGTACCACGATCTCATCACCGGAAAGCCGCAACACGCCCTGCCAGTCAGTCTTGACTCGATCGCCGGTATTCACGGAAGCGCCGAGTGTCGGATCCAGATTCAAGGTCCACGCACTGGAGTAGGCGACACCCAGCGTTTGATCCAACGCCCCCGCAAGGCTCACCAGATGGGCACTGAGGCGCGTGTAGTACTGCGAAGTGTCAGTCTTGCTTGGATCGGCCGCCGGAAAGCTCGGGAACACGAGGGGATCATCACCGGTGAAGGCGTAGTGCGCATCGGTGAAGCGACCCACCAGGTTCACATCAAGTCCAGGCAACACCGCGTATCCCAGGCGCGTCGCGAGCGTGACGTTGTCGTCGTAGTCATTGTTGCGCGCTTCACCGGGCTGCAGCAGCGCGAGCGGCGTCACGGGCACCGAACCGGAATGCAGATGCTCAATATCGGCCGCGTATTGAAACTGGTCGGCGGAACCGCTCAGCGCGAGCGTTTCGTTGTTGGTGCGGAAGGTCCCCCCTTCGACACTGCCGGCAATGTTGATCGGACCTTTCCCCGAACGCGTGGTGATGCTGATGACACCGCCGATGGCATCGGATCCATACAGTCCGCTTTGCGGGCCGCGCAGGACCTCGATGCGTTCAATGTCTGAGGCCAGCAACTGGCCGAAATCGAAGTTCGCGAGGGCATTGCTCGGGTCGGCAACGTCGATGCCGTCGATCAACACCTTAGTGTGATTGGAATTCGTACCGCGCATGAAGATCGAGGTCTGCCCCCCCGGTCCGCCGGACTGCACGACGTTCAGTCCGGGCACGAGCTGCAGGACTTCGGTCACGGTGCGCAGCTGTGCGGCGGCAATGTCCGCGGCCGTGATCACGGTGACACTGCTGCCGATCTGCGCTGCCGGTGTCGCAATGCGCGTGGCCGAAACAATCACATTCTGCAGCGATTCGTCCGCGCTCGCACTGGCGTCCGCGCGCACTGCTTGAGCGTACAGGATCACACAGACCGCTCCGAGAGCCGGAGCCATTGGAATTCGGGGCACAGTATTCTCCGCAGCAACGACACGACAAAGTCGTCGCAGCGGATTACCCGCAGCTCATGACACACCCCGGCCAGAAGCATGGACGACGGCACAGGGCTGGTCTCCTGACTCCCGGGTCACAGTTCTCGTCCGCCTTCCCGAAGCCGTGAGGCCCAGTGGCATCTCAGGACGATTACTCGCCGGTTACAGTTGCGGGGGCAGCCGCGGCATCGCACCGCGTTCCCATTCAAATCCCGTTGCCGGGAACCCTGAGCGTTTTCTCTCGCACGCAGTATAGCAGTCGGCGCTGCGGCGTTCCTAGACCTTGCCTTGGGCCTTGCCGACCGCACCCAGCGCCGCCCCCACGATCTGCTGCGCTTCAGCAAAAATCTGCTGCAGGTGCTGCGGGCCTCGCAGGCTTTCCGCGTAGATCTTATAAATGCTCTCGGTGCCGGAGGGCCGCGCGGCGAACCAGCCGCTGGCCGTCACGACCTTGACGCCGCCGATAGCCGCATCATTGCCCGGAGCCTTGGTGAGCACCGCGTCGATCTTTTCCCCCGCCAGCGTCGCACTCTTTATCTGCTCACCGGACAGCTTCGACAGGGCCTTGCGCTGCGCGGCATCGGCTGGTGCATCCACCCGTTCGTAAGCCGGATTTCCGAGCGCCTGGGTGAGGTCCTCGTACAGCCGGGAAGGATCCTTGCCGGCGCGCGCCGTGATCTCACCGGCCAGCAGTGCCAGAACGATACCGTCCTTGTCGGTGGTCCACACGCTGCCATCGCGACGCAGCAAAGAAGCCCCCGCGCTCTCTTCGCACACGAAGCCCAGCGAGCCGTCGACCAAGCCATCGACAAACCACTTGAACCCCACCGGCGTCTCATAGATTTTTCGTCCCAGCTGCGCGGCGACCTTGTCCAGCATCATGCTGGTGACCACGGTCTTGGCGATGGTGGCGTTGGCACTCCACTTCGGCCGGTTCGAAAACAGGTAATGTGCCGCCGCCGTCAGGTAGTGGTTCGGCGGCATCAATCCGGCGCTGCGCGTGACCACACCATGACGGTCATGGTCCGTGTCGCAGGCGAAGGCAATATCGTATCGCTCCTTCAAGCCGATCAGGCGCTGCATGGCGTTGGGGGAGGACGGGTCCATGCGGATCTTGCCGTCCCAGTCGAGCGTCATGAAACGGAAGGTCGGATCCACCGCATCGTTGGTGATGGTGAGATCCAGCTTGTATTGATCCGCGATCAGCGGCCAGTAATGCACACCGGCGCCACCCAGCGGATCCACTCCCATGTGCACCCCGGAGGCACGGATGGCATCCAGATCAAGCACCGACGGCAGGTCATCCACGTAGGTGTGCAGATAGTCATGCTTGCGCGTGGTCGCAAGCTTGCGGGCCTGGTCGTAGGGCATGCGCCGCACGCCTTCCAGCTTCATGCCCAGCAGTTCGTTGGCCTTGTTTTCGATCCATGACGTCACGGCCGTGTCGGCGGGGCCGCCATTGGGCGGGTTGTATTTGAATCCGCCGCTGTCGGGCGGATTGTGCGACGGGGTGATCACGATGCCATCGGCGAGCGCCGAGGTGCGACCGCGATTGTAGGTCAGAATGGCATGGGAGATGACCGGCGTCGGCGTGTAGTCGGTATGCTCATCCGGCACCATGACCGTGACGCCATTGGCGCCAAGCACTTCCAGCGCGCTGATGAACGCCGGCTCGGACAGCGCGTGGGTATCCATCCCCAGGAACAGCGGGCCGGAGATGCCCTGCTGGGTCCGGTACAGGATGATGGCCTGGGTGATCGCCAGAATATGCGCCTCATTGAAGGAGCGCTGGAAGGAGCTGCCGCGGTGCCCCGAGGTGCCGAATGCCACCCTCTGATCAGGCACTGCCGGATCGGGCGCGTCCGCGTAATAGGCGCAGACCAGCCGCGGAACGTTCACCAGCATGGACGCGGGCGCCGGTTTTCCGGCCATCGGATTTATTGTCATCGACTCACACTCCCGTGAATTTTCACTTGCGCACCGGGGCGGCGCAGGCGAACATTTGGCTGATTGTCGCATTTGCGGCAGCAGTGCGTGGATGCCGGTTTGTCCTACTTTTGGGCAGCCGCGCTGAAGTCTTTGGCGGGCAGGCGAGCCTCCCTCTCCTGAACCCTAGCCGACCCACTCCTTATATTCTGGCGCAAGCGCCGTTCGCGGCGCCCGCAGGCGTTTTGGACGTTTTTATGATGGACAAGAGTTACTTACGGCATGGCATCATTTTAGGGCTGCTATCGGCAATCGGCCCGTTTGCCATCGACATGTATCTGCCGGCGCTGCCTTCCATCGGCCTCAGCCTGCATGCCAACGCCGCCACGGTGCAGCTGAGCCTCACGGTGTTCTTCATCGCCGTCGGCGGCGGACAGCTGCTGTATGGGCCGTTGTCGGACATGTACGGCCGCAAGCTGCCGCTCTACGTCGGGCTGACATTGTTCTGCCTCGGCAGCGTCGCCTGCGCGCTGGCTCCGAATGCGCAGGTGTTCCTGCTCGGACGCTTCGTGCAGGGCCTGGGTGCCTGCGGTGGCATGGTGATCCCGCGCGCGGTGGTGCGCGACCTGCATTCAGGGGTCGAGGCCACACGGCTCATGTCGCTGCTCATGCTGGTGTTCAGCATCTCGCCACTGCTGGCGCCGTTGACCGGCAGTTTCGTGATCCAGGTCGCCGGCTGGCGCGGCGTGTTCTGGATGGTGCTGGGCGCAGCCGTCATCGGTTTCGGCATCCTGACCACGCTCACCGAATCGCGGCCCAAGGCGGCGCGCGCGGACAGCAGTCTGATGAGTGCGTTCCACTCCTATCGACGGTTGCTGGCTGACCGACACTTCATGGGCACGGTCCTGATCGGCACCTGCGGCATGGCCAGCTTCTTCCTGTACCTGTCGAACTCACCCTACGTGATGATCGAGCACTACCACTTAAGTCCCCGCGGCTTCAGCCTGCTGTTCTCCGTCAATGCCGCCTCGTTTTTTGTCGCCGCGCAGTTCAACGGCAGGCTGGCGATGCGCCTTGGCCTGAAGACACTGGTACGCCGTGCCTCAACCGGCTTCGCGATGGCGATGTTGCTGCTGCTGGGTCTGTTTGCCGCGGGCATTGACCATCTGGTGGTGATGGTGGCGCTGCTGTGCTGCGCCTACGCGTGCCTGGGGATGACCGTGCCAACGTCCTCCATTCTGGCGCTGGAGGATCACGGCGCCATCGCCGGCACGGCCTCATCCCTGATCGGCACGCTGCAATTTGGCCTGGGCTCGCTGGTCATGGCGTTTTCCGGCACCTTCGCCAATGGGGCACCCCTGCCGATGATCGCCGGCATCACCCTGTGCGCAGTGCTGTGCATGACTTTCGGCCGCATCACGCTGCGGCATGGCCCGCAGACCGCGGTCGCGACCGCCTAGGTGAACAGGGGCAGCGCCGCCAGCTCCTCGGGTGGCACCGTCTCCAGCGCCAGGCCGGCGCTGCGCCAGCCACGCAGCCCGTCAGCCAGCACCGCGACCCGCAGTCCAAGTTTCAACAACTCGCGCGCCACACGCACGGCAGTGGCCTGGCGCGCACAGGTGCAGTACAGGTAGATCTGCCGATCCTTCGCAAACGCATTGAGGCTGATGCGCAAGGCATTGGGATCGACGCGCCGCGAGCCCGGGATCCGTACGGCGCCGGGATCAAAGTAACCATGACTGCGCACGTCGAACACGAGCGCCTCACCGGCCGCGAGATCCCGGGCGACGATAGCGGCCGGGGCATGCGGCACGGCGCGCCCCAGCCTGCGGGCCTGCAGCGAGGTCCATATCAGCCACACGGCGTAAGCGGTGAGCAGAATCAGCACCACCGCCGTGGTCAGGTGGCCGAATCGCTCGTAATACTGAATGATCTGCGAGACCGCGCCGCTGCACAGGTACCCCGCGATAAAGTAGGCACCGATGTACAGCGCGCAGCCACTGATATCCAGCCACAGGAATGACCACCAGGCCATCTGCATGCTGCCCGCCAGGGGTGGCGCCATGGTGTTGATGCCGGGCAGAAATTTCGCGACTACCAGCAACGAGCGCCCGCGCCGGTGAAAGGTATCGGCCGAGGTGACGACGCAGGATTCCGGGTTCAGCGAAATCCGGCACAGGGTGCCCAGCAGCCACCAGCCCGTGCGCCGTCCGAGCAGGAACATCACCGCATCGCCTGCCACCATTGCGAGCAGCGCACTGCCGATCACGGCGATGCCGGACACATGTCCGGTCGCTACCTGCGCGGCCGCCAGAATCAGCGCCACAGCGCCCGGCACCGGCAGGCCAATCGCCTGCAGGAATATCGCCAGCGACAGGAACGCGAGGCCGTGCCGTGCGAGTTCCATCGGCGACGCGCGCCTACTTCAGCGCCTTGCTCTTCGTCTCGATGGACTTGAGGAGACTCTTCCAGGAGACATTGAACGACTCGGCACCCTCGGATTGCAGCTGCGCCGCCAATGCCGTGGCATCGACTCCGGCTGCTTTCACGGCCGCCAGTGCCTGCTCGCAGTTGCCCCCATCGGGAGCCAGCGTTCCTTTCAAAGACCCATGATCCGCCAAGGCGAGCAGCGTTTCCTCGGGCATGGTGTTCACGGTATTCGGGGCAGCGAGCGCCGTGACATACAGGGTGTCCGGCGCAGAAGGATCCTTGACTCCGGTACTGGCGAACAGCAACCGTTGCGGCCGCGCGCCCAGATTCATCAGTCGCTGCCATCGATCGGTTGCCATCAGCTGCCGGTAAGCCCGGAAGGACTGCTGGGCCACGGCTATGCCCAGGGTGTTGCGCAGGTTTGCGGGCAGGCGCTCCAGGGTCGCCTTGTCCCAGCGACTGACGAACAAAGAGGCGACTGAGCGCACATCCGGGCTCAGGCCGGCCGCCACCCGCCGCTCCAGGCCGCGCAGATAGGCCTCGGCGGCGGCCTGATACTGGCCGGTCGAAAACAGCAACGTCACGTTGATGGGCACGCCCTGGAAAATGGCCTCCTCAATGGCCGGAATGCCTTCGCGGGTGCCGGGTATCTTGATGAAGAGGTTCGGCCGAGCGGCCTTCGCATGCAGCTTGCGGGCCGCCGCCAAGGTCTGGGCCGTGTCGTAGGCCAGCAGCGGCGAGACCTCCAGGGACACCCAGCCATCGACCGTCGCCGTACGCTCAAAGACCGGCTTGAACAGATCTGCCGCGCGGGTGAGGTCCGCGATGGCCAGCTCGAAGAACAGGTCCTCGACCGAGGCGCCCTTGGCCGCCAACGAACTCACGTCGGCATCGTAGGCGGCACTCTTGCTGATCGCGTGATCAAAGATCGTCGGGTTGGAAGTGAGCCCGGTCACGGACATTCCGGAGTTGATGTAGCGCCCGAGCGTGCCGTTATTGAGCAGGTCGCGGGTAATGTTGTCCAGCCACAGGCTCTGACCCAACTCATTGAGCTTGCGCGGCGCGTCGGAGCGCGTGCTTTCGGTCGCCATATTGATCACTCCGTAAAAATGTTCCGGTTCGTTCTCGCGCGGCTTACCGCTGCCAGAGAATATGATTTGCTTCCAGTGGGACGGCGGTGCCCGCCAGGCGCGGCACGACTCTGGCAGTGTAGTCACTGACGGGCCGATTCGCCGGTGGGACGATCACCCGATACACGCTGCTCCCGCTGGGATTGCCGCCCTTGGCCGGCGGGCTCTGCAACGTCATGTCATACACCTGCGGCCCGGCGCCGTCGACACCATTGGCATACAGCTGTACGGCAACGTCCGTGGGTGCCAGTCCAGCCAGCTGCACCCGCGCGTCGAATTCGAATCCCGCCGCCGTGGTGGCCACATCCAGATTCTCGAAGCGCAACTGGCCCCAGGCGCCGTCCAGCCGCTGGCGCCATTGCAGTATCTGCCTGCCACCCTCGCCTTTGCCTTGGCCTGAATCGCCACTGCGGCGCAGCCATGCCTGCGCGGCTGGCAGGTAGTAACGCTCAGTATAGTCGCGCACCGCACGCCCGCTCGAGAACTGGGGTGTCAGGCGCGCCATGCTCTCGCGCATGCGCGCCAGCCATGCAGTGGGGACGCCGGCGGCATCGCGGGAGTAGAACTGCGGCACGACTTCTCGCTCCAGCAGGTCATACAAGGTGCCCGCGTCACGGTCGTCCCAGACCGTTTCATCAGTGTGCGTTTGGGCATCACCGATCGCCCACCCCACCTCCGGCCGGTACGCCTCAGCCCACCAGCCATCCAGCTGCGAGAGGTTCAGACCGCCATTCACCAACACCTTCATGCCGCTGGTGCCGCAAGCCTCCCAGGGACGCCGCGGAGTGTTGATCCATACGTCCACGCCCTGCACCAGCTGCTCCGCGACCCCCATGTCGTAGTCGGCAAGGAAGATGGCATGATTGCGCGCATCGGTGCCGCGAATGAACTGCAGCCATTGCCTGATCAGGGCCTGCCCGGGCTCATCCGCGGGATGCGCCTTGCCGGCAATGATCAATTGCACCGGCCGATCGGCACTGGACAGCAGTCGCAGCAGCCGCGCCGTATCGCGCAACAGCAGATTCGGACGTTTGTAGGTCGCGAAACGCCGTGCGAACCCCAGTGTCAGCACCTGCGGGTCCAGCAACTGGCGGGCGGCCTCGGCCACCTCAATACTCTCACCGCAAATCAGCAACATACGCGACAGATGGGCACGGGCCAAGGCGATCAGATCGGCGCGCGCCTCATTGCGGAAACGCCACAGCTGCGCGTCGCTGAGCTCACGTATGCCCGCCGCGGCAGCGCCATCGGATAACTGTTGCGACCAGTCCGCCCCGCAGGCACCTCTCCACAGCCGTTCGGCCTGCCCGGAGTTCCAGGTCGGCATGTGCACGCCGTTCGTGATATGTCCGACGGGAACTTCCTCCTCCGGCCAGCGCGGAAAAAGCGTACCGAAGATCTGGCGGCTGACCTGCCCATGCAGGCGGCTGACACCGCTGACTGCGCCACTGCCGCGGATCGCCAGGTACGCCATGTTGAAGCTCTCCGACCAGTCCTGCGGGTTGGCTCGACCCAGCGCCAGCAACTCTTCGGTGGTGATGCCCAGGCGGTTCTTCGCGTATCGGCCAAGGTACTGTTCAATGAGCTCGGGTGCGAAGCGATCGAAGCCCGCCGCAACTGCCGTATGCGTCGTGAACAGGTTGCCCGCGCGCGTGGTGGCAAGCGCCGTCGCGAAGTCCACTCCCGTGTGCTGCATGTATGCGCGGGCGCGCTCCAGCACCGCAAAGGCCGCATGACCTTCGTTCAGATGGCACAGCTGTGGCTCGATCCCCAAAGCACCCAACAGCCGCCAACCGCCTATACCCAGGATCATTTCCTGGCGCAGGCGCTGTTCGGGGCCCCCGCCGTACAGTTCATTGGTGATGCCGCGCCAGGCGGGAAAATTGGCGGCATCATTGCTATCGAGCAACAATAGCCGGGTCCGTCCCACTTGCGCCTGCCAGGTCCGCAACCACACCGAAACGCCGGGCAGATCCACTTTCAGACGCAGCCACTCGCCACTGGCCGTGCGCAGCGGTGTAATCGGCAGCTGGTCCGGCGAATTGTAGGGGAACAGCGCCTGCTGGCCGCCATCCCGGTCGATGATCTGACGGAAGTATCCTTGTTGATACAGCAGACCCACCCCCACCACCGGCACGCCAAGATCGCTGGCGGACTTCAGCTGGTCCCCCGCGACATTGCCCAGTCCGCCCGAATAAATGGGCAGCGCCTCGCTCAGCATGAACTCCATACTGAAATAGGCGACCTGCTTCAGTGCGCCGGCCGCGTGGTTCACATCGAACCAGGCCGGAGCATCCAGGCCGGCACGGCGGCTGCGCAGAACCTCGTCCACCTGGGCACGAAACGCCTGATCCCCCAGGGCCTGACTGATGCTCTGCGCAGACACCGTCTGCAGCACCGTCCAGGGGTTGCGCGTTAATTCCCACAGATCCGCGTCGAGTCGCCGCCACAACTGATCCGCGCCATGGTCCCAGGCGCAGCGCAAATCCAGCGCGAGCTCGGTCAGCGCGCTCATGCTCTCGTCCGGTGAACTCATGCCTCTCAGCACCTTCGCATGGCAGCGTCCGCAGCCCGCGGGGGCCGCACGCCAGTGGCTGCGGATTTTACGCGCAGTCGGTGGCCGTAACTGTCATCCTTTGGCTATAAAGTGCCGGCTTTTTACCGCTTCGCCCCGCGCGGGCCGCGGTGTAACATCGCCTGCCCCGTACAGCCGGTTAGCGATTGCGGCTGTCATAAACTTTAGGATCATTGACATGCACCGAAAACTCGACGCACCGGCGCTGGATACCTTGTTCCGCACCGCCCGGACCTGCAATGGCTGGAGCCCGGAAGCCGTCAGCGACGAGCAGATCCGCGAGCTATATGACCTGTTCAAGTGGGGCCCCACGTCCGCCAACAGCAGTCCGGCCCGATTTGTCTGGGTCCGCACTGCGCAAGGCAAGAGCAAACTGTCCGCCCTGGCATCCGAGGCCAATCAACCCAAGATCCTGGCTGCGCCGGTCACAGTCATCATTGGTTACGATCTGGCCTTTGGCGAGCAGATGCCGAAGCTCTTTCCCGCACGTGGCGAAGCCATGAAAGCCAATTTCGCGAGCAATCCGCTGGCATCCGAAACCGCCGCATTCCGCAATGGCAGCCTGCAGGGTGCGTACCTGATTCTCGCGGCGCGTGCCCTGGGACTTGACTGCGGACCGATGTCGGGCTTCGACAATGCCGGCGTCGATCGGGAGTTCTTTGCCGATACGCGCATCCGGTCCAACTTCATCTGCTCCCTGGGATATGGCACGCATGAGAAGCTTTTTCCGCGCAATCCGCGCCTGACATTTGACGAGGCCAGCCGGTTCGCCTGAACCGCTCGGGACTGACTATGAGTTCACTTTCACTGCGTGACCAGTTGTTGCAGGCCGGGCTCGTCAACGAGCAGCAGGTCAGGGAAGCGGAGCGGCAGGCGCAGCGCAAGCAATACCAGGGTCAAAAGCACCAGCCCCGCGAACAGCGCAACGGCCCGACAGCGGCGGAAATTGCCGCGAAGAAGCACGCCGACGCCAAGGCGGCCCGGGACCAGGAGCTGAATCGCAAACAACAGGAAAAGGCCCAGCGCAAGGCGCTGTACGCCCAGATCCGGGAACTGGTGAGTGAAAACCGCATCGCGCGACCGGATGTCGAAGAGACCTACAACTTCATCGACGGCGGCAAAGTGCGGCGCATCCGTGCCGATGCCGCGCTGCGCGAGCGCATCACACGCGGGGAGGTGATGCTGGTGCGCTGTGAAGGCCGCTACGAGCTGGTGCCCCCGGCAATCGCGGAGAAGATTCGCGAACGTGACGCACGCGCCGTCGTTGCCCACTCCCAGCTCGCCGCCGGCGCTGCTGAAGTCGTGGACGAGGCCTACAAGGATTTCGTGGTCCCCGACGATCTGATGTGGTGAGAGTTTGATGATCAGGTGATCCGGGCTGTAATGAATTCCCGGTCGCCTCGGTCTGCACCTGTACACCCATCAATCGTGGTGCGCATTGCGGCACCCCAAGGAGAGCGACGATGACCTTCAGACCCATGATCATGATTGGCGCACTGCTGCTGTGTGCCGCCGCAACCGGGCCGGTGCTGGCGCAGTCCGCCGCCTCGTCCGCGCCGGCAAATCCCTTCGCCGGCCTGATCCGTTTCGGCGGTACGGTCGCCAGTGTCAGTGGCAAACACTTCGTGGTGCATTCTCAGCAAGGCGGCGATGTGCAGCTGACCTTCGCTGACAAGCCCAACATCATGGTGAGCGGCAAAGGTACGACGGCCGACCTGGGCGCGGGCAAGTTCGTCGGTTGCACGGCCGTCAAGCGCGCCGACAATCTGCTGCACGCGACGGAATGCCATATTTTCCCGGAATCCATGCGCGGCGTGGGTGAAGGGCACAATCCGATGGGACCACCGGACACCACCATGACCAACGGCAATGTAGCCACGATCACCGCCGGCCAAGTGACGTCCAGCTCTGGCGGCACCAGTGCCACGATCAACGTGACCTACAAAGGTGGCCAACAGTCCATCCAGGTCGGTCCGGATGCGGATATCACCAAAATCGATGCCGGCACACCGGCCATGATCCGGCCGGGTGCCAATGTCATGGGCGGCGCCAAACCGGCTGCCGCTGGACCGGCCCAAGTGGTGTTCCTGAGCATCACCCCTTAGCGCCCCGGCATTCCGCACCCCCAAATTGGCGCACTGCCGTAGCGCAACGGCTACGGCCCTGCACCATCTTTGCGCGCCCGCTTGACAGAGGGCCACCCGACTGGAGTATTACTAAACTCAATATCAGTAATAACGCGGGGCGGCCGCAGTGGACCTGTTAACGCAATTCGCACGTCTGAGTATCAGCCTGCCTGCGGAGCTGCTCACCCAGCTGGATGACATGGTCGCCGAACGCGCCCTGCCCAGCCGCTCCCAGATGATCGCCGAACTGATACGCCATGAACTGGCCGAACACAGCGAGAGTCGTGACGACGCCGTACTCGCCGGCACCTTGACTCTCATCTACAAGGCTGACAGCGGGCGGGTCCGGCACGCCTTGGCCAACATCCAGTCGGCCTACGTGAAGGAAATAATCTCCTCGCAGCACGTCCTGCTCGAGGACGACCAGTCCCTGGAGGTGCTGCTGGTACAAGGTCCCGCGCCACGTCTGCACTCGCTGTGTGATGCCCTGCGCAAGGTGCGCGGCGTACAGCAGATCAAACTGGTCACCACCACTGCGCTGCTCCCGCCGCTGCATTCCCACGGCAACGAGGAGACCGCCAGCCCCGCGAACCGTGCCCTGCGCGGTGCACGATGAGCAGCACGGCCGATCCCCACGGCGCCCAGGCCCATGCACGAGCCATGGGCAACACTCGCGTGGAGGCCATGCCCACCTTGCCGGCGGCGGCCGCGGCCACACGACCGCCAGGTGTCCCCCCGAGCAGCATGCTGTGGGAAACGACACTCGGTGCGGGTGGCTATGCCGGCAAGGAACTATGGCGGGGGGCACGTCTGCAGCTGCAGGACCTGCAAGGCGACGCGTGCGTTTCAATGCTCGTATTCAACGCCGAGCGTCCAGTGGAGCGTTTGAACGTTGCCGACACCATCAAGGTGCAGTGGAACGCCTACCTCGGGGCGGGCAAGCTGCTGCTGTCGGATATGGGCCGCGTCCTGATGAGCATCGTTGAAGATGACGCCGGCACGCACGACATTTTCTGCGGGGCCTCCACGGCGCGCTCCAATGCCGAAAGGTATGGAGACGGGGATAACTGGGGTGCTCACCCCAATGCGCGGGATCGCTTCGCGCTCGCGGTCAGCAAGTTCGGTCTGGGACGCAAGGACATCCACCCCTGCATCAACTGGTTCAAGGGCGTGCGGATCGCCGCGGATGGTACCACGCAACTTGCGGCAGGCCCTTTTGCGCCGCAGCGCACGCTGACACTGCGCGCCGAAATGAATCTGATCGTGGTGCTGGCGAACTGCCCACATCGACTCGATGTGCGGCCCGGGTACACCGTAACTCCAGTGCGGGTCAGCGCCTGGCGTGGTGCGCCCACCCCGGCGGACGATCCGATTCGCAATGCGACCCCGGAAGGCGTACGGGCCTTTCTGAATGTGGATGACTATTTTTGTCGCTGAGGTGGTTATGAATGCGCTCGCCGGCTTGGGTGTGATCATCCTGGATGAGATTGTTCCACCGCGCGCGCCCTGGTCCCATCGGGTACGCAAGGGCCAGACCCTGCGCATCATTGATCTTGAAGGCAATCAATCGGCGGACTTCCTGATGTATGCGACGGCGGATGACACCGAGCGCTACAGCGCTCAGGACACCATCGCAGCGCAGCGCAATGTGTATCTGCGCGAGGGCTCGATGCTGTATTCGAACGAAGGCAATCCCATGGCGCTGATCACCGGCACCGATGTCGCCTACCACGACACCATCGGCGGAGCGTGCAGCTGCGAGAGCAACACCTTGCGCTATGGCTTCCATACCCACTCGCATCATGCCTGCGTCGAGAACTTCCTCACCGCCAATCTGCGCCACGGGCGCGGCAAGCGCGACATGGTCTCCAACATCAACTGGTTCATGAATGTGCCGGTCGAAGCCGACGGAACCTTGGGTATCGTCGACGGGATATCCGCTCCCGGCCTGCACGTGGACCTGCTGGCGCAGATGGAGCTGACGGCCGTCGTATCCAACTGCCCGCAGATCAACAACCCCTGCAATGCCTTCAATCCGACGGCCCTGCGCATGGTGATCGCCGGACAGATGTAATGTTCAACAAGGTCCTGATCGCCAATCGCGGCGCGATCGCGTGCCGCGTCATCCGCACCCTGCGCCGCCTGGGCGTAGGCTCGGTCGCGGTGTACTCGGATGCGGATTTAGGCTCGCTTCACGTCCGCGAGGCCGACCAAGCGGTGCGTATCGGGCCTGCGCCTGCCGCACAAAGTTACCTGGATATGGATGCCATCATCGCGGCCGCCCACGCTACCGGCGCCACGGCCATCCACCCGGGCTACGGCTTCCTGAGCGAGAACGCGCAGTTCGCCGAACGCTGCTCGCAGGCCGGACTCACTTTCATCGGACCCACGCCGGAGAATATCCGCGCCTTCGGCCTCAAGCACACGGCTCGCGAGATCGCCCGCCAGGCCTGCCTGCCGCTCATGGCGGGCAGTGAGCTGCTCAGCGATGAGCATGCTGCAGTGCTTGCGGCGCAGCGGCTGGGCTACCCCGTCATGCTCAAGGCGACCGCCGGCGGCGGGGGTATCGGGATGCGTATCTGCGAAAATGCGCAGGCGCTGCGCGAGGCTTTCGCCGCCATCGTGCATCTGGCGGCCAGCAATTTCGCCAATGGTGGCGTCTATCTGGAGCGCTTTGTGCGGCGTGCGCGCCATATCGAAGTGCAGATTTTCGGCGATGGCGCCGGGCGGGTGGTGGCACTGGGCGAGCGTGACTGCTCCCTGCAGCGTCGCAACCAGAAGGTGATGGAAGAGGCTCCGGCGCCACACCTGCCGGATGTTACCCGCGCCGGCCTGCGCGAGGCCGCGCTGCGCCTGGGTCGTGCGGCACACTACCTGTCAGCGGGTACCGTCGAGTTCCTGTACGACTCCGAGCGCGATGAGTTCTTCTTCCTCGAGGTGAATACCCGGCTGCAAGTCGAGCATGGGGTCACTGAGCAGATCACCGGCGTGGATCTGGTTGAGTGGATGATTCGCGCCGCGGCCCGCGATCTGGAGTTTCTGGACACCTGGAATGATGTCAGCTATGGCGCCTCAATCCAGGCGCGTATCTATGCCGAGGATCCGGACCAGGATTTTCGTCCCTGCAGCGGCGTTCTGTCGCAGGTGAAGTTCGCACCTGACGTGAGGGTCGAGACCTGGGTGGCCGACGGCAGCGAGGTCAGCGCCTGGTACGACCCATTGCTGGCCAAGCTCATTGTCACCGCGCGCGACCGCGACAGCGCGGTACGGGCCATGCAAATGGCGCTGGACGACACCGCCCTGCACGGTCTTGAGACCAATATCGAATGGCTGCGGCAGGCCGTGCGCAGCGAGGCGTTTGTCAGCGGCCACGTCTGCACTGCCATGGCACAGTCAATACGGTTTGCGCCGCAGACCATACGCGTGCAAAGCGGTGGCCTTGCGACCACGGTGCAGGACCATCCGGGACGTCAGGGCTATTGGGATGTGGGCGTTCCGCCCAGCGGTCCGATGGACGCCTTGAGCTTTCGCATCGGCAACCAGCTCGTGGGTAATCCACCGGATGCCGCGGGCCTGGAGATCACGGCGCAGGGTCCCGTGCTGCTGTTCCGGCGTGACGCGCGCATCTGTGTGACCGGCGCCGTGCTCGAAGCAACCGTCGACGGCGCCCCCATCGACGCCTTCGCGCCGGTAGCGATTCGCGCTGGCCAGACCCTGAAGCTCGGCCGCATCCGCGGGGCCGGCATGCGCGCCTACCTGCTGTTTGCCGGTGGCATCGATGTGCCGGTCTATCTTGGCAGTCGCTCCACCTTTACCCTCGGCCGGTTTGGCGGCCACGGCGGTCGCACGCTCGCTGCGGGGGATGTGCTGCGGCTGCGCGGGCCGCGCGATGCCGCCCTTACGGCCGACGCCACCGCGATATGTCCGCCGCAGATCACGCATGAGTGGGTGGTACGTGTGCTGTACGGCCCGCACGGTGCACCAGACTTCTTCGCCCCCGAGGACATCGACATGCTGCGCAGCGTGTCGTGGAAAGTGCACTACAACTCCAGCCGCACCGGGGTACGCCTGATCGGCCCCCGTCCACGTTGGGCGCGACGCGATGGTGGCGAGGCGGGACTGCATCCCTCGAACATCCACGACAACGCCTACGCCATCGGGACCATCGACTTCACCGGCGACATGCCCATCATCCTCGGGCCGGACGGCCCGTCACTGGGCGGGTTCGTATGCCCACTGGTCGTGATCCAGGCCGATTTGTGGAAGATCGGACAGTTGGCCCCGGGAGACAGCATCAGGTTCGATATCGTCAGCGACAGCCAAGCGCACGCCGCAGAGGCCGCAATGGAAGCGCAGTTTGCGGATCCGTCGCCGGCATTTGCGCCGGGTGCACCACGCGCCAGGACGCCGCACAGCCCCATCCTGGACAGTACCGCGGCGCGGGGTCACCGCCCCCAGGTGGTATACCGGCGTCAGGGCGACCGCCACATCCTGGTCGAATACGGCCCCTTGATGCTGGATCTGACGCTGCGCATCCGCATTCACGCCCTGATGCTGGAGCTGCAACGGCGTGACCTGCCGGGTGTCATCGACATCACGCCGGGCATCCGTTCCCTGCAGGTGCACTTCGACAGTCGCGTGCTGGCCCAGGACGCATTGCTTGATGCGCTCGCCGCTGCCGAGGACCAGATCGGCGACCTCACCGACTTCAGCATCCCCTCGCGGGTCATTCATCTGCCATTGTCCTGGGGCGACCCGGCAATTCACGAAACCATCGAAAAGTACATGGCCAGCGTCCGCGCCGATGCCCCCTGGTGCCCGGACAACATCGAATTCATTCGCCGTATCAATGGACTGTCTTCGATCGATGCCGTACGCGACATTGTCTTTGACGCACGCTATCTGGTCATGGGACTGGGCGATGTCTACCTGGGCGCACCCGTGGCAACCCCGCTGGACCCCCGTCACCGGCTGGTGACGACCAAGTACAACCCGGCGCGCACCTGGACGCCGCCGAATGTCGTGGGCATTGGTGGCGCCTACCTGTGCATCTACGGAATGGAAGGTCCGGGCGGCTACCAGCTTTTCGGCCGCACCCTGCAGATGTGGAACACCTGGCAACAGACCCGGGCCTTCACCGACGAGAAGCCCTGGCTGCTGCGCTTCTTCGACCAGATCCGATTCTTTCCTGTCAGCCATGCCGAGCTGACGGAATGGCGTCGCGACTTTCCGCTGGGCCGCCGCGATGTGCGCATTGAGACCGAAATATTCAGTCTCGCCGCCTATCGGCGCTTCCTGGATGCCAACGCGCCGGGCATCGCGGCCTTCCAGGCGCATCGACAGACCGCGTTCGAGGCCGAGCGTGAAGCCTGGGTGCGTGACCAGGAATTCTCGCGGGTCGAGGCACTGCTGCAGGAACCGCCCGAGGCGGCTGCGATCACCACCGTGGTCCCCGCCGGCAGCGAGGTACTCGAGGCTCCGCTGGGTGGCAATGTCTGGAAGGTCAATGTACGGGCCGGCGACCGGGTTGCGCGCGGCAGGTGATTGCCGTGATCGAGGCCATGAAGATGGAATGCGATGTACCAGCTCCGCAGGCCGGTATCGTGCGCGCGGTGTATGTGCAACCGCGCCAGGCAATCAATCCGGGCGCGGCCATCATCGCGCTGGAAGCGCAGGGGCAGCAGGCATGACCAGCACCGCAAGGTCCGAGTTGCGAGTGGCTCAGATCAGCGCTGACGTAAACGCCGGCAGGATCCGGGCCGTCGAGGTCGCGGCAGATGCGCTGGCACGAATCGCCGCGTACGCACTGGTGCAGCCGGAAGTCTTTATCTACCGCGCCAGCGAGAACGATGTGCTCGGCCAGGCGCGCGCGGTGGATGCGCGCGTGGCCAGCGGGGAGCGACTGCCCCTGGCGGGTGTGCCGTTCGCGGTGAAGGACAACATCGATGTCGAGGGCGTGGCAACCACCGCGGCCTGCCCGAGCTTTGCCTATCGGCCGCAGCGTTCAAGCACCATCATCCAACGCCTGCTTGCCGCCGGCGCGGTATGCCTGGGCAAGACGAACCTGGACCAGTTCGCAACCGGACTGGTGGGCACGCGCAGCCCATACGGCGCGCCGCGTTGCGTGTTCAATCGCGAATTCGTCAGTGGCGGATCCAGTTCCGGTTCCGCGGTGGCCGTGGCGGCTGGCCTGGTGGCCTTCGCACTGGGCACCGACACCGCCGGCTCAGGCCGCGTGCCCGCGGCGTTCAACGGACTGATCGGATTGAAGCCGACCCGGGGCAGATGGAGCACCGACGGGGTGGTGCCGGCGTGTCGCTCCCTGGACTGCGTTTCGGTCCTCACCGGCAGCGTGACCGATGCGGCGCTGGTCGACGAAGTCGTCGCAGGATTTGACGCCGCGGACCCGTACTCACGTCACCCGCTGGCGCCGCCCCCGCTGCCCAGTGCATTCCGCTTCGGCGTGCCGCGCGCCGAACAGTTGCAGTTCTTCGGCGACGACGCATCGTCACGCCTCTATCAGGAGGCCGTGAACCGCGTGATGGCCGCCGGTGGCACGCGGATCGAAGTGGATATCGGTCCGCTCCTGAAGGCCGCACAACTGCTGTACTCCGGACCGTGGGTGGCCGAACGCACGGCGGTCATTGAGGATTTCCTGGCCAAGAGCCCCGGTGCGATTCATCCCATCGTGCGGGCAATCATCGCCGCCGGCGCTGGAACCACTGGCGTACAGGTCTTCCGCGGGCAGCACGAGCTGCAGGGGCTCATGCGTCAGGCCGAGACACTCTGGTCGGTCATCAATGTGCTGGTGCTGCCCACCGCCCCGACTATCTATCGCGTCAGTGAATTGCTGGCCGAGCCGGTCGCGCTCAACACCAACCTCGGGTTGTACACGAATTTCGTGAATCTGCTGGACATGAGCGCAGTGGCCGTGCCGGCCGGGTTCCGCGACAACGGCACCGGCTTTGGCATCAGCCTCGTTGGCAAGGCGTTCATGGATCGCCCGCTGCTGGATCTGGCGCAACGCTACCTGAACAGTGCAGCGGCAATCGTAAGTCCGCCGCTGGATCTCACGCCGCGCCCCCGGAGCATACAGCTGGCGGTGGTCGGTGCGCACCTGTCCGGCATGCCCTTGCACTGGCAGCTCAGTTCCCGCCACGCGCGCCTGGTCGGCGCCACGCATACGGGCGCCTTCTACCGCCTGTACGCGATGGCCAACACGACCCCGCCGAAACCCGCGCTCATTCACACTGGCAGCAGCGGCGGCGGTAGCGCCATCGCGGTCGAGGTGTATGAGCTGGAGCTGGCCGCCTTCGGCAGCTTCGTCGCCGAGATCCCCGCGCCACTGGCCATTGGCAGCGTCGTCCTTGCGGACGGCAGCATCGTCAAAGGATTTATCGCCGAACCACGCGCCACCGAGGGCGCGCGCGACATCACCTCGTTGGGGGGCTGGCGCGCCTATATCGCATCCGTGTCATGAACCACCCCGATTCAGTCCGCACCCGGAGTCACCACGATGAAGATCCGAATTCCCGCCACGCTTGCCGCCATTGCCGCGGTTATGCTGCTGACTGCAATAGCCACTCCAGCCCGCGCCCAGATCAAGGTCGGCGTCTCCGACTGGACCGGCTGGGTCGCCTGGTATGTCGCCGAGAACCAGGGATATTTCAAGAAGTACGGCGCCAACGTGAAGCTGGTCTGGTTCGCCAACTACAGCGATTCGATCGCGGCGCTGTCCACCGGTCAGCTGGATGCCAACAGCCAAACCTGGTCTGACACGCTCGGGCCACTGCAGAAGGGCCTGCCGCTCAAGGCCGTCCTGATCAATGACAACTCCTTCGGCAACGATGCCTTGATGGTCAGTCCGAGGATTCACAGCTTTGCGGACCTGAAGGGCAAGAAAGTGGCGCTCGAGCAGTTCAGCGTGTCGCACTTCGTGCTGTACACCGCGCTCGCTCGCCACGGGCTCACACCGCGCGATGTCACCGTGGTGAACCTGTCGGCCGGGGATGCCGCCGCAGCATTCATCAGCGGCCGCGTCGATGTCGCGGTGGTCTGGAACCCCTGGATCAGCCAGATCGAAAAGTCCGGCAAAGGACGGGCGCTCTTCACCTCACGTGACATGGGTGGTCTGATTCCGGATCTGCTGGTCGCACAGGAATCGGCCATACAGAACAAGCGCCAGGACCTGATCGGCATGACACGTGCATGGTTCGACACCGTGACCTTCATCCAGAACAACCCGGACGCGGCCGTGAAAATTATGTCCAAGGTGGTGGGCATGAATCCGGTTGACTACAAAGTGTTCCTGCCGGGCACGCGCTTTTTTGACGCCGCCGCCAATCTCGATGGATTCAACGCCACCAGTTCCTCGGGTCTGGTGGCCGTGGCACCGCAGATCTCGGCGTTCCTGCTGGCGAATCGGCTGATCGATGGCAAGCCGGACCCGGCCAAGGGCGTGGACGGCTCGATTCTCGCCGCCGCGCTGAAGAAGTGAGGAGCGCAGGTGCCATGGGATTCTGGGTCATCAGGGGCACGATCACGCAGCACCGGTACTGGGTACTGGCGGCCGTCGGACTGCTGCTGCCGCTGATCGGCTGGTCCACCCTCTCGGCCACCGGCATCGTCAATCCGGTATTCCTGCCCGGACCTTTAAGCGTGCTCGAACGCATCGGCACCTGGTACACCAACGATGAGCTGCTGGCCGATATCTGGATCAGCACCATGCGTGTCGTCGCCGGCTGGGCGCTGTCCGCGCTGATCGCATTGCCGCTCGGACTGTTCATTGGCACCTATCGTTCCGTGCAGGCACTGCTTGAACCGCTCACCGATTTCATCCGCTACATGCCGGCGGTGGCCTTCATCCCGCTGGTCATGCTGTGGATCGGCATCGATGAGGGCGCGAAGATCGGCATCATCTTCATCGGCACGTTCTTCCAGATGGTGCTGATGGTCGCCGAGGATGTCAGGCGTGTACCGATGGCGCAGATCGAGGCCGCACAGACCATGGGCGCGACGCGTCTGGAGATCATCGAGCTGGTGATCATTCCCTCAGCGAAGCCCGCGCTGGTCGACACGCTGCGCATCACGATGGGTTGGGCATGGACCTACCTGGTGGTCGCCGAACTCGTGGCCGCCAATTCGGGCCTCGGCTACGCGATCATCAAGGCACAACGCTTCCTGCAAACCGACAAGATCTTCTGCGGCATCATTCTCATCGGCCTGATCGGACTGGCCATGGACCAGACATTCCGCCTGCTGCACCGCAAAGCCTTCCCCTGGCTGTACTTGCGGAGCTGAACATGTCGATTGCCGTGCAATGCAAGGGAGTCTGGAAGACCTTCGGGATCGGTTCCGGCGCGGTCACCGCGCTCAAGGACATCGACCTCATCGTCGAAGATGGTGAGTTCGTGACGCTGGTGGGCGCATCGGGCTGCGGCAAGTCGACGCTGCTGCGCACGATTGCGGGAATCGAAACCCACAACGCGGGCAAAATCAGCGTGGGCGGCGTGCCGATCAGCGGCCCGGGTGTGGACCGCGCCATGGTCTTTCAGAATTACAGCCTCTACCCGTGGCTGACGGTGATCGACAACATCAAGTTCACGCGCCGGCTGGCCGCCCATACTCGCGATCGCACCAGCGCCGATGTCGAGGTCGCGGCGGGTCGTGCGGATGCACTGCTGGGGGTGATGGGCCTGAACGCCGTGGCGAATGCCTACCCCAACCAGCTATCGGGCGGCATGCAGCAACGCGTAGCCATTGCGCGCGCGCTGATGAGCCGACCCCGGATCCTGCTGATGGATGAGCCCTTCGGCGCATTGGATGCACAGACCCGTGAAGTCATGCATGACCTGATCCTGCATGTCTCCCAGCTCGAATTGTGCACGGTGATCTTCGTCACACACGACGTCGAGGAAGCCATTTATCTGGGCCGGCGCGTGGTCCTGATGGCGCCTCGGCCGGGACGGGTGGATACGGTGTATCCGGTACCTCTGACACTGGAGCGATCGCAATCCATGAAGCACCTGAGCGCATTCCTGGAACTGAAGATGGCGCTCCTGGAACGCATTCGATCCACGTCCGGCATGAAGACTGACCTGGATCTGCTGCAAAGGCTGTCGCGCACGGCGGCGCAGGTCTGAACGATGCAGGCACAGGGGCCGCGAAGTACCCAAGGATGGATACGGCATTCGATCACCTTGCGCGCCACCCGACGCTGGAGCGAGCTCAATGAGGCGATCGAGGCTGCGCGCAACGCGGCCAGGCACGCCACGGACTTTGCACTGCTTGGCGAGTTTCTAGGCCGACTGGAACGGTATGAGGAGGCGTGCGCTGCATACGACCGAGCGCTCGCCATTGACCATGACAATCCCCGCTACCTGTTCAATCGAGCAGCCGTTCGCCGCTATGTCGGCAGGATCGATGAGGCGGAACGCGACTACGACCGCGTCATCGCGACCGATCCTGCTGATGTTGAGGCCTGGTGCAACCGCTCGGAATTGCGCAGCCAGACCCCGGACCGCAATCACATTGAAGAGCTGCTGAAACGGCTGCACGCGGGTTTTACGGCGCCGATCGACGAGGTGCCCATCCGCTATGCACTTGCCAAGGAGTTCGAAGACATCGGGCGTTATGCCGAGTCATGGGGACATCTCGCCGCCGGAGCGGCCATTCGGCGGCGCCACCTCAAATATGACGTTCGCCATGATGTCCAGACGGTCAGCTGGATAGTTCAAGCCTTCCCCGCAGCGCCGCCGGCCACGGACGGGTGTCGCAGCAGCGAGCCGATCTTCATTTTGGGAATGCCGCGGACCGGCTCCACGCTCCTGGAGCGCATCATGAGCGGGAACGTCGGCATATATGCCGCAGGCGAGCTGATCGACTTCGCGGCGGCCCTTGTTGATGCCGTCCACCACAAGCTCGAAAGACCGCAAATTTCGCGGCGCGAGCTGGTAGCCGCCAGCGCCACCGTCGACTTCACGGCTCTGGGTGCGTCCTATCTTGAACGGACGCGACCACGCACCGGGCATACGCCCCACTTCATAGACAAGATGCCGCTGAACTATCTCTATTGCGGCATCATCCACGCAGCGCTGCCGAATGCGCACATTCTGCATCTGGCCCGCCATCCGATGGCAACCTGCTACGCCGTTTTCAAGACCCTCTTCAATCAAGGATATCCGTTCTCGTACGACCTGACGGAGATCGCCGAGTACTACATCGGCTACCACCAGCTGATGACCCACTGGCGCCGTGTCATTCCGGACACAATCCTCGAGGTTTCCTATGAGAAGCTGGTGACTGCGCCAGCGACTGAAGCAAGGCGGGTGTTTGCTCATTGTGGCCTCGAATGGAGTGACGACTGCCTCGACATCGGCCAGCGCGGTACTGCCAGCACCACGGCCAGTGCCGCCCAAGTGCGACGCCCGATCTACTCTACGTCCGTCGATCTATGGAGACAGTACGAGGGCCCCCTGGCCCCCGTGGCCGAACGGCTCAGGCGTGCCGGCATACAGCTCTCGTAGCGGCGATTGCGGCTAACGCCCCGGCCATAGCGCCTGGGGATCGCCCTCGGTTTCGAGAATTTCCCAGCGGCGCGTGGCGGGCCTGCCGGCCGGATCAGTGTCCATCGTCGTGGCCCGGTAGTCGCTGCAGGCAAGCGCGAAGCGTTCGCTCACCCGCCACGGGTGCGTCGACGCCAGAATCACGCTGCCACTGGCAGCGGCGGTTCCCGCGTTGGAACCTGCCGAACCCAGCGTGATCTCACAGTCCAGCATCGCGCGGGCGTCGGCCAGGCAAGCCGCACCGCCGATGCATTCCCCCAGCGATGTGCCCGCCGGGAGCGATACCTGCCGGTCGCGCGCAAACATGAACACCGTGCCCACCTGCACGATGAGCCCAGCAACGCCCGTCTCGAGATCACGCAACCGCAGCGCCGCCAGCGCGCGCGTTACCACCGTCGGGTCACGCATCCAGTGTTCAACATAAGCCACGTCCCGGCCTGCCTCAATGAGCAGCTCGTCCTGCCACCACAGCCGCCCGGCATCGGCGCGCAGGCTCCTGGGCTGGAAGTCGATCAGGCGCAGCCACTCGAAGCAATCGCCGTCGAAGCCCAGGCGGCCCGCGAAGCCTTCCTGGCATGCCAGCTGGGTACAGTCCGTGAGGGTGAGGTCATTCAGGCAGCGCAGCTGCAGAAAATCCGGGAGTGCTGCGCCTTGACGCAGGTCCACATACAAGTTCTGCGCCTGCAGCCAGCGCACCTGGCTGGTGGAGTCATGGATGCCGTCGGCCCCAATGATGAGCGACCGGCGCCACATGCCCGGCATTTCGGCCAGCGGTGGCGGGGGATATCTCATGCGTGGATCGTACTATGTGGCCACGCAGATGGTTGCTAAGACGGGGCGGGAATATTGAAGGGCGCACGCCGGTGGTGCACGGACGGCGCAAAAATCAGCCTGTCAGCGTCCGATGCAGCCCATCGCGGCGGCAATACCACCGCGCAACTGCTGCATTTTCAGCCCTTTGCAGCATCTCGCGGGCTCAAACCGACAGTTGGGCACGTGCCTTGCAAGATCATCCTCGAAATGTGCGTCTAGGGTTCCGGCCTGTTTGCAGGCGACTGGTCCGAGAGAGGCAGTCCACTTGCAGGAGTCTTCCTGCGGCGGTGGATACACGGCGGGACAAAAGCCCGGGAGATCTGGCTGCGGGGATTACGCCCCGAGAGATCTCCTGCACGCGGAGAACCTCCCGGACCGGAAAGAAAATCCTCGCAATTGGCCGAAATCGGCCAGAGCAACCAGGCCTGTTCAGGCAGGTCTGCGAGGAGATGGATCTTGAAGACTTTAAAGGCGACGCGTCCCATCCACCCGATCACCCTGGCAGTGCTGACCGCTTTATATGGCAGCACCGCCTGGTCGGCGGATGCACTCACTGATGCGACGGCCACAACGAGTGCCACGGCGACCGCGAATGAGGCGGACACACTCCAGGAAGTCACGGTCACGGCGACCCGCCGCGAGGCTTCCGCTCAGGACCTGCCGATGAGCATCACCGCGGTGAGCGGTTACCAGCTCGAAAGCGAGGGCATCGAGGATGTCGCCTCCCTCGCGCGCTCGATGGCCGGCATCAACTACACCGACAAGGGACCCTTTGGCGACGTCAATGGCTCGACGCTCATCATCCGCGGTCTGAACAGCGAAGCCACCGCCGGGCAGCAGGCACTGGCCACATCCATCGTGCCCCCGGTCGCCACCTACGTCGACGACACACCGTTGTATGTAAACCTGCGGCTGGATGACCTGGATCATGTGGAAATCCTGCGCGGTCCGCAGGGCACACTGTATGGATCGGGCTCGCTGGGCGGCACCATCCGTTACGTACAGAACGCGCCGGATCCGGAAGCATTTGATGCGAAGTTCTCGCTGGGCGGCAGCGACACCGACCATACCTACCGGGCGAATGCCGATATCAGCGGCATGATCAATGTTCCGCTCAGCAGCACGCTCGCCATCCGTGCCAATGCCAGCTATACCAATGATGCGGGGTTCATCAATCAGCCGCATCTGTATGCCCTGGATGCCAGCGGCGCCCCGATTGCCCAGAACCCCGCCGACCTGTTCAGTCCCGCCGTGACGGGTTCCGGCAAGGGAACCAATGGCTACACCTATCGCAGTTCCCGCATCTCGGCGTTGTGGAAGCCCACCGACTCCTTCAAGGCACAGCTGTCCTACTACAACCAGTACTCCACCGCCGGCGGCTTTCCTTACTCCTCTCCGCAATACGGCGTGGATACCTACCAGTCCACCGACCTCACGCGCGGCTCCACGCAGGATAAGGTGGATGTGATCGCCTTGACGCTCAATGATGATCTGGGCTTCGCGACCTTGACGTCGAACTCTTCCTGGGGCCGACACCTCAACCACTCCAACTCAGACCTCACGGGGCTGTACACCTCGTTCTCGTTCTATCCATCTCTATACGGCGCCAATCCGCGTGCGCTGGTGACCGGTCACGATGAGCTCGATGACAAGCCCTGGGCGGAGGAAATCCGGCTGGCCTCCAAGACCGGCGGGAAGCTTGACTGGGTCGCGGGTCTGTTCTACCGCAGCGAAACCACCGACATCCAGGAGCACGAGTTCTATAACGGCTACAACGATTACTATAACGCCTGCGAACCGATTTACGGTCAGAGCATTGGCGATGGCGTCACCCCGTCGGAGTGTGGCATCGGAGAAACGGTCTACACACCGGGCAATCCGCCGAATTATGTGGACGGTATCCCCATCGTCCTGGATCAGGCCTACATCGGCGATTTCGAAACGAAATTCACCGATCTGGCGACCTTCGGCGAGGTCACCTGGCACATACTCGATCCGTGGAGCGTCACCGGCGGAGCGCGACTGTTCAAGCAGACCGTGGCCCAGTCACAGCAGACAGGGCTGCTGTTTGACGGTCCGGAGTCAATCGCCAACGACTCGCTGAGCGACACCTGGCGCCGGGCGCTGTGGAAGGTCAACACTTCCTACCAACTCGATCCGACGAACCTGGTCTACGCCACCTGGTCCCAGGGCTTCCGCCGCGGCGGGGTCAACGCACTGCCACCCAATGAACCCGCCGTCGACTACACCACGGATCCGGCGCTGTACAAGCTTGCGCCGGATACCGCCAACAACTACGAGGTCGGCTTCAAGGGGACGGTTGCCAACCGGATTCGCTATTCGGCAGATGTGTTCTATATCGATTGGCAGAATGTCCAGGAGGGTGCGCAGCTGACACCGCTGGTGCTGCCCGGAGCCATCAACGTCGGCCATGCATACAGCAAGGGAATCGAGACCGATATTTTCGCCAATATCACCCATCACCTGAGCGCCCAGCTGTCCTATACCTACGATCAGACCAAACTGCTGTCCTATGCCTCCGATGTACTGGCCGGACTGGCGGTGGCGCCGCCGCCGCCGGGCGGCCCATTGCCGGGAACACCCAAATCCAGCGTCGCGGCCACACTCACATTCGGCCATGTGATGCTGGGACAGGGTGAACTGGCCTACTCCGTCAGTGCGCACTACCAAAGTTCACTGATCCCGGCGTTGTCGGCCACGATTCCGACCGTGGGTGGCTATACCACTGTCGATACCCGGCTGACCTGGGAGGTTTCACATTGGATGCTGGCGGCGTACTGCAATAACCTGACCGACAATTTGGGCATCACTTCCTATTCGGACCCCTTCAACTACCAGAGCTTCTACCAGGCCGTGGTATCCACACCGCGCACCGTCGGCGTAACTGCCACCTACCGGTTCAGGGACGAATAGCCGCTTCGGCCGCCATTGCCGTGAAGACTCCTCAGTATTCGCGGAAATGATCCAGCTTCGCCTGCGGGCTGGGCATGTGGGTACCAGTGACCCAGCCCGGACGCGTGCCGTAGGGCACGGACAGGAGCACGGCCTCCACCTGGCTGATCTTGCCGTCGGCATTGACCTCGAAGTATTCCTGGATCATCCAGGTCCACGGTCCGGTGTTGCGCACCTTGACCTCGCGGCCGTCCTTGAGCTTGTAGCTGCGCACGGTGGCGTCGTGATCAAAAAACACGCTGGCGCAAACCAGACCGCGCTCGACATCCACGGCCAGGATGCGGCGGTTACGCAGCCGCGTGTCCTCGTGGTAGTAACCGAGGCCAAAGGCCTTGGCGCAGGGCATGTTGGCCGCGCCAGGCTGAGCTCCCTGCGCCACCGGGACGTTGGTGGTCGGCGTCTGGTTTTCCAGGCGGTGGCAGTCCGCAGCAAAGTCCGGCGGCTTATCCCCGGTGTTGCCTTCAAGGCCCGTGAAATAGCCATTGACGATGGCGGCCAACTGCGCCGCCGTGCGGCGCGCGCCA
>Ga0182030_10001368_pt1 | contig 50173 bp, 47 predicted proteins | sample 812S3MmetaG_FD_121299 | JGI IMG/M metagenome (GOLD analysis project Ga0182030, IMG submission 121299) | Permafrost microbial communities from Stordalen Mire, Sweden - 812S3M metaG (Illumina Assembly) | ecosystem: Environmental > Terrestrial > Soil > Wetlands > Permafrost | place: Sweden... | reverse complement strand
GTCAGATGCTCAGCTTGGAGGCGGCAGCGAAGCGGGCAGCCACGTCAGACCAGTTGGCCAGGTTCCACACCGCAGCGGTGTAGTCGGCCTTCACGTTTTTGTACTGGAGATAGAAAGCGTGTTCCCAGATGTCGATGACGAAGAGGGGCACCGCTCCTTGGCCGACGTTGGCCTGGTGGTCGTAGACCTGCTCGACGATGAGCCCTTTGCCCACGGGGTCCCAGGCCAGCACGCCCCAGCCGGACCCTTGGACGGTGTTGGTGGCCTGGGTCAGGTGCTTCTTGAAGGCGTCGAAGGAGCCGAAGCTCTCGTCGATGGCTGCGGCCAACTCACCCTCGGGGGCGCCCCCGCCGTCCGGGCTGAGGTTGGTCCAGTAGATCGAGTGCAGGACATGCCCGGACAAGTTGAAGGCCAGCGTCTTTTGCAGGCCGACCACGGCACCGAAATCGTCGGCGGCGCGTGCCGCGGCCAACTTTTCCTGCGTGGTATTGGCGCCAGCAACGTAGGTGGCGTGGTGCTTATCGTGGTGCAACTCGATGATTGCCCCAGAGATGTGGGGCTCCAAGGCGGAATAGTCGTACGGAAGATCGGGCAGCGTGTAGGTCAACGAGGCGCTCCTTTGCGTCATCACTCGTAGTACCCCAACGATAAACATGACTAACCGCTGTTGCGCAACCCCGTCGCCAGTCCGTTCAAGGTCAGCTGGATTCCGGTGCGCACCCGATCATCACGCTCCCCCGCTCGCCATCGGCGGAGCAGCGAAATCTGCAGGTAGTTGAGGGGATCGAGGTAGGGGACCCGATTGCGCAAGCTGCGCGCCAGGACCGGGTCGTCGCCCAGGAGATCGTCGCGTCCGGTGAGGACCGCCAGGACCCGGACCACCCGCTCATGCTCCTGGGCGATGGGCGTCCACATCCGGAGGCGTAGCCCTTCGTCGGGGACCAGATCGGCGTAGTGACGGGCGATTCCCAAGTCACTCTTGGCCAGCACCATGGCCATGTTGGAAAGCGTGGAGCGGAAAAAGGGCCAGCGTTGGTGCAGTTCACGTAACTCGGCCAGGCGGTCGTCGCGGCCGTCGATCCAATGTTCGAGCGCGCTGCCGGTCCCGTACCAACCGGGGAGCATGAGCCGGCACTGGCTCCACGAAAAGACCCAGGGGATGGCGCGGAGGTCCTCCACCCGATCCGACTTGGTACGCGAGGCAGGCCGACTGCCCACGTTGAGCTCCGCGATCTCCCCGACCGGGGTGGCCGCCCGAAACCACTCCACGAACCCCGGCGTCCCGTACACCAGGGACCGGTAGGTGGCCGTCGCCGACGCAGAAAGCTCGCTCATCAACTCCAGCGCCCGGTCACCGCCCGCCCCCAGCGCCTCGACGTTGGCCCCCGCCGCTTCGATAGTGGCGGCCACCAGCGCTTCGAGGTTGCGCTGCGCGTGACGAGGATCGGAGTACTTGGCGGTGATCACTTCGCCTTGCTCGGTGACCCGGATGGCGCCACTCACACTGCCGGCGGGCTGCGCCACGATGGCCTCGTAGGCAGGCCCGCCACCTCGCCCGACCGTGCCGCCGCGGCCGTGGAACAGGGCCAGCTCCACCCCGGCCCCTGTGGTGACTGCGGCCAGGTCCCGCTCCGCTTCGTAAAGCGACCAGTTGGAGGTGAGGTAACCGCCGTCCTTGTTGGAGTCGGAGTAGCCCAGCATCACCTCCTGGCGGCCGCGTCCGGCGCCTTTGGACCAATCGCCGACCATGGCCCGCCACGCGGGGATGGACAGGAGGTGGGCCACGATGTCGCCGGCCGCCGCGAGGTCGTCGATGGTCTCGAAGAGGGGAACGACCCGCACCCCGCAGCTCCATTCCCCCGACGGGCCGACCTGGCACAGACCGACTTCGCGCAGCACGATCAGAACTTCGAGCAGATCCGAGACCGACTGGCACTTGGAAATGACGTAGCTCGAGATTACTTCGGGCCCCAGCCCCCCGACCGCCACTGCGGCGGCCCGAGCGATGTCCAACTCGGAGGCCGTGGTATCCGAGTAGACGATAAATGGGCTGGCCAGGAGCCGGGGGTGGCGCAACTCGGCGAGCAGCAGCTCCACTCGGGCTGCTTCGTCGAGTTGGCGGTAGTCCCCGTGGACGCCTGCCCGTTCGAGGAGCTCGGCCACCACCACTTCGTGGACATCGGAGTTTTGGCGCAGGTCGACGCCGCACAGGTGGAAGCCGAACGCCTCGACGCTGCGGCGCACCGGAACAACTCGGGCGCTGGCCAGGCGCCGTGCTCCGTGGCCGGCCAGAGAGTCCTCGACGGCCCGCAGGTCGGCCACCAACTCGGCCGCGGACCCGTAGGGCGGGCGGGTGGCGCCGGGGACTTCGCCGGGCACCCGACCCAGGATCTGCTGGGCCGACGCCGCCACCCGCGCGTACATGCCGTTTACGGCCCGCCGGTACGGCTCGTCGCCCCGGAAAGGGTTGGCGTCGCCGGATGTCTCCGCCAATGCGGCCACCGCGGAGCTGACATCGACCAATCGGGCGGACAGGGACAGCTCGATGGCCAGGCGGCGCAGCGCGCTCAGGTGATGGCCGAGCGCCAGGGTGGCCTGGCGCCGGGTGGCGTAGGTCAACACGTCCGCGGTGACAAAGGGATTGCCGTCCCGGTCACCCCCGATCCAGCTGCCCATTCGCACCGGCGGAGGTATAGGTGCCTCCAGTTCGGCTTCCAGCCGTGCGTGCAACGAAGGGATCTCGGCCAGCAGCGACATGTCGTAGAAGGCCAGCGCATGGTTGATCTCGTCGCGCACCCGAAGGCGCGAGCTGCGCAGCATGGCTGTCTGCCACAGCGCCTGGACCTCGACCCGCAACCCCTCTTCGCGCTCGGCCCGCTCGTCGGCCGAGGCCAGGGGGTCGATGGGGGCGAGCAGCCGGGTGATCTCGCGACTGCGATCGAGGATGGTCCGGCGCCGCACTTCTGTCGGGTGCGCGGTGAGCACAGGGCACACCTCGAGGCCGGCCACGATCTCCCGAACCTGGTCCGGTCGGGCGCCGGCGTCACGTAAGTGGGCCAAAGCATGACGAAAGGTCCCCGGTCCGGCGCCCCGGCCCCGCCGCGCCGCGGCGAGGGCCCGGCGGTTGTCCGCACTGTCCTGGGCCAGGTTGGCCAACAGCGACAGGTAGCTGAAGGCCCGGGCCACCAGCACCATGTCCACTTCGGTCATCGCCTCGATGAGCGCGCCCAACTCGGCCGCGGTGCCACCCCGGCGGCCCGAGGTGGCCGCCTGGCGCACCGCTTCCACCAGTTCGTAGGCAGCCTGGCCGGCCTGCTCGGCGATCACTTCGCCCAAGAGGCGGCCGAGGAGGCGGATGTCGTCGCTGGCCGAGATGTCCTGAGACCCGATCTCCTGAGGCACCCGCTCAGTATGGGCATACGCGGTGACGACGAAGGCAGATGTAACACAGCGTTCGCGCGGCGGACCCTGCCCTGTTGGCAGGATCGCACGGTGGCTTCTCTTCTTCTTCGTGGCGGCCGAGTTATCGACCCGTCGTCGAGCACCGACACCTCCGCCGATGTCCTCGTCGAGGACGGTCGGATCGCATTCGTGGGCCCACAAGCGCCGGCCGGACCCGACGTGGAGGTCGTCGATTGCCGGGGCCTGCTGGTCACCCCGGGACTAATCGACCCCCACGCCCACGTCTTTGCCGGCCTCGGCGACTTCTGTGTCGAACCGGACGCCGTCGGCGTGGAGATGGGCGTACCTGTCGTGGTCGACGGAGGCACCAGCGGCGCCGCCACGTTCGGGATCAGCCGGAGGGCCATCATCGACCACCCGGCCACCCGCACCAAGGTTCTGGCCTTCGTTGATCCCAACCAGCTGTACCTGGCGACCCGGGACTTCATCTGCCACAAGCTGGAGATCGCCAACGACCCCCGCAACATCGACCCGGAGTTCCTGGCCGCCACGGTCGAAGACAACAGCGATGTCATCGTGGGTCTCAAAGCCCGGGCGTGCCATGCCGGCGACCCATCGTTCAGCCCGTTCCTGGCGGCCGCCCAAGAAGCGGCCGGGCACCGCCCCGTCATGGTGCACCTCGGCCGCTTTCCCCACACCCCCGTGATCGCTCCGCGGGTGCTGCTCGGCGCGTTGCGGCCCGGCGACATCATCACCCACGCCTTCCGGGGCGCCGGGGGGATGCTGGGCCCCGACGGCAAAGCCGTTCCCGAGTTTGCCGATGCCGTCGACCGCGGCGTAGTCCTGGACATGGGGCATTCGGGCACCGACTTCCGTTTCCGAGAGGCCCGGCGCCTCTTCGATCAGGGTTACTTCCCCGATATGGCGTCCACCGATCTCAACGTGTTCAACTTGGGCGGCCCGGTCTTTTCTCTGACGGAAAACCTCACCAAGCTCCTCGCTCTCGGCGTCGAGCTCGTCGACGTGGTGGCCATGGCGACGACCAACGTGGCCCGCGGCATCGGCCGGGTCGCCACATTGGGCGCCCTGACCCCCGGCCGCGACGCGGAGATCAGCGTGCTGCGGCTGCGCAGCGACGGCCCGTTCCCCGTCAGCGACGGTCACGAGACCATCACTTCTGCCACGGCCATCGAACCGGTGGCCTGCGTGCGGGCCGGGCAGTGGATACAAGCGGTGCCGCCACCCACTTTCGCCCGGGCCGGGCGCACGTGGAGCGACGCCCCCGACGACACGGACTGGTAGGCGGTGCATCCCGCGCTCGGCGAGCTCACGCAGGCCGACTTGACCCGGATGCTGGAGTTGTTCTGGCATCCGGTGTGCACCACGGCCGAACTCGACGCCAGCCCGAGCGGTGTGGTGCCGGCCCGTCTGTTGGGCCGGGACCTGGCGGTGGCCCGCCTCCAAGCACCAGGAGTCGGCGACCTGGACGCCGGGGTCGCGGCCCTGGTCGACCGCTGCCCGCACCGCTCCACCCGGCTGTCGGTGGGGTGCGTGGACGGCGGGGCGCTGCGCTGCGCCTACCACGGGTGGCGCTGGGGGGCCGACGGGCGCTGCGTCGACATCCCCTCGATGCCGGGCGTGCCCGTCCCGTCACGGGCCCGCGTCGAGGGGTTCAGCGCGCAACGCCGCCACGGGTTGGTGTGGGTCCGTATCGACGACGGCGCCGACACTTCGATTCCCCCGCTGCCTGCCGCGTCGGAAGCGGACATGAAAGTGGTGGCCGGCGCCCCCTATACGTGGCCCACCGCCGCCCCCCGCCGCTTGGAAAACTTCGTCGATCTGGCCCATTTCGCCTGGGTTCACGACGGGTCGCTGGGGCGTCGGGACCAGCCCGTGCCGCCCATCCCCTCCGTCGAACGGGTGGCCGGCGAACTGCGTTTCGGGTTCGACCCGCCCGCCCCCGACGAGCTCGACGCGGCCGCCCTGTTCGGTTCCAGCAGCTACCGGATCGTGCTCCCGCTGACCGTCGATATCGAGTTCGCCATCGCCCAGCGGCCAGGGGTGCGCCGGCGACTGTGGATGACCGCCTGTCCGCTGGATCCGGGGGCGTGCCGCACGTTTTGGCATGTGGCCCGCAGCGACGGGCACGACGAGCCCGACGATCTGCACCTGGCATTCCAGGATCGGGTGCTGGCCGAAGACGGGCCGGTGGTGTGCAACCAGGTGCCACCGGAGCTGCCCCTAGAGCCGGGACTGGAAATCAGCGTGCGCACCGACCGGGTGTCCATCGAATACCGCCGATGGCTTTTGGAGTTGGTACGCGCCGGCCGTGACGGCGGCGGCCCGGCGGTGGCTGCCGCGCTGGCCGGGGTGAGTGCCGCAGTGCCCGCCGGCTGAAGCGTCGGGGCGTTCACAGAACCGTCATCAAGTGGACACATCGCCGCATGGCTTCACCGCGAGACTCCTCCGTCATGACTGCAGGGCGCGATCTGGCCACCCTCCCCAAAGCGCACCTCCATCTTCATCTCGAGGGCGCGATGCGCCCCGCCACGCTCAGCGACCTCGCGGCGATCCACCAGATGACGGTGCCCCCCATCCGGGGATTCGCCGACTTCGGGGCCTTTGTGGGCATGTACCGCGCCGCGTGCGAGGTCCTGGTCGGTGAGGCCGAGCTACGCCGGTTGGTCCGCGAAGTGGTGGAGGACGCGGCGGCGGACGGCGTGACCTGGGTGGAGCCCGCGTTTTACCCACCGAACCATTTGGAGCGCTGGGGCACCAACGCGGCCAGCACCGAGATCGTCCTCGACGAACTGATCTCGGCCGGCGCGCAACTGGGAGTGGGCGTCGGCCTGGTGGTCGCCGCGGACCGCACGGTCGACCCCTCGGAGGCACTCGACCTGGCCCGCCTGGCGGCGCGCTACGCGGTGGCCGGCTTCCCGGTGGTGGGCTTCGGTTTGGCCAACGACGAAGTCGGCCACCCGCCTGAACCGTTCGCCGCGGCCTTCGCCATCGCCCGGGAAGCCGGTCTGCTGGCGGTACCCCACGGCGGCGAACTCGAGGGCCCCGACTCCGTGCGCGGCTGCCTCGACGCATGCGGGGCGCACCGGGTCATGCACGGCGTGCGTGCCGTGGAAGACCCGTCGCTGGTGGCCCGGCTGGCCGATGAGGGAATCTGCCTCGACGTGTGCCCGAGCTCAAACGTGGCGTTGGGCGTAGTGCCCCGCCTCGAGGATCATCCGCTGCCCCGGCTTCTCGAGGCGGGGGTTCCGTGCTCGCTCAACGCCGACGACCCGCTGTTGTTCGGGCCGGGCATCCTCGCCGAATACCAGCTGTGCCGCGACCGGCTCGGTCTCGATGACGAACATCTGGCCGGCATCGCGGCAGCGTCCATCGCCGCATCGGGTGCGCCCGACAACCTCAAGAAATCGGCGCAGGCCGCGGTGGAGGCCTGGCGATGCAGCTGAGCCCCCATGAAACCGACAAGCTGCTGCTGTCGCTGGCCGCCATGGTTGCCCGCGACCGACGGGCGCGTGGTGTGCGACTGAACTACCCGGAGGCGGTGGCCATCATCTCCAGTTTCGTGCTCGAAGGGGCCCGAGATGGACGCAGGGTGGCCGAGCTCATGTCGGACGCCCGCGGCGTGCTCGGTCGCGATGACGTGATGGAGGGAATCCCCGAAATGCTCGACGAGATCCAGGTGGAAGCCACCTTCCCTGATGGCACCAAGCTGGTGACCGTGCACCAGCCCATCCCGTGATGGTCCCCGGCGAGGTGATCACCGCAGCGGGCAACATCGAATGCAACGAAGGCCGTCCGGTAACCGTGCTGCGGGTGGTCAACACCGGGGACCGCCCGGTGCAGGTGGGCTCCCATTTCCATTTCGCGGAGACCAACCCGGCCTTGGACTTCGACCGCGCCGCGGCGAGAGGCCAGCGTTTAGCGGTCCCCGCAGGTACCAGTGTCCGTTTCGAGCCCGGAGCGGCACGCGACGTCGAACTCGTTGCGTTCGCCGGCGCCCGTATCGCCGCCGGGTTCCGCGGCGAAGTCGCCGGACCGCTCGATGGCTGAGCTGTCGCGTCAGCGCTACGCCGCCCTCTACGGACCCACGACCGGCGACCGGGTGCGCCTGGCCGACACCGACCTGTGGCTGGAGGTCACCGAAGACCGCAGCGGCGGGCCGGGGCGGGCCGGGGACGAGGCCATCTTCGGGGGGGGCAAGGTCATCCGCGAGTCCATGGGACAGGGTCGGGCCACCCGGGCTCAGGGCGCCCCCGACCTGGTCATCACGGGGGCCATCGTCCTCGACCATTGGGGGGTGGTAAAAGCCGATGTCGGGGTGCGCGACGGGCGCATCGTGGGGATCGGCAAAGCCGGCAATCCCGACACTATGGACGGGGTGACGCCCGAGTTGGTCATCGGACCGTCCACGGAGATCCTGGCCGGCAACGGCAAAATCCTTACGGCGGGCGCCATCGATTGCCACGTGCACCTCATCTGCCCCCAGATCCTCGACGAAGCCCTGGCTTCGGGGATCACAACAATTATTGGCGGCGGCACAGGGCCCGCGGAGGGCACCCGGGCCACCACCGTCACACCTGGTTCGTGGTACCTGGCCCGGATGCTCGAAGCCATGGACCCCTGGCCGGTGAACATCGCCCTGTTGGGAAAGGGCAACACGGTGTCGGCCGACGCTCTTTGGGAACAGCTGCGCGCCGGCGCCGCCGGCTTCAAGCTCCACGAGGACTGGGGCACGACCCCCGCCGCCATCGACGCCTGCCTCACCGTGTCCGACGCGGCAGGCGTCCAAACCGCGATTCACACCGACACATTGAACGAGGCGGGCTTCCTCGAATCCACGCTGGCCGCCATCGGCGGACGGACCATCCACGCCTATCACACCGAAGGTGCGGGCGGCGGCCACGCCCCCGACATCATCCGGGTCGCCGCACAGGCCAACGTCCTGCCCAGTTCCACCAATCCGACTCGGCCGCACACGGTCAACACCATCGAGGAACATCTCGACATGTTGATGGTCTGCCACCATTTGAGCCCGTCCATCCCCGAAGACCTGGCGTTCGCCGAGAGTCGCATCCGGCCCTCCACCATCGCCGCAGAAGACATCCTCCACGACATGGGCGCCATTTCCATGATCGGATCGGACGCCCAGGCCATGGGGCGGGTGGGTGAGGTGGTATTGCGCACCTGGCAGACCGCGCATCAGGGCAAGCGACGGCGTGGATCGCTGCCGGGCGATGGGCCCGCGGACAACGCCCGGGCGCGCCGTTATGTGGCCAAGTACACCATCTGCCCGGCGCTGGCCCACGGCCTGGCCGGGGAGGTGGGGTCCGTGGAGGTGGGCAAGCTGGCGGATCTCGTCCTCTACGATCCCGCCTTTTTCGGCGTCCGCCCTGCGGTGGTCCTCAAGGGGGGCATGATCGCTTGGGCGCAGATGGGCGACGCCAACGCTTCCATCCCGACACCGCAACCGGTGATGGCCCGGCCCATGTTCGGCGCCTCACCCGCTGCGGCGGGGTCCATCTCGGTGGCCTGGGTGGCGCCGGCCGCTCTCGACGACGACCTCCCATCGCGCTTGGGGCTCCGCCGGGCGCTGGTGGCGGTGGCCGACACCCGCCACCTGACCAAAGCCGACATGGTAGGCAACGACGCCCTGCCCGATATCACCGTCGATCCCGACAGTTTCAGCGTGCACATCGACGGTGAACTGGTCACTGAGGACCCGGCCGCCGTGCTGCCCATGGCCCAGCGCTACTTCCTGTTTTGACCGCGTCGAGGCGGCCGGCCGCTCTGACACCGCGCGACCTCCTGGTGACACCACTGCGATCCCGGGTGGCAACCCGAAACTTCGATTTGCTCCGGATGCCACTCCCGTACGGGGGGTCGCATCCGTATGAAATCCTGTCCACCGCCGCAATGCCTACGCCGGCGAGATGCGCACATGACCGGTAGCACCGGCGCGTTGTTGCTGTTGGCCGACGGTCGATTACCCACCGGCGGCCATGCGCATTCCGGTGGTTTGGAGGAGGCGGTGGCGGCAGGCCGGGTACGCGACGCCGCGACCCTCGCGGCATGGCTGAGCGGTCGCCTGGCCACCACGGGCCGGGTGGACGCCGCCCTCGCCGCCGCAGCCGCCGCAGCCGCCGCAGCCACCGCAGCCACCACAGCCACCACAGCCACCACAGCCGTCCCGAAGGCGGCCACCACAGCCGAGCACCCGCCGGAGCGGATCAAGTTCCTCGATGCGGAGGCCGCGGCGCGTTGCCCGTCCCCGGCGCTGCGCAAAGCGAGCCGCGCCCAGGGCCGGGGCCTGCTGCGAGCCGCTCGGCGCATGTGGCCCGATCCCGGACTCGACGCCCTGTTCGCATGGCGCGCTGACGGCGTCATGTGGCCCGTGGCGCTTGGCGCGGTGGGCGCCGCCATCGACGCAAAACCCATCGAGGTGGCCACGTTGGCCGCTCAGGCCAGTGTCAGCGGGCCGGCGTGGGCCGCCACGCGGCTGCTCGGCCTGGACCCGTTCGCGGTGGCGCGGTGCCTGGCTGACCTCGCCCCGCAGGTTGATACGGTGGCCGGCCATGCCGCGGACGCCGGCACCCACGCCGCCGCTGCCGCTGAAGCCAACGCCGGCCCCGACTGCGACCTCGACGCCTATGGCGCCCCGCTCAGCGAAATCGGTGCCCAACTGCACGCCGCCTGGGAGGTTCGACTCTTTGCCTCATAACCACGATCACCCGCACCCGCCTCTCTCGACAAGCGACGACGGCACCCGGACGCGGGGCAGCTCGCCCCTCCGCGTCGGGGTGGGCGGCCCGGTCGGCAGCGGGAAGACCGCGCTGCTGGCCGCCCTGTGCCGCTCCCTGACCGGGCACCTATCTGTGGCCGTGGTCACCAATGACATCTACACCACCGAGGACGCCAAGATTTTGCGGCGCAGCGCGGTGCTTCCCGACGAACGGATCGTGGCCGTGGAAACGGGGTGCTGCCCCCACACCGCGATCCGCGACGACATCTCGGCCAACCTCGACGCCGTCGAAGGCTTGGAGACTCGCTTCGCCGACCTCGACCTGATCCTGTTGGAGTCGGGAGGCGACAACCTGACGGCCACCTTCAGCTACGGCCTGATCGACTGCCAGATCTTCGTCATCGACGTGGCCGGAGGCGACAAGGTGCCTCGCAAGGGCGGCCCCGGCATCACGGCGTCGGACCTTCTGGTCATCAACAAGACGGACCTGGCGCCGTTTGTGGGGGCCGACCTGGCGGTGATGGCCCGCGACGCGCGAGCGGCGCGCGGTGCCCGCCCGGTGGTCTTCACCAGCCTGGTCGAGGACCCGGGGGCGACGCAGGTTGCGCAGTGGGTGGAGAGCCGGTTGGCATGCGAGCCAGCGCCGAGCTGACCGCGGCGGCACCGCTGGTGGCGGGCGGTCCCCCGCGCCTGGTGCGTCGCCGCGACGCGGCGCCGGTGGCGTGGCGGGCCACCCCCGATGCGGTGTACATGGTGGGCACCGCGGCCAGCCCGGTGGACCACGACGTGGTGGACATCGACGTGTCCGTGGAGCCGGGCGCCGCGCTCCAATTGCGTTCCGCAGCGGCGACCGTGGCCTGGAGTGGGACCGGCAGCGAGCACCACATCACCGCTTCGGTGGCCGATGGAGCCAGCTTGGTGTGGCATCCGGAGCCGCTTATCGCCACTGCCGGTTGCTGCCACCGCCAACGCGCCCGGGTGCGCCTCGAGCGCCGAGGCAAGGTCCGCTGGATCGAAGAGCTGCTCCTCGGCCGGCACGGCGAGGAGCCAGGCGCTCTCGATCTACGCCTCGACGTGGACGTCGACGGGCGGCCGCTTCTGCGCCACCAACTGGCGGTCGGTCCCGGCGCGCCGGCGTGGGAGGGGCCGGCGGTGCTCGGCCCGTGGCGCTGCCTCGGCCTCATCCTCGACGCCGGAGTGGGGACACCGCCTTGTCCCCCGGCAGCCCACTCCGGTCCCGGGGGGGCGTGGGCCGCCCTGCAGCTCGAAGGACCGGGCCGGCTGCTGCTGGCTTTGGCCCCTGATCTCCCAGCGCTGCGCCTGGCCCTGGCCGCCGCCCAAGAAAGCATCGGCTGAGATGGCCACGCTCCTTCGCGGCGGGATTGTGTTGCCCATGGCGGCCGTCCGCCAGGTGTTCGACCCGGGATCGGTTCTCCTCGACGGCGATCGCATCGTGGCCGTAGGGCCGGTTGAACAACTCGACGCGGACCCTCGGGCGCAAGGCGCTGAGGTGCTCGACGCCGGCGGATGTGCCGTGATCCCCGGCCTCCACAACATCCACCTCCACTCGGGGCTGTTGCGTGGAACCGCGGAGTCGCTGTCGTTGTGGGACTGGTTGAAGACCTATGTCGATCCTGCGCACAAAGCGCTCACTCCCGAGATCGCCGCAGCAGCCTCCCGCTGTTGCTACGCCGAGTCGGTCCTGGCCGGCACCACTTCGGTGGTCGACATGTGGCGATTCATGGATCGCTCTGCCGAGGTGGCGGCCCAGATCGGCTTGCGGGCCACCCTTGTCCCCTACGTGGCCGACGAGGAAGGCTACGACTACTTCGAGACCATGGAAACCAACGCTGCGTTGCTGGCCACACACCGCGAAGCGGCCGAAGGACGGGTCCGGACCTGGGTGGGCCTGGAACACCTGCTCTATTGCAGTGCAGCCTGCTTCGACCGGGCGGTTGCACTGGCCGCCGAATATGGCACGGGTATCCACACCCACTCGTCGGAGTCGATCTGGGAGGTGCAGGAATCGCTGAAGCGGTGGGGGCGCCGGCCCATCGAGGTGATGTACAACCGGGGCATTCTGGGCCCCGACACTTTGATCGCGCACTGCGTCTGGCTCGACGACCGGGAGATCGAGTTGTTGGCCCAAACCGGCACCTCGGTGGCGCACTGCCCCTGCTCCAACATGAAGCTGTCGTCGGGCCCCGCACGCATCGGTGCCATGGTGGCGGCAGGGGTGGTCGTGGGGTTGGGCAGCGACGGGGAAAAAGAGAACAACAACCTCGATTTGCTGGAAGAAATGAAGTTCGCCTCGTTGCTGCAAAAGGTCAGCACCCTCGACCCCACTACGGGCGACCCGTGGGACGTGCTGGCTATGGCCACTTCGTCCGGAGCGACCGCCATCGGCCTCGCCGATCGCACGGGGACACTGGAGCCGGGCAAGCACGCCGATGTCGTGGTGGTCGATCTGCGGAACCTGCACACCACGCCCTTGCTGCACGGCGCAGATTTCAATGCCTGCGCGCACTTGGTGTTCTCTGCTTCGGGGCGCGATGTGCGCGATGTCTGGGTGGACGGTCGCCGCCTGGTGGCGGACAAGGTGCCCACCACCTTCGACATCGAGCTCGTCCGCGCCGAAGCGCAAGCAGCCGCCGAGGAACTCTTCGCCCGGCGTCGGGCGCTGGCGTCCGACGCCGGTTGACACACCGCTCGTTACCTGATCTTCACACCATCGGTGGGTCTCTTCGGCAAAGCTGGAATCATGACGACACAGGTGACGGCGCTGCCCACCGATCCGGGTGTGTTCGGGCCCGATGGGCTCGATGAGCTCGAGGCCTTCTACCGGGCTTACGGTTTCGCCGTCCTGCGGGGGCTGTTGACCCCTGGGACGTTGTCGGATCTTTCGGAGGAATGCACCTCTGCCCAGGAGCGCCTCATCGCGGGGGACCTGCCCGAGCGGTTCGGCACTGTGGAGTTGGTGGAAGGCGACGCCGGCGCAAAAGGGCGGCGCTTCGCCAACTATGTGACCCACATCACCGAAGTTTCCGCCACCGCGGCCGCCGTCCTCGAACACGACGTGGTCACCGCCTTGGTGCAGCGGTGGCTGGGACCGACGTCGTGGTCGGCCCGATCGACACGGTTCGGTTTTGTGTACCAGGACGCGCGGCCGGGTCCCGAGTCGAGCTACAGCCGAATCGGTTGGCATAGCGACTGGCAGTCCTCACCTCATCTCGACATGTGGCCAGCTACCGCCATCACCGTCCACCTCGATGCCACCAGTCCGGCCAACGGCTTTTTGCGGGTCGTCCCGGGGAGCCAGCTTTGGGCCACACCGGCCCCGTATGAAAACGTGAATGGCGCCCGGGTTCCCGATGGCTCCGCACCCTGGGGGGGCTACGGCGACCTGGCACCCCCGGTTCCCATGCCTCTGGGCTTCGAGAAGGTGCCCGGTGAGATCGGTGTGTACGCGGAGGAGGGCGACGTTCTCTTTCACGACTGCTACTTGTGGCACTCTGCGGCCCGGGCCACTGTCGACGGCAGCGTCCGGCGGCATGTGCGCGGCAGTTGGTACGCAGGGCCGAATGCTCCCCGAGACCTGGGTCCTGAGGACTTCGTCAAGAACGCCGCCCGCTAACCGTCAGCCGGAGGACGCCACCATCCCCGACTCCGCGGCCAGCAGGCCGAGGATGCGGCGGTACTCGATGGTCATCCGATCGGCGCGCGTGTGCACTTCGTCGGTGATATCCACCGGAAAATCAGGCTTGGTCCGTTCCAGGATGGCTCGGTCCTCGGACTGCACTGCGCGGTCGACGTCGATGATGCCCTGTTGTTTGGTCGCGTCGGGGTTGTCGTTGCGCGCCACGAACTGGAAGAACAGTGTGGTGTAGTCGTCGATGGGGGTGGCTGCTTTGAGCAGCACATGGATCAACCCGTTGTCGACATATTCCAACACGCCCCGATAGGTGAGCGGGTTGACCAACTCGACGGTGGCCACCCGCACGGTGGTGGCGGAGGTGATCCCGGTGTTGGCGCGCAACTGCGGGCTGACTTTGGCCTCCTGGCTCGTGCGGTAGCGCAACGAAAGCCCTTCGGATTCCACGCTCAACTCTCCCAGGCGTGGCGAATCTGGATTCCCGATGGTCCCCCGGTGCACAAAAGGCACGTGGGTCACGTCGAGTGCGTTGTCGACGATGCGGGGAGCGGACGCCGCCCACACCTCCTTCATCTCGTGGATCAAGGTGAATCCGGGCGCTTCGGCTTCGGGCAGCACGGGGATGTCGGCGCGCGGAACTCCCACGCATACCCAGGCCAGCCCGTAGCGTTCGCCGGCCAGGACGGTCGCGAGTTGCGCCCTTCGGGGAATCGGCGTAGCCGAATCGCTCGACGGGATGCGGACACACGAGCCCTCGGCGTCAAAAGCCCACGCATGGTAGGGACAGGTAAGACACCCATCAGCTACCCATCCTTGTGAGAGGCTGGCACTGCGGTGCGGGCACTCGTCGCGGGCGGCGCGTAATGCGCCACCGGGAGTTGGGCGCCACAAAACGTAATCTTCGGAAAAGATACGGAACAGTTGTGGTTCATCCGTGACGTCGGCGGTGTAGGCCACTGGATACCAGTACTCACGAAGGGCGGGAATCTGGTGTACGAGCACGTCGCCACGATACGGCGGCCGTTTGCTCGCCGGCCACCGGGCCAGCGAACTTCACAGGAAGGAAACACGCTCCGGGCCGCCGCGGCCTAGCGTTATCACCGATGCCGTCTGCGCTGCCTGTACTCGATCTGCAAACAGCAACCCCCGACGAAGTCGTCGATGCGCTCATCGGATCGTCCTGCGCCTTCATCGTGGGCCACGGGGTTGACCCGGAACTGCACGACCGGATGATCGAGGTATCCCGGGCCTTTTTCGATCTGCCGGTGGAGCGCAAGGCTGAGGTGCGGTGGCCCGGTGACGGCCAATGGCGGGGTTGGCTGCCGGTATATGAGGGAACTCGTGACCTCAACGGCGAAGCGCCACCGGAACTGTTGGAAAAGTTTGAGATTCAGCTGTCCCGGCCGTGGGGTCGCTCGGATGCCGAGTTGTTGGCCCGCTGGGGCGAGAACTTCGATTCGTGGCCTACCGAACCGGCCGAGCTCCGTCCTATCTGGACCGAGTACTACCAGGAGATGGGCTTTTTGGCCTGCCGCATCGTGACCATGATCGTCGAGGCTCTCGACCTACCCGCCGACGCCTTGAGCGATTGGTCCGATCACCACTTCGCGAACCTTGTTGTAAACAACTATTTCGGGCAGGACACGCCACCGATGCCGGGGCAACTCCGAGCCCGGCAACACACCGATATCGGTGGGTTGACGTTGCTGTGGGCCGACGACGCCCCCGGCGGCCTCGAAGTACGCCAACCGGGGATCAACGAATGGACCCCAGTGACCGTGCCTTCCGGTGCCTACCTTATCCAGGTGGGCGATCTGCTGGCGCGCTGGACCAACGACCTCATCAAAGCCAATATCCACCGGGTGGCCAATCCCCCCGCTTCCGCGGCGGCCGGGAGCCGGCGCACCTCGCTCGTCTACTTTCACTATCCCAAGCTCGATATCACCGTAACCCCCGCGCCGTCGTGCGTGGGCGATCGGCAGCCACTCGGCGCTCCCATCGCGGCGGGCGGCCACCTGCGCAAGGCAGTGCACCGCCCGAAGGTTCGCCAGGCCGAGTTGGCCGCGGCACTGGGCGAGGGCTAGCGGTTGCGCGTTTGGGTCGTTGAGGTCTGACTCGACAGTCAAGATTGATCGCGGTAACTGATCGTTCGCTGTCTCGCAACAATCCGGAAACTGACGCACCCTAGGTTCGCAGCTGAACCAGGAGGTTCACTTCGACGCAAGTCTCGCGTCATCCAAAGTCCCGCCGCCTCTTCGGTCCCCGAATTAGGCGGCCCACTCCACGGAGGTTGCGCCCCCCTTGTCCCGAACTCCGACCTACGACCGCCGTTCCTTCCTCCGTTTCGGCGCCTACGGCGCCGTGGGCCTCGCCGGCGGAGCAGTGCTCGCCGCGTGCGGCAGCAGTTCCAAGACTGCAAGCTCATCCACGACGGCTGCCGCGGCGGCCGGAGCGAGCTCCACCACTGTGGCGTCGGGCGTCACGCTCAGCAACTACAAGATGTCTTTTCAGCTTTCCTGGCTCAAAGATGTGGAGTTCGCCGGCTCTTGGATCGCCGACAGCATGGGCTACTACAAGACGAATGGCCTCGATGTCAGCCTGCTGGCCGGGGGACCCAACACCGCGGTGGAACCGGTCATCAACCAGGGCACCGCTTTGATCGGCCTGGATGGCATCGACACCATTTCCGGTGCCATCAACCAGGGTTCGGACCTAAAGATCGTCGGTGTCCTGTTCCAGAAGAACCCGTTCTGCGTGGTGTCCAAGGCCGCCACCAATATCGTGGCCCCCACCGATCTCTACGGAAAGAAGATCGGCGTGGCCGCCGGCAACCTCCCGGCCTGGAATGCCTTTCTCGCCCTCAACAAGCTCGACGTCAGCAAGATCCACGTCGAGCCGGCCCAGTTCGATCCCACCCCGGTGGCTACTGGGGAGTTCGACGGCCAGGTCGTGTTCATCGACAACGAGGTGATCCAACTCAACGAGAAGGGCGTCAAGACGGCGACGATGCTCTTCGAGGATTTCAACTATCACCTCGGTACCGATGCCTACGTGGTGCAGGCCTCGAGCCTCACCGATCCCACGAAGCGTGCGGCCATCGTGGCGTTTCTCAAAGCCGAACTGAAGGGCTGGGAGTACGCGCTGGCCAACCCGACGGTGGCCACCAACCTCAGCGTCAACGATTACGGCAAGAACACGGGCTTGGCCTACACCCAGCAGCTGGCCGAGATGACCGCCCAGACGCCGCTGATCTCCACGCCCTATACAACAGCTCACGGCCTGGCCTACTTCGACTCGTCCACCACGACACCGTGGTTGGCCACGCTGGCCGCCAGCAAGATCACGGCCACCGCCGCCATGTTCGATTCCAGCATCCTCACCGAGGTGTACCAGGGCAAGTCCACCATCTAGACCCAATGTGCACCATCCGAACCCGACAGTCCGTCTTCTAGGCCAGGGAGCACTCCCCCATGCTGATCACGCAAACCCCGGTGTTCCGTCGGTTCTGGTATCCCGTTGCCTTTGCCTCGGCGGTCACCACGAGCCCGGTGGCCCGCCGTCTGCTCGGAGTCGACCTGGTGTTGTGGCCAGGCACAGGTGGCGTGGTGGCGGCTGTCGATCGCTGTCCGCATCGGGAAGCGAAGCTCTCCCCCGGTTGGCTGGAGGGAGGTTGCCGGCTGGTGTGCCCGTACCATGGCTGGGAGTACGGGCCCACCGGCCGGGCGGAGCACATCCCGCAACTCCCGGAGGGGTTGCCCACCCCACCCGCCGCGCAACTGCAGATGCTGGCGTGCCAGGTACGCTACGACGTGGTGTGGGTCTGTCTGGATCCCGATCCGATCAACGACATTCCCGATATCCCTGAATACGGGGCGAGCGGCTGGCGGGTGGTGCCCGAGTACGAGTGGATGTTCGACTGTTCAGCGGCGCACCTGATCGAAAACAACTTCGATCCGGCGCACGTGGCCTTCGTCCACCGCAAGACGTTCGGCAATCCGGCCACCGCCCGCTTCCCGGTACCGGAGAACACCCGCACACCCTATGGATTTGATGCGAGATCACGCGTCCCCGTGGAAGGCCGGCACGGAGAGGCGGGGGCCACGGAGCGTCTCACCACGGCGGAGTTCCATCTCCCCTTCCACGGGGTCATCCGTATCGGCTACGCCGACGGCCTCAGTCACATCATGTTCAAGGGTTGCTGCCCCATCGACGACGACCACACGCGGCTCGTGCAGTTCGTGGTGCGCAACGACACGGAGGCGGATGTACCGGCGGCCGACATCCTGGCCTTCGACCATCGGGTAGAGGCCGAAGATCAGGCGCTGCTAGCCACCGTGCCCGCCAACTACCCGCTGGATCTGGCCGACAACGTGCACCTCAAGATCGACCGGTCCTCCATGGAGATGCGACGGCTCTTCGCAGAGCTCCTCAACGGCACTTGGACCCCACAGCGCGAAGTTGTGAGAGCAATATAATATTGGTGAAAGCAATGCTTCGCTGAAGGGAAACGAGAGCGAAACGTCGCCGTGACGGGGTGTCCCTACCGTCAGAGCAATCGATCAGGTTGATCGGGCGGAAGGAACGGTGCGAGCGCACATGACCAACGAACAGCATGGGACTCTTTCCGGTGCCATCCCACTCGTCGATATCACGTCGGTCTGTTCCGGGGATGCCGTCGACGAACGACTGGCCCAGCAGGTGGCGGATGCCTGCAGTTCCATCGGATTCCTGACGGTCACCGGCCATCAGGTGCCGGATGCTCTACTGACCGAAATGTACGATGCCAGCAAAGCCTTTTTCGCCTTGAGCGACGAAGAAAAAGACCTGTGCAATATCGACGGGTCCGACGGCTACACCGGCTACGCGGGCATCGGTCGAATCAGCTACTCGATCAAAGGACCCCCGAACCTCAACGAGCAGTTCCATTGCAACCGCTTCGACACCACCTACGATGCATTGGCTGCCGGCCTTTCGCCGCGTGCCGCAGCGTCTCAGGTCCCCAATGTCTGGCCCAAGCGACCGGTCACCTTCGAGCCTGCGTGGAAGGCGTACTACGCGGAGATGGAACGCTTGGCGGCCGACATGGGTCGCCTGTTCGCCGCAGCGCTCGCAATGCCCTCCAACGCATTCGATCAGTTTCTCGACGACCACATCTCCAACCTCGACTGCAACTGGTACCCGCCCCAACAGGCCGAGCCCCTGCCCGGTCAGGTGCGCAGCCGCACTCATGTGGACTTCTCCCTCTTTACCATTCTGTATCAGGACGACGCCCCCGGCGGCCTCGAAGTCCGCGACCGCGACGGCACCTGGCACGCGCTCGCCAAAATCCCGGGTGCCTACGTGGTCAACCTGGGCGATGTGATGAACCGCCTGACCAATGACCGCTGGAAAGCAACTTTCCACCGAGTGGTGAATCCACCACCAGAAACCCGACACCGCGATCGAATCTCGATCCCCTATTTCGTCACGGCAGCCTACGACAGCGCAATCGACGCGTTCCCAACCTGTCTCGACAACGGCGCATCCCACTATGCGCCGATCACCGCAGGCGAGTATGCCGAGCAGCGACGCAGCGGCCAGCGTGGGGTGACCACGGTATGACGACTTCCCCGGATTCGTCGAACCTGGCTTCCCGGCCGCTGTCGCGCCGCTCCCTCCTGCGCGGCGGCGCAAAACTGGTGGCGGGCGCCGCGCTGCTGCCCGCCGCCGCGGAGTTGTTGGCAGCCTGCGGCTCGTCATCGTCGAGCGCCACCACGGCCGGCACCGCGGCGGCATCGTCCACCGTGGCACCGGCCATCACCTCCACCACCGTAAAGTCGCTGGGCTCCATGGAGTTCCAGTTCAACTGGATCACCAACGTCCAGTTCGCCGGCAGTTACATCGCCTCGAGCAAGAACTACTACCGCGACGCTGGGATCGACGTGTCGTTGGTCACCGGCGGCCCGAACGTATCGGTCATCCCCGTGCTCCAAGCCGGCAACGCACTGGTCGGAGTGGTCGATCCCGTCACCACTGCGGCGGCCAACGCCAAAGGGGCGGGGTTGGTGATCATCGGGGCGGCCTACCAAAAGAGTCCCAACTGCATCATCTCCTTGGCGGACAGCCCGATCACCACGCCGGCCGAGCTGGTGGGTAAGAAGATCGGTGTCGGGGCCACCAGCATCCCGACCATGCAGGCGTTCATGAAAGCCAACCACCTCGACTACTCCTCCATCGACGTGGTCCCCATCCAGTTCGACCCTGCACCCCTCGCCGCGCGACAGGTCCAAGGCTATTTCGGCTTCATCTCCAACGAGGCCATCACACTGCAGATGGAAGGCGATCCGGTGCACACCATGCTCCTGGCCGACTTCGGGTTGGCCCAGTACGCAGAGAACTACGGCGTGGCTGCTTCCTCGCTGACCGACTCCGTCAAGCGGGCCAAGATCAAGGCATTCTTGCATGGAGAGATCCGCGGCTGGCAGGACGTGGTGGCCAACCCGCAGCCCGCCGTCGACCTGGTCGTCTCCCGCTACGGGAAATCACTGGCCCTGAGCGCCCAACAGCAGTTGCTCGAAGCGCAAGCGCAGAACCAGTTGGTGGTCAGCGCTGATACCCAGCAGCACGGCTTGTTCTGGATGAGCGAACAGGCCATTGCCGCCAACCTCCAGTCACTGTCGCTGACGGGGTCGCCGGCCAGCGCCAGCCTGTTCGACAACAGCCTCCTCGAGGAGATCTATGCCGGGGGCCACTATTTGTCTGCCTAGCGACGCCGGCCGAGTTCAAGGTCGGCGGTCGGCCCGTTCGTGCCCGTTGATCAACAGCAAGTGGATGGGTCGGTCGTCGACGGCACGCCAGCGGTGGCGGAGCCGGCCCAGGTACCAGATGCAGTCGCCGGCCTTCAGGTGTTCGACTTGTCCGGAGCCGAACTCCACAGCCATCCGGCCGGCCACCACGTACACGAAGTCCTCGCCCGAGTGCTCGAGCCAGTCCCCCATGTCCTGGCCGGGCCGCACCCAGTTTTCGTGTGCCTCGATGATCCGTCCGGGCGCGCCGCTGAGTAGCCGGGACATCACCGGGTTCTCATTCTCGGTGCCGGGCTGCAACGGCCCCTCACCACGCCGGGTCACCTGGATCGGTGCGGGGTCAACCCGGGGCAGCAACTCGTCAGCCCCGATCCCCAACGCAGCAGCCAGCGAATACAGCGCGGCGATGCTGGGGGCCACCCGGCCGTTCTCGAGTTGGCTCAGGTGCGGCTGCGAAAGCTGCGTCCGCTCCGCCAACTCGGCCAGGGACAGTCCCGCCACCTTGCGCGCCGCGCGGATAGCCGCCCCGATAGCCGAGGTCACGACGACCGGGTCCGACTTGCCCACGATGTCCTCCGCTTGGCTCCGAGCCACGACGGAATGTTACCAATGAAATATTGGTGGAAGGAATAATGGACACTACGCACGCCATTCCCACACTCGACCTGTCTGGCGCCGGCGGCGAGGCCCATGAGCAGTTTCTGGCCGCGCTGCGCGAAGCCATGGCATCGGTGGGCTTCCTCCAGATTGTCGGGCACGACATTGCACCGGAGCTCATCGACCGGGCTCACGACTCCATCGAGCACGTCGACCGTATGCCTCCAGACCGTCGGCGCGCCCTCATGCGGCACCGCTCCGAATCACGGGGCGTCTATGAGAAGCTGACAGCCGACGGTCGGCTCCTGCAGCGCGGCTTCCAGTTCATCCCCTATGACACGTTGGCCGAGGCGGAGGCGGCAGGCGCGGTTCGGGGACATCCCGACTACTTCAAAGCCAACGTATGGCCCGAGGGGGACCTCTCGTTCAAAGCGGTGTGGGACGAGTACTCCGCCGCCTGCCGCCGTTTGGGTCACACGTTGATGTCGCTGCTGGCCCAGGCTCTCGGTACCGACCCGGCGTACTTCGCCGAGGCCTTCCGCCACGACGTCACCCTGTTTTCGGCCAACTGGTACCCGCGTCAAACCAGCGGATTAGGACCGTCCGAACTGCTTCTCGAAGCACACGCCGACTCGGGAATATTGACGGTGCTGCACCAGCGGGGTAGCTATGACGGTCTGCAGGTCCTGGACCGCAGCGGATCGTGGATCACTATCCCCGTCCGGCCCGAAGCGTTCGCCATCAACATCGGATGGCTGATGAACCGCTGGACCAACGGGACGTGGCCGGCCACCATGCACCGGGTGGTGCCGGGACCGTCGCCCGGCGATTGTCGCAGTTCGATCGCCATGCACTTCCTGCCCAACATCGACGAGGTCATCGCCCCGCTACCGAGCTTGGTGGGCGCCGAGGGAGCCCGCCACACCCCGATCACCACCTACGACTGGCAGCACGAGTTCATGGAGCAGTACGTGCTGGCCGGACACGATTGGGATCTCGACACGTAGCAGTACCCGGGCAATGACTGAGGAGTCGCCGCGCGGGGCCCGGCTCAGCACAGACTGTCGAGCAGCTGGGCCACGATGGCCGGACGGTCGACGTCCATGGTCAAGGCCACCGGAGGCCCGGGTGGCCCGTCATCGGGGTCGCTGTAGGCACGCCGGTCCACGATCAGCATCCCCCGGTTGCGGGCCGAGCGCAGTTCCACCGAAACCGGTGCCCGCAGGTAGGAGCCCAGCTCGGGGTGCAAAGCCAAGATGGCGGCGCTCTCATCGTGGAGCGGACAGCCCCGCCGGCCGTGGCGTTCGAGGTAGAACCCCAGGTAATGCTGGAGAATCGCCCAGGAAAAGCGTCCGCGCTCGGTGGTGGCGGCGGCCAGCCGGGCCAGATCATCGCCTTCCAACCAGGTGGTCATGGTGACGTCGAGGCCCACTTGGGTGAGCGGCCATCCCGCGGCGAACACCAGGTCCGCCGCTTCGGGGTCATGGGCGATGTTGGCCTCCGCCATCGGGGAAACGTTTCCGGGGTGATGCAGCGTGCCCCCCATCAACACCACGCCGGCCACCAGTTCGGGTAGCCGCGGCTCGAGCAGGAGAGCCAGAGCCAAGTTGGTCAATGGCCCGGTGGCCACGATGGTGCACGCACCGGGGTGGGCGGTGGCGACCGCCACCAGTTGCACGGCTGCCGCGGCAGCCACCGGGGCGCGCCGCACAGTGGCCGGGGCGGCGCCCCCCAGACCGTCGTCGCCGTGCACCATGGCCGAGAAGTCAACCTGTTGAGCCAGAGGACGGCGAGCACCGACCGCCACGGGGACATCGGGGGCACCGGCCACATCGAGCACCGCGATGGCGTTACGGGCCGCCGTTTCGGCCGGTGTATTGCCGTGAACGGTGCCGACGGCAAGAATCTCGACGTCGGGTTGCTGGGCGAGGTAGATGGTGGAGAGCGCGTCGTCGACTCCCCAATCGCCGTCGAGAATCAATCGTCGCGTGGTCACCGTGGTCAGCATAGGATCGAGCGGTGAACGTTGCGGTCATCGATTATCGGAGTCGGGTTGCTCCCTCCGCGCTGGCAGAGTCCTTACGGGCAACCGGTTTCGCGGTGATCGTGGCCCATCCGCTGGACCCCGAACTCGTGCGCCTCGTACAGGAGGAATGGCTCGCCTTCTTCGACGGTACCGACAAATGGGACTATGTGCCGGACCCCGGGGCGCAGGACGGCTACAACCCGCTGGACGCCAAGGAGGTGGCGGTCGGCGCCACCCTGGCGGACATCAAAGAGTTTTTCCACTGGTACCCGTGGGGCCGTCAGCCCCCTGCGTTGCACGAGGCGACCGCACAGCTCTACCGGGATGCCACGGCCCTGGGCGCCACCCTGCTCGGCTGGCTCCAGGCGGCCACCCCGGCGCAGGTCTCCACACAGTTCAGCGTGCCCCTACCCGACATGCTCGAAGGCTCTCGCCGCACCATGTTGCGGCTACTGCGCTACCCACCGGTCACCGGCCAGGAGCCCCCTGGCTCCCTGCGGGCCGCCGCACACGAGGACATCGACCTGCTGACGGTGCTGCCCGCGGCCACCCAGCCGGGTCTGCAAGTACAGGACCTTCAAGGCCGGTGGCATGACGTCGCCTGCGACCCGGGCGGCGTGGTAGTCAACGGCGGTGACATGTTGACCCTGGCCAGCGGCGGCTTCTTCCCTTCCACCACCCATCGGGTGCTGCTGCCGTCCGTCGAGGACGGCCACCCCTCGAGAGTGTCCACCCCGCTGTTCCTGCACCCAGCCGACACCGTCGAGTTGGCGCCGGGCATCACCGCATGGGATGCGCTGCGAGAACGCCTGCGACAGATTCGGGCCATCGAACTCACCGATTGATTGCCACTTTGTGAACTCCTGAGCCACACGGGGTAAGGCCGGTGATCGCTCGGCGAGAATGGCCGGGTGAACTTCGCGGAGTACCTGCAGCGGCTGCCCAAAGTCGAGTTGCACTGCCACGTGGAGGGCACGCTGCGCCCGGCCACCGTGATCGACCTGGCCGCCAAGCACGACGTCGCGCTGCCCACCGCAGATGTGGACAGGATCTACAGCTACCAGACCATCTACGAGTTCCTGGAGATTTTCCGCCTCGTCAACTCCACGGTGATCGATCGTGACGACTTTGCCCGGATGGCTTATGAGTCACTGGAGGACGGCGCCCGGCTGGGCAACCTCAAATACCGGGAAATGTTCTTCAACCCCACGTTGCACACCCCCCGGGGGGTGGCCATGGCGACGGTCATCGACGGCCTGATCGACGGATGCAAAGCCGCAGAAAGCGATTTCGGCGTTCGCTGCCAGTTGATCGCCGACGTCTACCGCCAGGACCCCCCGGACGTGGCCCGCCAGATGGTGGAAGAAGTCGTCGCCCACCGGCGCCCCGAGCTGATCGGATTGGGGATGGACGCCGCGGAAGCTCCCGATCCTCCAGAGAAGTTCGTCGACGCCTTCCGGGTGGCCGCGGCCGCCGGTTTGCGCCTCACCAGTCACTGTGCCGAGGACGGTCCGGCCGCCAATGTGACCACCTGCCTCGACCTCTTGGGATGCGAGCGCATCGATCACGGCTATCACATCTTGGAGGATCCTGCGGTGGTGGCCCGCTGCCGCGACCAGGGGGTGGCGTTTACCTGCTGCCCCACTTCGACGGCGGTGGTCTATGGCTGGCCCGACTTCACCACTCATCCCATCACCACCATGATCGCGGAAGGGTTGGTGGTGACCCTCAACTCCGACGATCCCACCATGTTCCACACCGACATCGGCCGGGAGTACGTGGAGTTCTGCGGGCAGAACAACTACAGCCCCGAGCTCGTGCAGGGTCTGGTCATGGCGGGCGTCGACGCCACGTGGCTCGACGACAGCGAAAAGGCGGCGATGCGCCGCAGTTTCCAAGCGGAAATAGCGGCACTCGACCAGCAACTCGAGCGGAGCGCGTCGTGAACGACGCCGTCGATCCGCTCCTACGGGCCCGGGCCGTGGCTGCCGCGCAAGGCCATCAGCCTTTCGACCTGCTCTTGGTCGGCGGCACCGTCGTCGACGTGGGGTGCGGCGAGCTGGTGGCGGCCGATGTGGGGATCGTGGGCCCCTTGATCGCCAGCGTGCATCCCCGGAACTCGCGTGGCGACGCCACCGAAATCGTGGACTGCGCCGGCCGTTTCATCGCCCCGGGGTTCATGGACCTGCACGTGCATTTTGAGTCGTCGATGCTCACCCCGGGGGCCTACGCCTCCGCGGTGTGCCCTCGTGGTACGACGACGGTGTTTGTGGATCCCCACGAACTGGCCAACGTTTCCGGTACCGATGGCGTGCGCTACGCGCTGGACGCCAGCCGGGGCCTCCCCGTACGTTTCATCATCCAGGCCCCTTCCTGTGTGCCTCCCCAACCGGGGCTGGAGTTGTCGGGAGCGGACCTCTTTGCGACCGACGTGGCCCGCATGTTGGCGTGGGACGAGGTTGGCGGTTTGGCCGAAGTGATGGACATGCTGGGCGTGCTTTCGGGCGACGACCGTATGGCATCGGTGGTGGCCGAAGGCTTGGCCAGCGGCAAGCTCGTCTCGGGGCACGCGGCGGGACTCACGGGCGCCGCGCTGCAGGCCTATCTGGCCGCCGGTATGACGTCGGACCACGAGATTTTCACCGAGCCCGACTGTATGGAAAAGCTGCGCGCCGGGCTGACGGTGGAGTTGCGGGGTGCGGTGGACGCCATCCTGGCGGGGATCGTGGCCGAGTTGGCCCGCCTCCCCTTGCCGCCCACCCACCTGGTGGCGGCCACCGACGACCTGTTCGCGTTGACCCTGCTCGATGAGGGGGGCATCGACCATCTGCTGCGCCGGCTGGTGCGCCACGGGATGGATCCGGTGATGGCCATCCGATGTGCCACGTACCACGCGGCGTTCCGTTTGGGACGCAGCGATCTGGGTTTGGTGGCCGCGGGACGCCAGGCCGATCTGGTGGTTCTGTCCGATCTGGCTTCTATCGACGTGCAGGAGGTGTTCAGCGCCGGTCGCCTTGTGGCGTCAGGCGGCGAGATGCTGCTCGAAGTGATCGAAGGACCGAGCCGGCCTCCACTCGACACCATGCACCTGGCGCCGGTGACCGCCGAGCAGATGGAGTTGCGCCCCGGACTGCCCGACGGCGCCCATCGCCTGCGGGTGATCGCTGATCCTGTGCTGACCAGATGGGACAGCGTGGAGGTTGTCGTGCGCGACGGGGTGGTGGAGGTCCCGCCCGGCTACTTACTGCAAGTGGCCATCCACCGCCACGGACGCATCCCCGCGGTGGCGCACGCCGCGTTGCTGAGCGGGTGGGGCGACTGGGACGGGGCGGTGGCCACGACCGTCGCCCACGACACCCATAATCTTGTCGTGTTCGGCCGTGATCGGCACGACATGTCGGCCGCGGCCAATCAGGTGATCGCCGACGGCGGCGGCGTGTCGGTGGCGCGCCACGGCCGGGTGGTGGCGTCGATTGCGCTGCCCATCGCGGGCCTCCTTTCTCCGCTTCCGGCAAAACAAGTGGCGGCCGCCCAGCGCCTGGTACAGGAGGCGGCGGTGGGCGTCGGCCTGTTCTCGCCCGTTCTCAGCCAACCTCTGTTCCAGGTCATGGTGTCGTCGTTGGCCTGCATGCCCGGCCCCCACCTCACCGATTTGGGGATCATCGACGGCTCGACGGGGGAACTGCTGGCCGGCATGTCGGCCTGACCAGCCTCCACACCGCCGAGCGTCCGAGACAATCCCGCTCAGGCGAGCGCGGCCCAGGCCGCGGCGTCCGGGCGGTAGCCGGCGGCCCGGACCTCGGCGCGCAGATGGCGGGCCCGCAGGCGGGTGGAGCGCAGGCGCACCCCGAGGGGCCGCAACGCGTCGTCGACCGCGCCCACCAGGGCGGCGGGCGTGGCGGTGATGCCTGCTTCGCCCATACCGCGGAATCCTCCGGCCGTCTCCGACGGTGTCTCCCGATGCACCACCCGCAACCGGGGGACGTCCAGTGCGCTGGGAATCGTGTAGTCGAGGAGGGTGGTGGCCAACGGTTGGCCTTCGGGCGAATAGGTCAGCTCCTCGAACAGTACGTTGCCCAACCCCTGAGCGAACGCACCCTGATGTTGGCCTTCTACCACCATCGGGTTGATGACCACTCCGCAGTCCGAGACCATCACCGCCGCGAGGATCTGCACCCGGCCGGTGGCCGGGTCGACTTCCACGGCGACCATCGTCATGTGCGAACCGCAGGTCTCGTCGTGGTTCGCCCGCCCCAGTTCGTCCGGTGTCGGTTCAGTGAAACCCGGCGTGTAGACCACCGACGCGGTCAGTCCCAGTTCCGCGCCCGGAGGAAGCCGGTGGGGATGCCACCACGCCGTCGCCGCCACTTCCTCGAACACGCCGGGCTGGTCAAGGTGGCGTCCCAGGTGCGCGGCGATGCTCACCATACGCTCCCGCAACTTTTCCGCGGCGCAGGTCACCGCTCCCCCGCCCATCACCGCGCTCCGACTACCGAAGGTGCCCTGCCCGTACATCAATGCGTCGGTGTCACCGTCGGACACGCTGACGCGCTGCGGGTCGACTCCGAGTGCGGTGGCTGCCACCTGTGCGAACACCGTCTCGTGGCCTTGCCCCTGCGATTTGGTGCCCACCTGGACCCGCACTTCTCCATCGGGGAACACCGAGACCGTCGCCATCTCCAAAGACGCGAATCGTCCTGCCGCGGAGTGCTGGTTCGGCGCGGTGCCCTGCATCAGTGACGAAATGCCGATCCCCACGAAGCGGCCTTCGCGGCGCGCCTGAGCTTGGCGTGCCCGCCATCCCCGGTAGTCGAACTCGTCGACCGCTTGGAGGAGTTGGGCATCGAGGTCGCCGGTGTCGACCCGAAGCCCTCCCGAGGAGAAATACGGCCGGATTTCCAAGGGAATCAGGTTGCGGCGGCGGACTTCGACGGGATCGAGGCCGAGGTCCGCGGCGATGAGGTCCATGACCCGTTCGGTGGTGAGGTGGGCTTGCGGGCCCCCGAAACCGCGGTAGGCGCCCACCGGGCACGTGTTGGTGGCTACCGCCGAAAGCGTCCATCCGAGCAGCGGGATGTCGTAGCCGCCGCTCAGCGAACCGACGGTGACCAGCGAAGGTCCCACACCGGAGAAGTAGAGGACCGGGTTGCCCAGGTCCGAGATGACATCGACCCGCATGGCCAGGACCCGTCCCCCGTCGTCGTAGCCGACGTCGACGTGGTGAACCTGGGGCCGCGAGTGAACGGACGCGGTCAACGATTCGGTGCGGTCCTGGCTCCAGCGCACCGGGCGGCCCGTGATCCGGGCCAACAGCCCGACCAGGCACTCCTCACGGGTGAAGTGTTGCTTGTTGCCGAACCCGCCTCCGATGTCGGGGCTGATCACCCGCACTTTGGTTTCAGCCAGGCCGCATACCTCGGCCACCACGGTGCGCAACTGGTGCGGTTGCTGACTGGGTGTCACCAGCTCCAGGCGCCCCTGCGCCGGATCCCAGGTCGCCTGGGCGCCGTGGCCCTCCAGGGGCAACCCGATGATGCGGTGGCTTTCGAAGCGCTCCTGCAGGCGGTGGGGGGCGCCGGCCAGGACCGGGCCCAAACCGGGGGGCTCGGCTTCCAGATGCAGGAACTCGTTGGTTCCCCAGTGTGGGTAGAGCAACGGGGCGTCGTGGCGCAGGGCGCTGTCGGTTCCGATCACCGCGGGCAGTTCCTCGTAGTCGATGTCGAGCAACTCGACGGCGTCCTCGGCCACCGCCCGGTCGGTGGCGACCACCGCCACCATCGGTTCGCCGACAAAACGCACCCGATCGTCAGCCAGCACCCCCCAGGTCAACGGTTGGACCCCGGGCAGGTACAGGAGGTGATCGAAGCGCTGCGCGCCGGCCGCCTCGAGGTCGGCTTGGGTGACCACCGCGATCACCCCGGGCAGCGCCCGCGCCGCCGCGGTGTCGACACCCAGAATCCGGGCATGGGCCAGCGGGCTGCGGGCGATGGCCACATGGCACAGGCCTTCGACGTCATGATCGTCGAGGTAGTGCGCCGTCCCGGTGAGCAACCGGGGATCCTCCTTGCGCTCGAGTCGCTGGCCCACCGAACGCGGCCTGCCCGGACCCGGCACCACGTCCGCCGGGTCGGGCGCGCCGATCTTCGGTGGCCATTCGGTGGTGGTCATTCGGTGGTGGTCACTGCTGCTCGGCTCCTGCGGCAACGACCGCGGCCACCAACCCGGCATATCCGGTGCAGCGGCACAGGTTCCCTGACATGGCCTCGCGCACCTCGGCTTCGTCGGGATGCGGGCAGCGCTCCAGCAGGTCGATGGCCGCCAAGACCACACCAGGGGTACAAAACCCGCATTGCAGGCCGTGATGGCGGCGCAGGGCGGCCTGCACCGGATGCAGAGATTCGGGGGTACCCACCGACTCGATGGTGTCGACCCGGTGGCCGTCGACCTGTACGGCGAGCACCAGACACGAGCGCGCCACGGCACCGTCGATCAACACGGTGCAGGCCCCACACGCCCCTTGTTCACAGCCCGCGTGGGTGCCGGTCAGGCCGAGTTCCTCGCGTACCACGTCGAGCAACGTCCGGCGCGGCTCCACGCTGAGGGTCACCGGGTGGCCGTTGACCTCGAGGTTGACGGTCCGCCTCACGCGGCGGCCCCACCGCAGCCCTGGTCGCCCCGGCCGGTGTGCTCTGCTCGCTCCCAGGCCAAACGCAAGGCCCGGGCCGCCAGCAGTCCGGCGAGTTCGCCGCGGTCGTCGTCGAATCCTCGTCCCGCCGCTTCGACGGCGGCCGCCACGGCCCGCAGCAGCGACGCTGCTGGGCGCTCGGCGTCGCGGACGCCCGCCACGGTGAGCACGTCGGCCAGCGGCACAGGGAAGCTGTCGAGCCCGAAGCCCGCAGCTCCCAGCCACGCCACCCCACCACGCTCGTCGAGCTCGAGCGCGATGGCGATGCCCGCCTCCCCGAAATCGTGCTGGCGGGGCGCCCATTCGCAAAACGCCGCTCCGTGTCGCGGGCCTGCCGGACGCACCCGTACGGCAACAAGTACTTCGGCCGGATCCAGGGTCGTGCTCAGGAACCCGTCGGCCAGCTCCACCGCGGGGATCACGCGCGACCCGCCGGGCCCTTCGGCCACCACCGCCCCTTCCAGCGCGACGACCGCGACCGGGAGTTCCGCCACGGGGTCGGCGTGGGCCAACGACCCTCCGAGGGTGCCCCGGTTGCGGATGGCCGGATAGCCGACCTGGCGTGCCGCGTCGGCCAGCAGCGGCGCATGGCGCCGCACCATGGGATCATGCTCGACGCGGGTGTGGCGGACCAGTGCCCCGATCTCGAGCGCCGCGGGAGCACCCGGCCCGGGACTGCTCAAGTGGTCGTAGCCGAGCCCGGTGATGTCGACCAGCACGGTGGGGCGGGCCAGGCGCAAAGCCAGCAACGGCATGAGACTCTGGCCGCCGGCGATGATCTTGGCATCGGGGTCGCCGGCCAGAACGCTCACCGCTTCGGCCAGCGTCGCCGCGGGCACGTAGTCGAAGGGAGCCGGTTTCAGGCGTCGACCCCCTGCATGCGGGCCGCGACCTTTCGATGTCGGGCCAGGATGTCCTCGAGGCCGGGAGTGGTGACGGCCCCGTCGCGCACGACCGGACGACCGGCGACGACGGTGTGGCGGGGGATCACCGGACCGCAGCGCAACCATGCTTCGACCGGATCGGTGAGCGCCCCGGCAAACGCCACGCCTTCGAGGGGCCAGCACACCAGATCCCCGACTGAACCGACCGCCAGTTGACCCAACTCGCCGTCGCGTCCCAAACAGCCCGCAGAGCCGCGGGTGGCGATCTCCAGGGCATCCCGGGCTCCCATCGCCGCCGGACCCCCGCGGAGGCGGCCCAGCAGTAAGGCGCCGCGCGCTTCCAACCACAGCGACGCATGGTCGGTAGAGGCAGAGCCGTCGCACCCCAGCCCCACAGGCGAACCGGCGGCCCGGAAGTCGGACACGGGGGCGATACCGCCGCCCCCGATCATCATGTTGGACGACGGGCAGTGTGCGATCCCGACGCCCGCTGCGCCGAGCCGAGCCACTTCCGACGGGTTGGGATAGATGCAGTGAGCCACCCAGCTGCGATCGCTCATCCATCCGACGTGGTCGAAGTGGTCGATGGTGCGCCGGCCCAGGCGTTGGGCGGCGAAGTCGTCTTCGTCGGGATCCTCGGCCAGATGGGTGTGGAGCCGGACTTCGAGATGCTCGGCCAACTCCGCCGTGCGCTGCATGAGCTGCGCGGTCACCGAGAACGGGGAGCAGGGCGCCAGCGCCACGCGCACCATGGCCCCCCAGGAGGGGTCGTGGTGCAGACGCACGAGACGTTCGCTGTCGGCCAGGATCTCGTCGTCGTCCTGGACCACAGAATCAGGGGGTAGTCCGCCGTCTTTTTCCGACAGGCTCATCGATCCCCGGGTGGGGTGGAAACGCACACCGACCTCGTGCGCTGCGGCGATTTCGGCCGAGATGAGATCGCCGGCGCCGCGGGGGTGCACATAGAGGTGATCGGTGGAGGTCGTGGTTCCCCCGAGGGCCAGTTCGACCAAACCGACCCACGCCGAGAGATACGAGGCTTCTTCGTCCAGTCGCGCCCAAAGGGGATAGAGCGTGGTGAGCCACTGGAACAGCGAACCATTGACGGCCGGGGCATACGACCGTGTCAGGTTCTGGTAGATGTGGTGGTGGGTGTTGATCAATCCGGGGGTCACCAGACACCCGGCGGCCGACAACCGCTCAGCGGCCGGCGGCGTCGGGTCGGAGGACCCCCCGATAGCGCTGACCAGGCCGCCGGTTATGGCCACCCACCCACCCGGGATCTCCCGCCGCTCGTCGTCGACGGTGGCCACCAGGAGGGCATCGCTCACCAAGAGATCGGCGGCCCCCACACCGGCGGGGCCGGGGCTCAACGAGCGACCGAACCGAAACGGGCCAAGACGTGGCGTTCGACGATCCCGATCAGCTGGTACATGAGCGCCGAGTACAGGGTGACGAGCACGACCCGGGCCCATAGCCCGCTGTAGTCGGACACGGCCATGGCGTCGAGCATCTTGTAGCCGAGACCCTGACCGGTCGCCAACCACTCGGCGAGCAGGGCGCCGACCAGCGATAGCGGCGCGGCGATGCGCAGGGAAGCAAACAAGGCAGGCAGGGCGCTGGGAATCTGGACTCGCCACAATGTGCCGGCCGGCGAGGCTCCGTAGGCCCGGCACAGGTCAATCGACTCGCGGGGTGTCCGTTTGAGGGCCAGAGTGACATTGACCAGCGTGGGAAAGAAGGTGACGATCCCCGCGATGATGGTGATGGCTTTAAGGTTGCGGCCAAAGATCCCAACGATCAGGGGTGTCATGGCCACCAGGGGCACGGAGCGCAGCACCATGGCCATGGGCATGAAGGCGGATGCCGCCGATTGCCACAGGTTGAAGGAGATGGCGCACAGCACGGCAGCGACCGTGCCCGCCCCCAACCCGAGGAAGGCATCGCGCAGCGTCGTCCCGGACTCGTTGAGCAACGCGGTGCGGTTGGACGCCGCCTGCGAGGAACTGAAGGTGTAGCGCCACACGTCAAGGGGGGTCTTGCCGATAAAGGAGGAGACGTGGAAGGCCTTGAGGAAAAGGAGCCACGCCCCGATGACCACGGCCAGGGTGATGGCGGCCGACAGCACTCCCCGCCCGATGCGAACGGCGAAGCGCCGCCACGAGAAATCGCGGGCCGGAGCGGCCGCGGTGGCCGCCACCTCGGGGGCGGGGTCGAAGGCGACGCTGCCCGATTCGGAAATATCGAGGGCGGTCATGTGGTCGGCTTCGCCCAGGGAGTGAGCAACCGCCCCGTCAACGCGATCGCCGCGTAGGCGATCCCACCGCAGGCCGTGGCGGCCAATGCGATACCCCAGGTCCTGGATATATCGAGGGATTGTTCCGAGTTGATCATGGCCACTCCCAGGCCCCGGTCTCCACCGAGGTACTCGCCGATGATGGCGCCCAGCACTGCGGCGGGCGCCGCGATACGCAGCGCCGCGAACAGGCTGGGCAGGGACGCCCGTATCTGGACCTTGACCAGCTTCTGGATCTTTCCGCCGCCGTAGGCGTGGACCAGATCCAGGCTGGTCGTATCAGCGCTGCGCAGCCCCACCAGCATCCCGATGAGCGTCGTGAAGAACACCGCCATGGCGGCCAGGATCACCTTGGGCTTCTCCTGGGCTCCAAACACGATGACGAAGATCGGGGCGATGGCCACGATGGGCAGACAGAACGAAACGACGCTCAACTGCAGGATGGGCTTCTCCAGCAGTGGCACCAGCAAAACCAGCATGGCCAGGGCGATGGCCAGCACATTGCCCCAGAAGAATCCCTTGAGGGCCTCCCACATGGTCGTCTGCAGGTTCGGCCAGTAAAACGACCAGCCGTCGGTATGGATCTGCTGCAGGATGCTGACCGGTGTCGGCCATTCGCGATTTCCCGACACGACCGTTGCCGTGAACAACTCCCACACCGCGAACAGGCCCACGGCACCGAGTAGTCCGTCAACCCATCGGGGCCGCGTCCTTCCCGATCGCGCGAAGGCAACAACCGCCATCAGTGCTCGCCACCCCCGAAGAGCAGTTCGCTCAGATGGTCGGCGATGGCGTGGAACTCGGAGCTGCGGATCATGTCGGGGGTGCGGGGCCGAGGCAGGTCGATCGGCACCCGGGCGGTGATGCGGCCGGGGCGGGGGCTCATCACCAGCACCGTGTCGGACAGGAAGACGGCCTCGGCGATGGAGTGCGTCACCAGGAGGGTGGTGGTGGCCCGCTCGGTCCAGATGCGCTGCAACTCGAGGTTGAGGCGCTGCCTGGTCATCTCGTCGAGGGCGCCGAAGGGCTCGTCCAGCAACAGGATTTTGGGTTCGACCACCAAGGCCCGGGCGATGGCCACCCGCTGGCGCATCCCGCCCGAGAGCTGGGCCGGTCGGGCTTCCACGAACTGCTCCAAACCGACCAGCGAGATGAGATCCGTGATGGCTGACTCGGGGACCTTGATCCCGCTGATCTCGAGGGGAAGGCGGATGTTGGTGAGCACGGAGCGCCAGGGCAACAACGCCGCGTCCTGGAAGGCGATCCCCAGGTGGTGGTTGCGGCGGGTCTCCGCCGGCGCCTCGCCGTGCACCAAAGCGGTGCCGCTGGTCGGCGTTTCGAGGTCGGCCAGGATGCGCAGAATGGTCGACTTCCCGCACCCCGAGGGCCCGAGCAGGCTCACGAACCCACCGGTGGGTTCGGCCACATCCACATCGCTGAGCGCTACCACCGGCTCCCGTTTCACTTGGAACGTCTTGCCCAACTTCTGCAAGACGATGCCGTCGCCTGTGCCTACTAGCGCCTGTTCCACAGTGGGAAGGGCTGCAGTGGTGCTCATACCGGGATCACTTTCGGTTGAGGGGTTGATGGGCCCTACCCCTTCGACGCTAAGAGGGGGAGGTTTCGACTCGGTTCGGACAGAGTTAACGGGCTGTTTCGAGCTGGTCGGGTGGTCCAATCCTTCGTCCTCGTCCCTCTTTGCTGACATCAATCTGTCGTCTTGGGCGCCGAGAGTGGCCCTTGAGGCCCGAGTACCTTCAGGTCATGGTCACGGTTTCCACCCATGTGCTCGATGGCGCCGCCGGAGGTCCTTGCGTCGGTTTGGCGGTGACCCTGGAGACATTGGAGGGGCGCACCGTGGGCTCGGGGAGCACCGACGATGCCGGGCGTATCGCGGAGCTCGGGCGGGACCTGGCGACCGGGCGCTACCGGCTGCGCTGGGCGCTGGGCGACCACCGCCCGTTGCTCCGTGAGGTGGCCATCGTGGTGGAGTTGGCAGAGGACCGCCACTACCATCTGCCGCTCCTGGCGGCCGGCGCGTCCGCCGTGACCTACCTCGGGGTATGACCGGTCCGATGTCACGGGACGTCCCGACGTTGTGTCGGGCATCGACGCTGGCTTCCCTCGCCCCGGCCGAGTTGGCCCTCGCGCTGCGCCCTTTGTGGGAGGACGCCGGCCCCCTCGTCGGACGACTGGTGGGCCGCCCCGTGGCGACGTGGCACGAACTCATCGATGTGGCGGTCGGCGCGATCGAAGTGATGGGGGACGCGGAGCGCGCGGAGCTGCTCAACGCCCACCCGCGTATCGGGGCGCCACCGGACGCTTTGGTGCGACGCAGCGCACTCTCGCACCGCGAACAGGGCGGCGCAGCCGGAGCCGATCCCGACGTGCTGGCGGTCCTCGAGGTGCTCAACGATCGCTACGAAGCGCGCTTCGGGTTCCCCTTCGTGGAATGGGTGAACGGCCGTTCCCGCCAGGAGATGGTGACGGCCATCGAAGCCCGATTGGGAGGCGATCGCCAGCGAGAGTTGACCGCAGGTTGCGCGGCACTGGTCGCTATCGCTCGCGATCGCCTCTCCCGGCTGGAACCCCGAGACGGGCAATCAGGTGGTTGAGCTGGTGCTGCCCGAAGTCGCCGGGATGGGCCCGGGCGCCGGGCTCGTCTTGAGCTCCGGGTTCTCCTGGTAGATCTCGGTGATCACCGACATGTCGAAGAGCTGCGCGGCAGTGATGTCAATCCCACCGATCGCCAGGGTTTTGATGGAATTGTCGATCGCCGTGGGGGTGAGCGTGAAGATCCCGTTTGCGGTGGTGTCGTCGGTGAGGATGAGCTGGTTCTGGGAGAAGGATTCCAACGTTTGCTCGTGGACCTCCAGGCCCAGGGTCTTGCCGTACTTGGTCACCGCGAGGATGGGACCGGCCGCCGGGTTGGCGATGCTGTCGTGCCAGCCTTTGATCTCCGCCCGCAACAGCGCTTTGACCTTGTCGCGGGAACTGGTGAGGTTGCCCTTCTTCACCGCGTAGGTTTCGCTGACCAGCGGGTAGCCGAAGTCGTTGAACAGGAAGGTCACCACGTCGACCCCCTTGGCCCGCAGCAGGTTGGGTTCGTTGGTGTAGTAGGAGAACCAACCATCTACGGTGCCCACCGCGAGGGGTGACGGGTCGAACTGCACGGGAACCGTAGTGAGCTTAGAGGGGTTGATATTGTTTACCTTCAAGAAGGCGGACCACACCGCCTGGTTGCCTGACTGCACGCCGATTTTCTTACCGATCATCTCCTGAGGATTGTTGATCGGCGTTTTGGCCAGTGACATGATGGCAAAGGGACTCTTTTGGTACTGCGCACCGATGATGATGAGATCGGCGCCTTTGAGGATGGCGGACGCGGTGACGTCCGGCGAGCCCAGGCCCAACAGCGCCTGTCCGGCCACCACCACCGGCTCCATACTGACGGTGGGGCCACCCGAGAGCAGGCTCACCGAGCTGAAGCCTTCGGCCGCGTAGTAACCGCTGCTGTCGGCAATGAACTCGCCCGAGAACTCGTCGTTTTTGATCCACGAAAGCTGAATTGCCGCCGTGCCGTAACTGGCTTTGACCGCAGCAGCGGTGGTCGAAGGGCTGCCTGCACCGGTAGCCGTCGAGGCCGCCGTGGTCGAGGAACTGCTCGATGACGATCCGCAAGCGGCCAACAAGCTCGACGCCACACCGGTGCCCGCCAGTGCCGCTCCAAGCGCTGCACCACCACTGAGGTGGAGAAACTTTCTCCGACTGACAATCGGCGCTGCGTTTTGTGCCCTCATCTATTGCCTCCTCGCACTCCCCGGACGTCCGGGTCCGAGGAACCGTAGGTGGAGGGTGTTCCGTGGTTATGACGCCTTCGTGACGAGACGATGAACTCAATTCCGCTATTCGCCGGTCCAGTCTTCGGCCCAACCCTCGGGCACCCGCTGGAACCCTGGGATGCGTCCCAGCGCGCGCACCATCGACGCATCCTCACCGAGTTCGCGTTGCCACGCAACGCCTTCGCTGAGCAAGAGGCCAACGCCGACGATGTGCGCCCCGGCCGCCCGCAGCAGCGCCAACCCGGCTCGCAGCGAACTGCCGGTGGCGACCACATCGTCGACCAGGGCCACCCTCCTACCGGCCAGTACGGGCACCCGGGAGCGATCGAGCAAAAGTCGTTGCGGTGTCGGCGTGGTGACCGACTGGACCGGTTCGCTCAACGCATCACCGAGGTGCACCTTCGGCGTTTTTTGCAAGATCACGTAATCATCGAGACCCAGCGCCCGGCTCACCTCGATGGCCACCGGGATGCCCAAGGTGGCCGCCGACGCGATCACCTCCGGGTGCGTCGGCGCCAGCAGGGCGGCCAACTCGACGCCTGCCCGTTCCATGAACCCGACGCCTCGATCGATGGTCATGAGCAACGAAATGGCCCGGTCCGGGGCCACTTGGATCAGGGGCAGTTCGACTTGTTGTGCGCCGATGGCGACCGGATAGACGTCGGTGTGGACTTCAGGCATGCCGGCAGTATCGCGTCGATGTGCCCAGGGCCGTAGCGTGTGGGCGTGCCAAGCGCCGTAGTGGTCCACAACGGGGTCGTCGTGCCGGTCGAGCCCCGATGTGTGGTTCATGACCCCGGTTGGGTGCGCATCGAGGGGGGCCGTATCGCGTCGGTGGGTGCCGGGCGTCCCGCGAGCACAGCGGGTGAACGCCTCATCGACGCTCGGGGCGGCCTGGTCCTTCCCGGATTGGTGAGTGTCCACCAGCACGTCCTCGACATCCTGTTGCGCGGCGGTGTCCCCATGGGGACGACGTTTGGTGATTGGCTCTTCGGCCTTTACTACGGCGGGATTTCTGCGTATCGCCCAACCGACGCCGGGGTCGCTACCTTGCTGGGCGCGGTGGAGACCATTCGGGCCGGCGTCACCTGCGTGGTGGACAACTGGGGGGTGTGCAGCGGGGACGATCCCAGTGTCATCCGGGCCTGCGCCGATGCGTCGCTGGCCGCCTACTCCCGAAGCGGGTTGCGCGTGCTCTTCGCCTGCATGTTCGCCACGCAGCTGCCCGTGGCCTGGCGGCAACTGCAAGTACGTTACGACCCGGCCCGCCTCACCGCGCCGTTGGACGTGGCCATGGCCTGGATCGCCGCGCTGCAGCACGATTACGGCGCCGTCCCGGGCGCCGGTCGCATCACCGTCAGCGCAGCACCCGAACTCCCCGAAATGGTGGGGGCCGAGGGCTTGGCCGCGGCCGGCGAGGTGGCGCGGCGGTCATCGACGATCATGGCCACCCACTTGCTGGCCTCCCCGTTGAGCAGGCAATGGGCCGACGCAGCCCAGTTGGCGGACCTGGGCGCATTCCAAGGGCCGATGCTGGGAGCCCATTGCACGTACGCCACTCCCGGCGATCTCGCGGTCCTGGCCGAGCACCGGGTGGCGGTCGCTCACTGCCCCACCGCGAACGCCGCGCTGGGCCGCATGGTCTCGGCCGCACCGATGCGGGCCGCCGGCTTGTCCGTGGGACTGGGCAGCGACAACGCCAGCCTCAACCGCAACTCCGACATATTGGCCGAGGCCCGCCGGGCAGTGATGGCGGCTCGGATATTCGGATCCCCCGACGAATGGATCGACACCCACGCCGCCGTCGAAATGGCCACCATCGAAGGGGCGCGAGCAATCGGAATGGGAGACCGCATCGGCAGCCTGATGCCGGGCAAGCAAGGCGACCTGATCGTGATCGACACCGCCGGCGCCCATTGGTGGCCGCGCCACGATTGGCTGGACACCCTGGTTTCGCAGGGAAAATCGAGCGATGTACGTACTGTTGTCATCGGTGGCGACATTGTCCTCGACGACGGCGTGCTGAGCTTCCTCGACCCCGACCAGGAGCGGCGTCTTACCCTCGACGCCCAGGCCGCTTCTTTGGCCGTCGTGGCCCGCGCCGGGTTGGCCTGAGCGACGCGCCCCACAGCGCTAGTACAACGTTCGGGTCACCTCCGCGCGCGCCACGACGCGGCCGGCGTGAATGGTGAGGCGCCGCTCGGAGCCCGAAGCCACTGCGCCGGCCAGACTCGAGCCTTCGATACAGAGGATCTCCGCGGCCTCGCCGGGAGCGATGCGGCCACCGGGGACGCCCATAACCCGACGGGCGTCGGTGCTACACGCGGCCCAGGCCTCGGAGGGGCTGAGATGTCCGGCCATCACCAGCAGCGCTGCCGTCTCGGTGGCGTCGAGGCGACCCACCGCACAAAACGGGTCGCGCACATTGTCGGCGCCTGCCCCGACGACCACCCCGGCTTCCAGCAACGCCCGCAACGCGGTGAGGCCCCGCGGAGCACGACTGGCGATCCCTCGGGCCTGCAAATACAAGTTGGTTTGGGGCAGAGTGATGACCGCCACCCCGGCGCCGGCCACCGCGGCAGCCACCTGCGCTTGGCGCCCCGGCTCCGCCATACCCAAGCTCACACAATGGCTGGCGGTTACCGGTACACCCGGCGCCCGCTCGGCCACCAAACGCGCCAGGTCGCCCAGCGTCATCACCGTCGGGTCGAGCGTCTCGTCGGTATGTGCGTCGACGGGCACACCGAAACGTTGCGCCGCCTCCAGCAGGATGACGGTGGCCGCCACCGGGTCGTCGTCGCGGTAGGGGCAGCCGCCGACGACGTCCACCCCGGCCTCCAACGCCTCCTCCAGCAGCCTCCGGTTGGCCGCGCCGGGCGGGCCCGCCAACGGAGCGGTTACCAACGCGACCAACTGGAGGTCGCACAGGCCCCGCCGGGCCACGTCCTGTTTCACCTCCAGCAGCGCCCGCAATGCGGTCAGGCCCAGTCCGGGGCCCACGTCGACATGGCTACGGATGGCCGTCGTGCCGGCCAGCACCATCGTCTCGACAGCCCGGGTGGCGCGCGCCACCAAATCGTGGTGACTAAGAGAAGCCCAGTGCGCATGCCAGACGCTGATCGCGCCACCAAGATCGCCGTCGGGGTTGTCGCACCCCGGCGCTTCCGCTGAAAGCGCCTTGTCCAAATGGGCGTGCGGCTCCGCCGGCGCGGGCAGGATCACCAGGCCTTCGCAGCAGAACTCGACGTCGCCGGAGGCGGCGGGTACGACGGCCGCCACCTCCAGGATGAGCCCCGCGGCCGGATCGAGCGACACCTCGACCGGCGTGCCGTCGCCCAGGACGCCGCCCCGGAGCACCAAACGGGATGGCGGCCCTTCCGCACCTGGACGGTCTGGCAGTGGGAAGTCAGCGCACATGGTCACCGGGGTTGCATTGTGGTGCAGCAACGGCGCCGAGCGCAGGCGAACTGCATGAAAGGCTCCTTACCCCAGTCTGAACTACGGCGGCGGCGCAGGGCACCGATCCCGATAGGGTCGCGCCGATGCTGAGAGTATGCGGCGCCGCACGCATCATGATCGACGCGGGGACCGACACCACCGGAGATCTGACGCTTAGCGAAACCGTGATGTCGGAGCCTGCAGCTGGCCCTGTCGAAATGCTCGATGCGTCGGGGTGCGTGGTGACCCCCGGTCTCGTCAACGCCCACCATCATCTGTTGCAGAGCGCTTTTCGCACCCTGGCGGGGACCCGTGGGGTGCCCATGTCGGCGTGGCTGCCCACCATGGCCGCCGCCTACACAGCGGCCGGCATCGACGCCGGCCTATGCGCGGTCGCCGCCGGGGTCGGGGTGGCTGAAGCGTTGCTGTGCGGCGTGACCACCGTGGCCGATCACCACTTGGCCTGGCCCGCCGGGGCCGACACCGTGGCCCTGGCCTGCGCCACTCGCGACGCAGCCCGCGCCCTGGGAGCCCGTTTGGTCTTCGTGCGGGGATCGGCCGGCGACGACCCCGAGGAAGCGGCCTGCTCGGCGGAGGCGATCCTGGCCGCGCTGGCCCCCCACCACCGCAACGGAGTGACCGGTGACGGCCTGGTTCAGGTCGCGGTGGGGCCCGCCGGCGTGCACAGCGACCGCCCAGAAACGTTCCATCTGATGGGTGAGGTGGCCGCCCGCCACGGGTTACGGCGGCGCACGCAGGCCAACGAGCAGGTCGATGTCATCGCCGCGCAGCAACGCTACGGCCGCCGCCCTATCGAACTCCTCGAGGAGTGGGGCTGGCTGGCCCCCGATGTCACCTTGGCCCATCTGTGCGCGGTCACGCCCGCCGAGATCGACCTGCTCGCGGCAGCGGGCGCCAGCGCCACCCACGCCCCCGGTTGTGACCTGCCCATGGGTTGGGGGGTCGCCCCCGTCTCCGCCCTGCGCGCCGCGGGGGTGCCCGTCGGCCTCGGCACGAGCGGGGGCGGCAGCAACGACGGAGGGCACCTCCTCGCGGACGCCCGTCTGGCGCTGCAGGTTGCACCACTGGTGGGGCCGCCGCTGGCGGCGAGAGAGGTCCTTTCCATGGCCACTGAGGGATCGGCTAGGGGTCTGGGACGAAGCGAGCTCGGCCATCTGCGTCCCGGCGCCGCGGCCGACCTGTGTGTGTGGGACGTGTCGGGGGTGGCCGACGCCGGCGTGGCCGACCCGATAGCCGGTCTGTTGTGGGCGTCGCCCGGCCGGCGGCCCCGACACGTCGTGGTGGCGGGGCATGTCGTGGTGCGCGACGGGATCCTCGCCGGGGCCGAGGAAAGCGAGCTGGTGGCCGCCCTCCACGCCCGGGTGGGACGCTGACGCGCCGACACCGCCCCCAGGGTGGTTGATCCCAAGGCTGCAGGGCCGTAACGGCCCCGAAACAGTGCCGTCGTAGCGTTGTTGTGTGGACACCGCGACGGCGCAACTGGAAGCCGAGTTACGGGACCTTCTGGGCACGGACGCGGTGAGCAGCGACCTGCACAAGCGGGAAAAAGCCTCGGCCGACGGTTCCTACCTCTCACCTATCATCCAGGCGCAGCTGCCGCTGGGTACCGCAGAGCTGGTGGCCTACCCGGCCAGCGCCGCGGAGATCGCGGCCACCGTCGCCGCGGCAGCCCGCCACGGCGTCGCCGTCACCCCCCGGGGCAAGGGAACCAGCAACTACGGGCAGTCGATCCCCATGCGCGGCGGGGTGGTCATCGACATGACGAGAGCCAAGGCCATCGTGGAGGTCGGCGACGGGTTCGTGACCACCGAGCCGGGCACCACCATGGTCGCCCTCGAACAGGCAGCCAACAGCGCCGGCCAGCAAATCCTGATCTACCCCAGTACCGTCCAGTCGTCGATCGGTGGGTTCCTGGCCGGTGGATCGGGTGGCACCGGCTCCATCAAGCACGGCATGGTCCATACGGGTTACGCCCTGGCTCTCGATGTCGTGCACGCCACGGGGAACGCGGAGCTGATCCATCTCGAAGGAGTCGACACCGAGCCCTACATCCACAACTACGGGACGGCAGGGATCATCGCCCGAGCCACCATCGCCTTGGAACCATTGCAGGATTGGCGAGGATTTTTTGCCAGTTTTGGGGACTTCCACGACGCCATCTCGGTCATCGGTGCGTTCGCCGAGTTACACCCGACGCCCCGCCTGGTGTCGGTCGACCCCCCCACCCTGGCCAACGCGTTACCCGCCGATGCCGGGATCCCCAAGGATCGCTCCAGCCTGCGGGCCATCCTCGACGCGGCATCAATCGACGATGCCACCGCCCTGGTCCTTGCGGCCGGCGGCCGGGTGGAGGATTGCCGGGAGGGTACCCAGACCTCGCTCAAGCTCAGCCGCATGTCCTACAACCATCCCATCGAATGGCTGCAGCGGGCGTACCCCGGTAAGTACTTCCATGTGGAGGTCAGCGGTGACCTCGTAGGGCAGATCGACGACCTGGTGAAGATCTACCCGGGTGGGATGCTGCACCTCGAGGCGCAACGCGGACGGCCGATCGGAATGCTGACGGGCGAGTTCGAGAGCCCCGACGCGGTGTACGCGGGCTTCGAACGCTTACGTGAACTGGGCGTCGGTTTCCACAATCCCCACCAGTGGTACGTCGATTACCGGCGCCGGGAGACCCAGGCGCTGGCCGCCCGCACGGATCCCAGGGGACTGCTCAACCCGGGAAAACTGCTGGAGCCGACGGTGGTCACCGGCAGCCAACGATGAGTTCGCGTGACCGTAACAATGGGGTTCTTCGCCGGGCATAGGCTGTATGAACCAGATGGTTCACTATCTGATCTAAATGGTTCGCTATCTGAAAGGAGTGACCTTGCCCACCCTGGAGCTAACCCAAGCCAACGTGGTGCCCACCCGGGTCAGCAGCCTCGAGGAGGTGCGCGAGCTGCTGGCCACCGATGGAGCCGCCATCGTGTCGGGCGTGGCCACCGAAGCAGACGCCGCCGCCCTGGCCGCCGAGATCCTGGGTGACCGGCTCATCCGCCTCGGCCGCCAGTTCGAGGCCAGCAAACGGCACTATGAGGCGGAGACCACCCGAATCGATCACTTGCCGGCCGACCCCCGAGGCCGCAAAAAGCAGTACACCCCGCCCAGCGAGCGGATGCACCCGCACAATGACGGCTTCAGCTTCGGGGATTTCGCGCCGGACTATCTGTTTTTGTGGTGCGAACACCCGGCCGTGCCCTCAGGCGGCGACTCCTATCTGGTCGATGCCTACAAGCTGGTGCAGCTGTTGGCCGAAGACGACGAAACACGGGAACTCGCGGCGTTCTGCTGGGCACAGGACATCGATCAGTCAGAGCCGTCCGCTCCTGCGCCGTACGTTGCGCCGATCGCCCGGCGGGTGGCCAGCGGCCGGGTGCAGGTACGCAGCAACCCCTACTTCATGGCCATGGAAGGCCCGATGGAATCAGCGCACGAGCCCCTGGTCCGCCGCTGGCAAGAACTGGTGGTGGCCGCACGCGATGAAGGGCCGACCTTCCGGGTCGAAGCAGGGGACATGATCTGCGCGGACAACTACCGTCTGCTGCACGGGCGCTACGCCTACGAGGACGTGACCCGTACCCTGTATTCCATTTGGGGTTGGACCACCGAGGGCGTCGCGGTGCCCAACGAAACCCTTGACATCAGTGCGCCGGTGGTGCCCACCGCTCGCTGATGCGGGCACACAGGGCGGCGATCGCCGCGCGGGCCACGGTATTGATCCCCCGAAGATCGCTGGAGCTGAGCAGATCCATCTCCAGGCCCCGCCATCCGCTGACCAACTCCCGGGCCAAGATCTGGGCATCCTTGCGGGGTGCCCCTTCGCGCTGAATCAGGGCCGTGATGTAGTGCACCCACTCCGAACTCACACTGCCCAACAACGCTCCGTAAACCTCCGGCTGGTGGACGGCCAACCCGAACGTCTCGAAGAACAGGCGGGTGTGGGGCCGCGTCGTGGGGTCGTAGATAGCCGCCCACGCGGTCTCCAGTGTCGAGCGCAGATCGCCCGTGGGATTGCGCATTTCGTTGACCGCTGCCGCAAAGCGCGGGAATCGACCATCGGCGTTGCGCAACGCTTCGATGGTGAGGCGCTCTTTGCTGCCGAAGTAGTAGAGGAGCATACGGTTGTTCGATCCCACCGCGGTCCCCAAACCCCGCAGGGTGAGTTGCGCCACGCCGTGTTCCAAGATGTGATCGGTGAGCAACTCCAACAACCGGTCACGTTCGCTGCGGTTCTCTTTGGAAACCTCCGACATGGCCGCAGTCTTACTGGCTCGGGCAGCCGGCGCGGCGTCCGAGTCCCTACCGGCGAATAACTACGATCGGGGGATGCCCAAGATGTTCCTCAACGGGACGGCCATGTCCGGCCAAAAAGACCACAACGCCCACCACGGCTCGACCTTTTTGGGGCCGACCCGCACCGCCGGCAACTACCGGTTCTTCGCCGTTCGCGACGAATTCCCGGGTTTGTTGCCGGTGTCGACGCGGGGACGGATGATCGAAGGGGAGCTCTATGACATCCCCGAGGCGGTGCTGCGCGACTCGCTTCTGCCGGCCGAGCCCCGGGAGTTGGAACTCGGGGAAATCGAGTTGGCCGACGGCTCGACGGTCAACGCCATGTTGCTGGTACCGTCACGGCTCGAGGCGGGCGACAAAGTGGTAGATATCGCGGAGCTGGGCGGGTTCCGCAACTACCAGGCCTTTCTGGCGGCCAACGAACGCCTCGACGAGACCCTCGGTCGTTGAGCGAACTGGACCCCGGGCGTCTGCTCGACCGCCTCGACACCATGGCCGAGCTGGGTCGGACGGCATCGGGAGGTTTGACTCGCACCGCGTATTCACCGGCCGACATCACCGCCCGCAACCTGATCGCCCGGTGGTCAACCCTCGAAGCCGGAGCCACCGTCCGTCTCGACGCGGCGGCCAACCTCATCGCGGAAATCCCGGGGACGCGCCCTGAGCTGGCGCCGTTGGTCATGGGTAGCCATCTCGATTCGGTGGCCGACGGCGGGGCGTTGGACGGGACCTACGGGGTGGTGGCCGCCGTTGAGGTGGCCGCCGCTCTGCAACGATCAGGGCGCCCGTTGCGCCACCCGCTGCGCATCGTTGCCTTCGCCAACGAAGAAGGGGTGGTAGCCAAACCGTTCACCGGCAGCCTGGCCATCACCGGACGCTCGGAACTGATCGATGTGGGAGAGACGGGACCCGACGGGATCACGCTGTCGGCCCGCTTGACCGCCGCCGGAGGCGACCCGGCGGGCCTGGCCGGCGCCGGTTGGGCCGAACCGGTCGCCGCCTACTTCGAGTTGCACATCGAGCAGGGGCCGGTACTCGACGCCGGTGGTATCCCCATCGGGGTGGTGACCGCCATCTCCGGTCGGCGCCGGGCCCAGGTGGTCATCGAGGGGCGCTCCAACCATGCGGGGACCACGCCCATGGACCTGCGGAGCGACGCCGCGGTGGCGGCGGCCCACATCGTGCTGGCCACCGAGGCGGTGGCCCGGGAAGGCCACACCGAGGTGGCAACGGTGGGCACCCTCAGGCTGCGCCCCGGCAACGCCAACGTGATCGCCGGCCATGCGGTGCTCAGCGTCGACATCCGCTCGGTCGACGACGCACGCCGCGACCGCGCGCTCGACGAGTTAGGCCGGCGCATCGACGCGATCGCCGCGGCCACCGGGACCACCATCACTGTCACCGCCGACGAGGGGTCCGGCGCGGCGCGCTGCGACGGCGAACTCATGAACCTCATCGCCGACGCGGCAGCCGGGCTGGGAGCGACCAGCGTCGAGTTGCCCTCGGGCGCAGGACACGACGCTCAGCACATGACCGCTCTGGGGCCCGTGGGCATGATCTTTGTTCCTAGCGTGGGCGGCATCAGCCACAACCCGTCGGAGACCACGGCACCCGCCGATCTGGTGCAGGGAGCCGAGGTGCTTCTGGCCGCGCTGCGGCGGGCCGATGACCGCTGACCCGCCGAACACGGCGCTGGGGGCACCGGCCTGGGGCGATCCGGGGGCGCCGCCGCGCGACCTCATCGGCTACGGGGGCACACCCCCCGATCCCCGCTGGCCGGGAGGAGCCAACCTGGCGGTGCAGTTCGTCCTCAACTACGAGGAGGGAGCGGAACGCAGCGTGCTCGACGGCGACCCGGGCTCAGAGACCTTCCTGTCCGAGATGATCGGCGCCGAGTCGTTCCCCATGCGGCATATGAGCATGGAGTCGCTCTACGAATACGGGAGCCGGGCCGGCTTCTGGCGGGTGCTGCGCGTCTTCGAAGACAGCGGCACGCCGCTCACCGTCTTCGCCGTCGCCCGAGCACTCCAACGCAACCCCGCGGCCACCGCGGCGATCGTGGCCGGCGGCCACGAGGTGGCCGGTCACGGTCTGCGCTGGCTGAGTTACCAACACGTCGATCGCGAAGCGGAGGCCGCCGATCTGGCGGAGGCCGTCCGCCTCCTGCGCGCCCTGACGGGCACCGCACCCGCCGGTTGGTACACCGGGAGGGACTCGCCCAACACCCGTTCGCTGGTGGTGGCGCACGGCGGGTTCCTCTACGACGCCGATTCCTACGGTGACGACCTGCCCTACTGGACCCGGGTCGACGGCCACGAGCACCTTGTCGTGCCCTACACCATGGACACCAACGACATGCGCTTCGCCAGCCCCGGCGGCTTTTCCACGGGTGTGGAGTTCGAGTCCTACGTGCGCGACGCGTTCGATGTGCTGCTGGCCGAGGGTCGGCGAGGTCAACCCAAGATGCTGTCGATCGGCCTGCACGGCCGGGTCATCGGCCGACCGGGGCGCCTGGCCGGCTTGCTGCGGGTGTTGGCGCACATGCGGGCCCAACCCGACGTGTGGTTCGCGCAGCGCGTCGACATCGCCCGGCACTGGATCGCCGAGCACCCGCCCCGAGCCTGAAAGCTCGGTCTCAGTCCTCCAGGGGCCCCGGGTAGGCCGCCTCGGCCCGCCCCAGCAGCCGGTCCACCCGCCGCCGCACGAGGATGACCATGACCACGACAACCACCACCGCCACCCCGCCCAGCACCCACGTGAGGGTGCCCGACACGCTGTTTAGGGTGTTGCCCGCGGCGTAGGCGGCAAAGGTGTACACCGCCGACCACAACACCCCGCCCGCCAGGTTGTAGGGCAGGAACCGCCGCCACGACATGCGCGCCGTGCCCGCCAGGAACGCCGCAAAGGTCCGCAAAAGCGACACGAAACGCCCGAAGAACACCACCTTGCCCCCGTGGCGATCGAAGAGGTAGCGGGCCACCTTGATCTGACCGACCCCTATCCGCACGTAGCGGCCGTACCGGCGGAGAAAGCGATAGCCGCCGGCCCGCCCTATCCAGAACCCGGCATTGTCGCCCAGCACCGCACCAGCCGCCGCTACCGCCCAAATCCCCCACACGGAGAGCCGGTGGGTGGAGCCCGCATAGGTGGCCGCAGCGATCAGGATCGTCTCGCCGGGGATCGGGATCCCGAGGCTTTCCAGCCCGACGAACAGGCCGACCCCGGGGTAGCCGTAGGTGGCAACCAGGTGCTGATAGCTCATCCGAGATCGCCCACCTGACCAAACTAGCGGCGCGAAACGCCAAAATTCTGCGGTAAATCCCAGGTTCGGCCCAGGTATCGCTCAGTCAGATCGTTCACAGTGAACGCATGACCATCACGACCGACGCCGCGAGCCCTGCTCCGCACCGTGCCCGCACGGCCACCGTCGAGATCGTCATTCCGGTCTACAACGAGGAGCGATCGCTGGAAACCGGTGTCCGGACCCTCAGCCGCTACCTCGAGGAGAAGTTCCCTTTCTCCGCCTCGATCACCATCGCGGACAACGCCAGCACCGATCGAACGTGGGACATCGCCTCGGGCCTGGCCGCCCAACTCCCCGGGGTGCGGGCCGTCCGTCTCGCCCAGAAGGGACGGGGTCGGGCGCTGCGCTCGGTGTGGTCGACGTCACAAGCTGACATCGTCGCCTATATGGACGTCGATCTGGCCACTGACCTCGACGCCATCCTGCCCCTCGTCGCCCCCCTCGTGTCGGGGCACAGCGACGTGGCCATCGGAACCCGGCTGGCCCGCGGCGCCCGGGTGGTCCGCGGCCCCAAGCGCGAACTGGTATCCCGGTCGTACAACCTTCTGTTGCGCAGCACCATGCGCAACCAGTTCACCGACGCCCAATGCGGGTTCAAGGCGGTACGGACCGAGGTGGCCAAAGCATTGCTGCCCCACATCATCGACGAAGGTTGGTTCTTCGATACCGAGCTGTTGGTCCTGGCCGAGCACAATGGGCTGCGCATCCATGAGGTGCCCGTCGATTGGGTGGACGATCCCGATTCCCGGGTCGACATCGTGGCCACCGCCCTGACCGACCTCAAAGGCATGTGGCGAACCAACTGGCGCCTGGCCCGGGGCGAGGGGCGCGTCGAGGTGGGCCAGCGTCGCCGAGCGGACCCCTTGGGCACCGCAGGCCGTTTCGTCGGCGTCGGCGGAGCGAGCACCGTCGCTTACCTGGTCCTGTTCCTGATACTGCAGATCGCCATGAACTTCGCGGCGGCCAACGCCATCGCGCTGACCGCCAGCGCGGTGCTCAACTACGTCGCCCACCGGCGCTATACCTTCTCCACGCCTGGAGGAGGCAACGCCGGCCGGCGTTTTGCCTGGGCCAGTCTGGGGGCGTTGGGCGCGGGACTTCTCCTGTCCACCGTCGCCTTGGGACTCGTCGCTCCGTTCTCCAAAGGTGTCTTTGCCGCCTTGGTCGTACTGGTGGCCGCAAACGCTGCGGTCAGCGTGGGTCGGGTGGTCGCCATCCGGGCCACCCTCCTGCGCGAGCATCTCGACGAGCTGGCCGAAAGGTCCGTGCGCGCCCGGATCACCGCGCCCAACCCCCGAATCACCGTCGCCGGTCCCCCTCATCCGGCGGGGGTCGCCCCCACGTCGCAGCCGTTGTCTGGCAACCTTCAGGACCGGCCCACCACTTCCCCCATCGAATCCGAACAATCTGGAGCCTTGAATGAACCGCAACACCGCACCTGACGACTTGACGACCCGCAACCGCCTGGCCGCAGGACGCTTGGGGAATCGAAAGTTGGTCAGCCTGGGCGCCGTCTTGGTCGCAGGTGGCGCGCTCACGCTGGGCGCCTGCGGGGGATCGTCGAACACCGCTACGTCCGGCGCCTCGTCCACCACCGCCCCCACCGGCAGCTCCAGCACATCAACGGGCACCGCCACGCCGGGCGGCACGGGTACGGGCGGGACGGGCACGGCGCGGGCCTTCCCAGGCACGTTCGGCACCATCAGTGCAATCAGCGCCTCGGGTATCACGGTCAAGAGCACGACGGGCACCACCACCAGTGTCACCACCACGGCGTCGACCAAGATCACCGTCACTGCCAAGGGCACTACCGCCGACCTGACGAACGGGGCCACGGTGCGCGCCCTGGGCACGGTGACGAACGGTGCATTGACCGCGAACTCCGTCGAGATCGGGTCGCTGTCGGATCTGAGCGGCGGCTTCGGAGGAGGCGCCGGCGGGGCCGGCCGACCCACGGGCGCGGGCGCAGCGGGTGGCAGCATCCCTGGGGGTGGCAGCATCCCTGCGGGCGGCTACGCCGGTGGCGCGGGTGGCGGCGCAGGAGGCTCGCGCTTCACCCCGATCACGGGTACGGTCAGCGACGTCACCGCCACCAGCTTCACGCTCACCGAGACCAGCGGCACGGCGGGCAAGGTCAACTTCTCCT
>Ga0182030_10001367_pt1 | contig 50196 bp, 41 predicted proteins | sample 812S3MmetaG_FD_121299 | JGI IMG/M metagenome (GOLD analysis project Ga0182030, IMG submission 121299) | Permafrost microbial communities from Stordalen Mire, Sweden - 812S3M metaG (Illumina Assembly) | ecosystem: Environmental > Terrestrial > Soil > Wetlands > Permafrost | place: Sweden... | reverse complement strand
AATTACGATGAATTGATAAATAACAAAGAAAGCCTCACGGGAAAATATTTGAGTGGAGAATTTAAAATTGAACCTCCCAAAAATATCCGAAAATGGAATCGATCTATCATCGTGGAAGAAGCGAGGCAAAACAATCTCAAGAATATTTCAGTTGAATTTCCATTAAATGTGCTTTGCGTGGTAAGCGGTGTAAGCGGAAGCGGCAAGACAACGCTGGTGAAACAGATTTTATTTCCTGCGTTGCAAAAATTGAAAGGGGAATTTGGCGGTGACAAAGTGGGGCTGCATAAGTCATTGACAGGTGATATAGATTATATCACGCAGGTTGAAATGGTGGACCAGAACCCGATTGGCAAATCATCGCGGAGCAACCCGGTAACTTACATTAAGGCCTATGATGAGATAAGAGATTTATATTCTAAGCAACCGCTCAGCAAGATGCGCGGCTTTCAGCCAAAACATTTTTCATTTAATGTAGATGGCGGCCGATGCGATACCTGCAAAGGCGAAGGAGAACAGGTCGTGGAAATGCAGTTTCTTGCTGATGTGCATTTGACTTGCGAGGTGTGCGACGGAAAAAGATTTAAGGAAGAAGTGCTGGAAGTGACTTATAAAAACAAAAGCATTTTTGATTTGCTGCAGATGAGCGTGGATGAATCGCTGGAATTTTTTAAAGAGGAAAAAGAAATCTTTAATAAAATAAAACCATTGAACGATGTGGGCCTTGGCTATATAAAGCTTGGCCAATCGTCCGATACTTTATCTGGCGGGGAGGCACAGCGTGTGAAGCTGGCTTCCTTTCTTGGAAAAGGCAAAGGCCTCGGGCATATCCTTTTTATTTTTGATGAGCCGACAACCGGGCTTCATTTCCACGACATCAAAAAACTGCTCACCTCTTTTAATGCATTGATCGGGCAAGGGCATTCAATCTTAGTGATCGAACATAATACCGATGTGATCAAATCTGCAGATTGGGTCATTGACCTCGGCCCTGAAGCAGGCGATGGTGGCGGAAGCCTTGTGTATGCAGGCATTCCGGCGGGATTGAGGGGGGTGAAGGAAAGCTATACGGGGAAGTTTGTTTGAGTTCATGATTGATAGTCCTGGCATCCACTCTGAACTCCCGACTCTTAACTGAACTGTTATCTCAGCCTATCCATGCTCTTCACCAATTTCTCATCTCTATAAATATTCCTGGCAGCTAAAATAAGAAAGACAGGAATAGCAACAGCTAAAAGTGAAGTGAGGTTGTAGCCGCTCTCGCCTTCCACAAATTTTTTTGTCTCTCTGTAATAAAGAAAAATATTTAGTAGAGAAACAATAATAGCGGATAAGGTTATGCGCAGTTGCAATTTCCTGTTTTTATAAAGAAATATAGTTATCAGCACCGCCACAAATACTGCTACTGTAAGAATAAGTATAATGATGCTGCCTGAGGCAATGAGGTATTGGAATGTTTTCACATTGCTTGCATCCAGTTTATTGCCGCTGAAAAATGAAAATTTCAAAGTAAGGAATCCGCAAACTGCGGCAAGCAATAGCCAGATACTTTGTATTCTTTGTAGCATAAAAAAATTATTTAACGGTGAGTTTTGAATTGTTAGTAGTCAGGTAATGAATAATCAGGTTTCCTAAACTCAGAACTGACCACTCACCAGTCACTATCCCAATTCAGGATACAACACAAACTGCCCCATAAACTCATTCACTTTTTTTCTCACTTCTTTAATCACGCTTTGATCATCTGCGTTCATCAGCACCTTATCAACAGCATTCACAATAAACTGCATGTGCTCTTCTTTCATTCCCCGTGTGGTAACCGCAGGGGTTCCAATGCGGATACCTGATGTAATAAATGCGCTTTTGTCATCAAAAGGAACCATGTTTTTATTCAGTGTGATATCAGCCTGTACCAATACCTGTTCTGCTTTTTTGCCACTGATGTTTTTATTGCGCAGGTCAATCAGCATTAAGTGATTGTCTGTTCCGTTGCTGATAAGCTGATAGCCCTTATCCACAAAAGCTTTTGCCATCGCCTGTGCATTCTTGATAATTTGCTCAGCATAATCTTTGAATTCATCAGTCAGTATTTCTCCGAATGCAATTGCTTTGGCTGCGATCACGTGTTCCAGCGGCCCGCCTTGTGTTCCCGGGAACACAGCCATATCGATCAGATTGCTCATCGGGCGGATATTGCCTTTCAAATCTTTCAGCCCAAACGGATTATCAAAATCCTTTTTCATCAAAATGATGCCACCACGTGGCCCGCGCAATGTTTTATGTGTTGTGGATGTAACAAAATGACAATATTCAAAAGGCGAACTCAATAAGTTTTTGGCGATCAATCCCGCTGGATGCGCCATATCGCACATAACAAAAGCACCCACTTCATCAGCAATGGCTCTGATTCTTTTATAGTCCCAATCGCGGCTGTATGCAGATGCGCCACATATGATCAATTTTGGTTTTTCTTTTTTGGCAACTTCTTCCATCATCTCATAATCGACGATGCCAGTCTCTTTTTTTACGCCATAAAAAAAAGGGCGATATAATTTACCGGAAAAATTCACTGCGGAGCCATGGGTAAGATGTCCGCCCATGCTCAGATCCAGCCCCAATATGGTATCGCCGGGTTGAAGGATAGCCAGCATCAACGCGGCATTTGCCTGTGCGCCGCTATGCGGTTGCACATTGGCGTAATCGCAACTAAAAACCTGTTTCAAACGGTCAATGGCTAATTGTTCGGTCTGGTCCACAATTTCACAGCCAGCATAGTATCTTCGGCCAGGATAGCCTTCCGCGTATTTGTTCGTCATCACGCTGCCCATAGCCTGCATTACCTGTAGTGATGTGAAGTTTTCTGAAGCTATCAATTCAATGCCGTGGCGCTGGCGATCTAACTCTTTTCCAATCAGGTCAAAAACTATATTATCTCTTTGCATGGCGCAAAAATAAGCGAACTATTATTAAATGATTCAAGTGCGTCAATTTTGGTGTAAGATTTACCTGCTGTTCTTAGTATCTTGTTAATTCCCTGCACGATGTTCTCAAGGTCAATGCCCGTTCTGTTAGAAAAAATAACAACAAGGTAATTTTTTGAAGGAATGGAAAAAGATATTGCCCTGAATCCACCATTTGAGCCGGTATGATAGACTTCTTTCAATTCATTTTGATCATTGATAAACCAGCCAAACCCATAAGACAACTTATTTTTTTCATCAATGGGGAATTGCGCAGAGCGTGCTTTATCAATCCATTCTTTGCTCAATAATTTGCCTGTTTGCAATGAATTGAACCATTTGAGATAGTCACTCACTGAAGTATAAATGCCACCATCACCTTCGGTTGAAAAGAAAATCGCATCGTTCATATCCAATCTTTTAAAACCGTTTTGTAAAGTGTCGTAGCCCAGAACGCGATTGTCAATGGGGTTATTTACTTTCAGCACTTGCGAATGGCTCATTTCAAGAGGAATAAAAATATTTTCCCTGATATAGTAAGGATAAGAAAGCCCTGATACTTTTTCAATGATCAATGCGAGCAGGCAGTAAGCAGTGTTGCTGTAGCGATATTGAGTTCCGGGTATAAAATAAGTGCTGTCAATATTTTTGACAGCATTCAGTACGTCTTTATCAGTTGCATGCTTCACTATATTAGTGTCTGCAAAAGCATAATGATCTATGATTCCGGAAGAATGCGTGAGCAACTGCTTAACGGTGATAATGCTCCCTGCTTTTTTGTTGAATTGAGGAAAGAACTTTATCAGTGTATCATCGAGCGATAACAAATTTGCCGCAGCGAGTTGCAAAATGCCAAACGCAGTGAACTGTTTGGTAAGGGAGCCGATATTGAAATTGCTTATTGAAGAAATTTTTTCTTTTGTAGCAAGGTTTGCAATGCCATAAGCTTTCTCGAAAACTGTTTTTCCGTTTTGCTGAATGGCGATGGCAATCCCTGGTTCATCGCTTTTATAAATATTGCTAAGTAAAGAATCGATTCTTTTGCCTGCACTCTGGCCAAGTGAAACTTGCGATGCAAACAGACAAAAAAGGAAGAATATTTTTTTCATAATAAATAAAGATAAAATATAGGAGCAATAATTTTCTCATTCTTTTATACTTTTTCACGCAACGAAACAAAGAATAAAATGAGACGACGAATTATCTTGGTTGCTTTGTATTCTTTATGCTCTTTGTGTGAAATTCTTTTTCGTTAAGGTTGTAACAATAAAATTTGCTACTTTCACTCGCTTTTTGCGATTTTTATAAGTGTTAAACATACATGTTATCTGATGAACCTTTTATTTCAGTGCATGTTTGTTTACAGGTCAGTGAAGTGATAAATACCGAAACATGAAAGCAATCATCCCCGTTGCAGGCGCCGGCACCAAATTGCGGCCGCATACCTACACACAGCCCAAAGCTCTCATTCCCTTGGCAGGGAAAACAATTCTGAGCATTATTGTGGATCAACTGGCTGAAGCTGGTATACGCGAATTCATTTTCATCGTAGGCTATCTGGGCGAAAAAATTCAGGACTACGTAAAGGAGAAATATCCTCAGCTTACTACACATTTTATTTATCAGAATGAAAGGCAGGGAATAGGGCATGCTATTTTGCTTACGAAAGATATTGTCGGCAATGATGAGATTTTCATCGTGCTTGGAGATACCATCTGCGAATATGATGTGCAGTCGGTGATAAGCAATCAGGGCTCAATCCTTGGGGTGAAGCGTGTTGATGACCCGAGAAATTTTGGTGTGGCTGAACTGGACGAACAAGGCAATATCACACGGGTGGTGGAGAAGCCACAAATACCGAAATCCAATATGGCGCTTGTAGGCATTTACCGGATTAAAGAAACCTCTTTTCTTTTCAGTTGCCTTGCAAGCAATATCAATAACCAATTGACAAGCTATGGTGAATACAGCCTGACAGATGCGATTGAATGCATGATCAACAACGGCGCTAAATTTCATTCCTTTAAAGTGCAGAACTGGTTCGATTGCGGGAAGAAGGAAACCTTGCTCGATTCTAATGCAAGACTGCTGAAAAAATTTGGGAGTGCCATTTCCCCCGAGCATCAGTTCGAGAACACGATTATTATAGAACCTGTGAGCATTGCGTTGGGTTGCGACATAAAAAATTCTATCATCGGGCCAAACGTTGCTATTGGAGAAAAAACAAAAGTGAATTATTCTATTGTAAAAGATTCCATCATAGGTTCCTTCGCTCATCTCGATGACATTGTGCTCACTCATTCGCTCATCGGCAGCGACACCGAAGTGAAAGGCGAAAGCAGAAGCCTGAACATCGGTGATAACACAGAGATTGATCTGGGAGAAAGCTGAGATTCTTGATTACTCAATTGAGTTATTGAGCAATTGAGACATTTTCACATTTTGTATTTTTTTGCTGCCTGCATTTATTCTCTCTTCAGCATCGTTGCACCCGCACTTGTACGCAAGTAATTCTATCAAGCATCAGTTTCAGCGTTTGTCAAAATATCTGTCGCAATTTATTTATGGGCATGGTTTTTATATCACTGAGCCATAAACCTCAGGTCATAATCATATTCTGGCTTTTCTTTTTTTAACATGCCATCTTTCCTCCCGATTTCCGATTCTCGTATCTTTAATCTTCTCAATCTATCTCACAATGGCTGCTTTTTCCAATCGCATAACAAATTTATTTGGTATAGAATTTCCCATTATTCAGGCAGGCATGGTATGGGCAAGCGGATGGAGATTAGCCAGTGCCGTTAGCACTGCCGGTGGTCTTGGATTAATAGGCAGCGGAAGCATGAATCATGCTGTCTTAAGAGAACATATCCGCAAATGCAAGACTGCTACATCTAAACCATTCGGGGTGAATGTTCCGCTGATGTATCCGGGAGTTGAGAAACAATTAGAGATTATTATTGAAGAAGGCGTAAAAATTATTTTTTCTTCAGCCGGTAACCCAGCCACCTGGACAAGCGTCTTAAAACAAAAAGGGGTTACAGTTGTTCACGTGGTGAGCAGTTCAAAATTTGCAAAGAAAGCTGAAGATGCTGGGTGTGATGCGGTTGTAGCAGAGGGGTTTGAGGCGGGCGGCCACAATGGGCGGGAAGAAACAACTACAATGGTCCTGGTACCCTCAGTTTGTGAAACCGTAAGAATCCCGGTGATCGCAGCGGGTGGAATCGGAACTGGAAGACAAATGTTGGCCTCGATGGTGCTTGGAGCGGAAGGGGTGCAGATGGGAAGCAGGTTTGTTGCAAGTGAAGAAGCTTCGTCGCATCTCAATTTCAAGCATCAGGTAATTAATGCAAAAGAAGGCGATACTTTATTGTCAATGAAAGAGCTGCTGCCTGTGCGCCTGATGAAAAACAAATTTTTCGATCAGGTTCAACTGGCCGAAAGCCATGGTGCAACAGTTGATGAGATGAAGCAATTGCTTGGCAAAGGGCGGGCTAAACTTGGCATGTTTGATGGCGACCTGGAAGAAGGCGAACTGGAGATAGGCCAGGTCAGCGCTTTGTTACAGCAAATACTGCCTGCCGGTGAAATAGTGAAGAAGACATGGACTGAGTTCATTGAAGCATTGTCAAAACCATTATATCAATCTTAAAATTGTTTTATGAAAAATTTGGAAAAGCTGCTGCTATTGATTTTATGTTTTTCAATAACTACAGGCATTGTAAAAGCAAATACTGAAAAGCCCGATGCCTTATTGCACGGGTATGTTACAGATGCTGTCACTAAAAAGCCGGTAAGCGGTGTGCTTGTTTCTGCCACTGCGCTGGGAGTAAATGGCTACAAAGAAGTTACTACTGACGTTGACGGGTATTTTAGTTTTGTGCAGTTGCCTGCACAACAGGTAAATCTTCAATTCGGCAAAAAAGGGTATCAGGTTTACAGACGCAATAATATTTCAGTGAAAGAGAAAACTCCATTAAAGATTATTGTAGAGTTTTCCCCCGAAACCACCTCTGATGATTCAGATGAAACGGAGTATCATTTGCTGAAGGTGCTTAATTTGGAATAAGAAAACCCGCTGAAGAATAAAACTCCCTTCACATAAAAGAACCCAAATAAAAACCCTGCATAACTGCAGGGTTTTTATTTTCAATATACTTTTTCAGCAATGGCTGTTCATTCTTCACTTCAATCCATATTTATATTTATATCTTTCATATAACTGCGTTTGCTTATTCTCAAGGCTCACCTCACGACCTTGTATAAACGCTTTTGTGATAATACTGCCACGCATGTCAAGAATGTCGCCATCGCTGATCACGATGTTTGCGTCCTTACCTGTTTCAAGGGAACCGGTGCGGTCATCAATGCCTAAAATTTTAGCTGCGTTCAGTGTGATTGCTCCGAGTGCCTGCTCTTTTGTCAATCCATATGCCGCAGCGGTACCTGCGTTGAACATGACGTTACGGTAGCGGCTTTCCTCATGCGCATCATTGATTGCGAAAAGCACACCTGCTTTCTGCAATTGCCCGGGTGTTTTATATGGTTGATCGAAATCATCATCTTCGGTTGCAGGAAGCTCGTGCATTTGTTGCAATATCACTGCGATATTGTTTTGCTTTAATAAATCAGCAATCAGAAAACTCTCGCTGCCACCAACAATCACCACATCAAATCCAAACTCTTTCGCAAAGTCGATTGCAATCAGCATTTGCTTTACCTGATCGCCATGGACAAACAATTTTTGTTTTTTATCGAACAAACCTTTCGCTGCTTCAAATTTAAGGTTGGTTTCTTTGTGAGCCGCTTCTTCGAAATAAGCTTTTGCCTGACGGAAAAAAGATTTTATCTCATCCACTTTCTCAAGTGCTTGCTTGGTTGGATCTGTTCGGTCAACCGGCAAACCAAGAAATATAGCAAAGCGGTTTGGCCTGCTGATGAATGAGGGCATGTTCAAATGAATGCCAGCATCTGTTTTATAAGCTGCATCTTCCCAGTTCCACGCATCTAATTGCACAACAGATGATGATCCACTGATAGTGCCACCTTGCGGTGTGACACTTGCGAGCAAAATCCCGTTAGCGCGCAAAGTGCCGGTAATTTTCGAATCGGTGTTATAGGCAACTATGGAGCGGATATTCGGATTGAGGTCGCCCAATTCCAGATAATCATTGGAACCACGGACACCATTGGCAATTTCTTTCAGGCCAAGATCTGTTTCCGACAAGATCAATCCGGGGTAGACCTGTTTCCCTTTTGCATCCACCACTTTTGCATCAGTTTGCGAAACGCTGATGTTTTGGCCAACCTGAACAATTTTCCCGTTATTGACTTCAATGGTCGCGTTCTCAATCACCTGTCCATTGCCAACATGCACCGTACCATTAGTGATGAACAGCCTTCCTTTGTAATCTTTTGCTGGATACACATCATCCTGCGCATAGCTTGCGACTGCGGTTAATATGAATATCAGTGTTGTTATATAAATTTTCATTTCAAGAATATTATTTGTTAGAATTGATACCGTTATCATCGCTCACATCCACTGTTATCAGGCCATCATGATGCTCGTGATCGCCGCAGCTTAATATTACCTGATAGCTCGGAGTAGCAGGTCCTACCGGGGCGCCTGATTTTTTCTCGCCCAGCATTTTCTGCACCAGCCTGTTCCTTTCTTCAGAAATATATTTTCTTGCGGCAATGTCTCTGTCTTCATCAAAATAAACAGTTCCATCTACAATTGTTTTTAATGGCCTTGCATAAATGCTCAGAGGATTGTCGCTCCACAGAACAAGGTCTGCATCTTTGCCTGCTTTAATGCTTCCGACCCTGTCGCTCACATGCAGTGCTTTTGCAGGGTTGAGCGTGACCATCTTCCATGCATTTTCTTCGCTCATGCCACCATACTTTACGCTTTTAGCTGCTTCCTGATTCAGCCTTCTTGCCTGTTCTGCATCATCAGAGTTGATACAAACATTGAGGCCAACTCTCTGCATGATTGATGCATTATAAGCAATCGCATCCTGCACTTCCATTTTATATGCCCACCAGTCGGAAAATGTTGAAGCATTGGAACCATGTTCTTTCATTTTATCGGCCACTTTGTAACCCTCAAGTATATGCGTAAACGTGTTTACCTTGAAGCCAAACCTGTCTGCAACCCTTATCAGGTCAGTTATTTCACTTTGCACATAGGAATGACATGTGATGAACCGTTTTTTATTGAGTATCTCAACAAGTGCATCCAATTCCAGATCTCTTCTCACAACTGTTGGGGATGCTCCTTTCTTTTTATTGTTTGCTTCTGCATCTTTCCATTCGTTCTCATAATCACGTGCACGAGTAAACGCATCAACCAGTACCTGATCTACGCCCATGCGTGTATCGGGAAAACGGTTATTATTGTTTGATGTCGTGCGCTTCACATTTTCTCCCAGTGCGAACTTGATGAACGGATCCCAGTTCCTAAATTTCAGCCCTTCGTCATCAACACCCCAACGCAATTTGATCAACTGTGTCTGCCCTCCAATCGTATTTGCGGAACCATGAAGTATATGGGAAGAAGTTACACCGCCTGCAAGTTGTCGATAAATGTTTATGTCTTCGGGGTTCAGATTGTCGCCAATGCGAACCTCCGATGTAACAGACTGTGCTCCCTCATTAATGGAAGCCGCTGCAATGTGGGAGTGCTCATCAATGATGCCTGCAGTCAGATGTTTGCCGCTGCCATCAATTGTTTTTGCAGTAGCATCAGAAAGATTCTTTCCTATCTGTACAATCTTTCCGTTCTTCACCAGCACATCTGTATTTTCTAATCTTCCATCCTGTTCATTGGTCCACACCGTTGCATTCTTTATTAAAATGTTTTCCTGCTTTGGCAATTCTTCCCAACCATAACCGTCAAAAGGATAAAGCACTTTGCCGATTTTTGCAACAGGTTTTTTCTTCGTGCTGTCCGTTATCGGAACAGGAACTTTCACAAAGTTTGCGACCCAGATCACCCGGTTGCCCGCAGTATCTTCACCATTGCCGCTCCATGTGGTTCCATTTGCAATGCCACTCAATAATACAGACGCCCCCGTTTTCATTCCGCCGCCGAACCTTCCTCTTGCAGGAACTGTTGGTGTTGTACTGTCTCTCATTGCAGGTTTCTTTGAAGACGGAGAAAAACTCAGCTTCACTATTTTTCCGTCATAATTGAATTTACCTGGCAATGTATCTTTCCCGATCACATTTGCACTATTTGAGCCTTTCACATCCAGTACATATGTTGTTGAGCCTGCAGCGGAATTGATGATTAAATTATATGTGCCTTTGATATCATTCCATTCCTCTTCTTTCACTGCATATTTTTCACCCTGCACCCAGTTTTGAAGGATAGATGTTTTTTCATTGAATATAGGTCCTGTTGTGATCAGGAAATTGGCAATTTTACCTGCATCAATACTTCCCACTTTGTCGTATACGCCTAATAAGGTAGCAGGCGTTTTTGTCAATGCTTCAAATGCTCTTGCTTCGCTCAGTCCATAATCAAATGCTTTGCGAAGATTGGGAATAAATTGTTTTGCATCTTTCAGATCGGCCGCAGTTAAGCAAAAAGGGATGTTTGCTTTTTCAAATGCTGCCGGGTTTGTTGGCGCAAGTTCCCAATGCTTCATATCAGCCAGTGATACGAAACGTGCATCATTCGGGTCTTCCACATCCATCGCCTGGGGATAATTCAATGATAAAATATATGTAGCTTTTGTAGCTGCGATATCATCTATCCGCTGGTATTCATTGCCGCCTGCTTTGATAATATACTGTACGCCAAACTCATTGCCAATGCGGTTCGCACGAAGATCGTTCCATTTGTCGTTCGCTTCAAAAATCTGTGGCAGGTTTTGGTTATCGAGCCATGCCTGCAGGCTGATATTTATTCCCTCCTTTGCGGGCTTGCTTTTATACCATTGTGCATCTAAATAAGTTTGACGCAGCAATGCAATCACCCCCATCATCGAACTTGGATAGCTTTGTGTGGACACTCCTTTGCTAAAAGAATAATGCGCGGAGGCTCTTTCTTTCACAATTACTAAATTTTCTTTTTTATCTGCGAGCGTAACAAACACACCCGTGCCACGGGCAATACCATCTTTCTGGTGCGTGAGCACCGAGCCGAATCCAATTTCGCGAAGCGGCTTTGCTTTTGCATCGTCTACAGCAAAAATCTTCGAGCCATTTGTTTCAGGTTTGATGGCCTGGTTCCAGCCATAAGCGCCTTTAGTGTTTGAATTAAATTGCGCAGGTGCGCGAAAAAAATCCTGGCCACCTCTTGGCCGTTCAGGAATGGCAATTCCATAATCACTGTATATGTCAATGAAAGAGGGGTAAATATATTTTCCGCTGCAATCGATAACCACAGCTCCTTTCGGCACCTCTGCATTTGTCCCTGCTGCAATGATCTTGCCCTCGCTGATGATCAATGTCGCATTGGTTAAAGTGGTTTGCCCGTCTTTCACAATGGTCGCATGCGTGAATGCATAAGTGCCACTTCTGTGATCTGCAACGCCATTCACGGGAAATGTAGGTTGTGAAGAAGCAAAAAGAGCTATGAACAAGAATAAGAGCAGGAAAAATAACTTCCCTGGTGGCCGGAGCCGGAAATTCCTCATGTGCGGTAGTTTTAGTAGTGGTGAAAATGAGAATCGAATTTAGCGAAATAGAGTAATTTCGGTTCTATAATATTTTCAACGGCAATCTTTTTTGATGAATATCTGTTCTTATATTGACCACACCTGTTTAAAACCCACAACCTTTATTGCCGATATAAAAAAATTATGTGATGAAGCCATTCAATATCATTTTGCCGCGGTTTGTGTGCCGCCGCCTTTTGTGAAGGCGGCAAAAAAATTTACAGAACAGACTGAAGTTAAAGTAGCCACAGTAATAGGTTTTCCCTTTGGGTATTCAGCCATTGAAGCTAAAATCGCAGAAATCGTTTTGGCTATTGTTGATGGAGCTGACGAACTGGATATGGTCATCAACATCAGTGCGCTTAAAAACAACGACTGGCAATACCTTGCAAATGAGATCAGCGCCATACTTCCGTTTGTAAAAAATAAAAATAAGCTGATAAAAATAATTATTGAAAGCGGCATATTGACGGACGAAGAAATCGTAAGATGCTGCACTTTGTATGGAGCAGCGGGTGTTGATTTTTTGAAAACATCCACGGGATATGCCGAAAAAGGAGCAACTGTTGAAGCGGTGGAATTAATGAAAAGGCAATTGCCTGAGTCTGTGAAGATCAAAGCTTCCGGGGGTATCAAAACCTATAAATTTGCCAGTCAATTGATTGGTGCAGGCGCCAGCAGACTGGGCTGCAGTGCAAGCGTGGCAATTATAAGTCATCAGGAGATTGAGTAATCACAGGTAAAATAATTTTATGAAAAATCTTTTCTTTTTGGTTCTCATTCTTTGTGCAGATAAATCTTTAGCGCAGACAGACAGTATTGTGGTGCATAAAGATCCGCGTGTGGATCTGTTGATAAAAAAGCAAATCCAGATTAATGAAGTAACTACCAGGGATAGCCGCCGCAGCATGCCCGGATTTCGCATACAGATTATTTCATCTAATGACCGGAATAAAGTGTTCGCTGCCAAGGCAAAAATTTATCAGCAATATCCTGAACTCAAGCCGTATATTTTATACTTGCCCCCAAATTATAAACTGAAAGTTGGCAATTTCAAAACACAGGAAGAGGCCCAGCCCTATTTGGACAGGTTACAAAAATTGTATCCAACAGGCATTTACATTATTCATGATGTGATAGAAGTGAAGCCGGAGAAATCGCTTGAAAATTGATTTGAGATTTCTATACCGCGGTAAGAATATTTTTACAAAACTACCTAAAGTAACTTTAGTTGTTCAGCGCAGCATCGCAATCTGCTCATCGTTAGAATATTTATTGAACGACTTTAATGCCATCTCCTAACACGTTAGCATCATCCTTTCATATTCGCAGCTTTGTTATCAAACGATATTTTGGTAAATTTAATTTTAAATTAGCGGCTTGTGGCGATAGTTTATATTACGGAATACAAAGATATATATAAAGAAAATCTTCCACCATATTGGAAAATTTATCATTATACTTCAAACTGTAGTTCGCTTATAAATAACCCTAAGCGGAACTGTACAAGAATTGTTGAAAAAAATGAGGATGAATTAGAAAAAGAAGGTTATACATGTTGCTCAAATTGTATTTCTGCAGGTTTTGATAGAGGATTATTTAAAGAAGGGAATGATGATGAAATCTATTTCCCAGATGATGAGGATTTGAAAACTCTAAGAGAACTTAAAATAATAAAATAATTTCTTTTTCTCATCAATATAATGCCCCATATCTGCAAGTCACAAATGTAAAGCGCACAGCAGAATTACTAAAGTAGAGTTCACAGTAGTACCAAAGCTCAATCAAACCTCCTGTCCCGAAAACGGGCTGTCATCGTTTTCGGGTGTGCTTTTTTGGTTCTTTTTTGCACAAGCAAAAAAGGACAAGAAGACTTATTTTTGCCACAACATGCTAAAAGAAAAAATTAAACAGCTCGCAAAACAATATGCCCCGGAATTTATTGAAGCAAGGCATCACCTGCATGCACACCCGGAATTGAGCTATAAAGAATTTGAGACTTCAGCATTTGTGCAGAAAAAATTAGCCGGGTTTAATATTCCTTTCGAAGTAAAAGCAACAACCGGTGTCATAGGATTGATTCAAGGAAAGAACCCATCAAAACGAATCATTGCATTGCGTGCTGATATGGACGCGCTGCCAATAAAGGAAGAAAATGATATCGCTTACAAATCGCAGAACGATGGCGTGATGCATGCCTGCGGACATGACGTGCACACTTCAGTTTTATTGGGCGCATCAAAAATATTGAGCGAAATAAAAAACGAACTTGAAGGAACCGTCAAGCTGATATTTCAGCCTGGCGAAGAAAGAAACCCCGGCGGCGCAAGTTTGTTGATAAAAGAAGGTGTGTTGGAACACCCGAAGCCCGCAGCGATTTTCGGCCTGCATGTCCATCCTGGTCTGCCAACAGGCAAACTTAGCTTCCGCGGCGGCGTGGTGATGGCAAGCGCTGATGAGATATATATTACCGTTAGAGGCAAAGGCGGCCATGCCGCAGCACCGCACACGACGGTGGATACGGTTTTAATTGCCTCCCATCTGGTTGTTGCATTGCAGCAGATCATCAGCCGTAACCGCAATCCGTTTTCTCCTTCAGTTTTGTCAATCACTTCTTTTCAGGGCGGCTTCACCACCAATGTAATTCCCAGCGAAGTAAAGCTAATGGGCACTTTCCGCGCAATGGATGAAGAATGGCGTTTTAAAGCGCATGACCTTATCCGCAAAGAAGCCATTGGCCTTGTACAAAGCATGGGCGCAGAAATTGACCTGCACATTGATGTAGGTTATCCTGTGGTCTTCAACAATGAAAAACTAAATGCGCTTGCCATGGAGCAAGCGGAAGTTTTTATAGGTAGAGAAAATGTTACTGAAACGGAAATGCGCATGGGTGCTGAAGATTTTGGATTTTACACACAGTTGATTCCCGGTTGCTTTTACCGCCTCGGTGTGATGAATACGGAACAAGGCATCACTTCGGGAGTTCATACTCCCACATTTAATATTGATGAATCTGCCATCGAAATTGGCATAGGCATGATGGCCTGGTTAGGCAGCAGCATAGCATTCTGATTTTAAAATTTCAGAAACTGGAATGGTTTGTAGTAAATTGAGAAACCAAACTTTCAACAATCAATTTATTAATCATGAGACTTTCTTCAATCAGATCCTTTCTGCTGTTCTTTATATTTTGGTTTCCTCAAAAAAATTTCGCGCAGGCAAATGCTGATGATAAATACAACCGCCAGGAAGTAATGATTCCTACACGAGATGGGAATCGTTTGCATACAGTCATCTTCACACCAAAAAATCAAACAGAAGCACTGCCTTTTTTATTGGAACGCACTCCTTATGGTGTGAATGAATACCCAAGCCCCGAAAAAAATGGGTATGTAAAAGACATGGCAGAAGAAGGATACATTTTCGTTTATCAGGATATACGTGGCCGTTATCTCTCGGAAGGCAAATTTGAAATGCAGCGATTCAACCGAAATAAAAAAGACCCGAAAGCCATTGATGAAAGCACGGATACCTATGATACATTTGACTGGCTCTTAAAAAACATAAAGAACAATAATGGCAAAGCGGGCATGTATGGAATTTCTTACGATGGATGGACAACAGTCATGGGAGCCATTGACCCGCACCCTGCGCTGGTGGCAGTTTCAGAGCAGGCGACGCCGTCGGATATGTTTTTGGGAGATGATTTTCACCATAACGGAGCATTCCGTTTAAGCTATGGTTTCGAATATGCATTTATGGAAGAGGCTTCGAAAACAGATACGCTGTTCCCTTTCAGCAATTATGATACATATGAATGGTATTTGAAATTAGGGCCATTATCAAACGTGAATAAAAAATATTTTCTCGGCAAGCTTCCTTCCTGGAATGATTTTGCAAACCACCCGAACTACGATGAGTTCTGGCAGAAGCAAGGACTGCCTTATCGCCTCGATTCACCGCGTGTAAATATCATGAATGTGGCAGGTTGGTGGGATCAGGAAGATTTTTACGGGCCACAAAAAGCCTATGAGCAATGGGAAAAGAAAGACACGCACCACAAAAATTATATTGTCATCGGCCCGTGGAATCATGGCGGCTGGGCACATGGTCCGGGAAATAAATTAGGCAATGTCAGTTTCGATTCGGCTACCGGAGAAACATTCAGGAAAGATATTCAGGCCCGGTGGTTTGCTTATTATTTAAAAGGAAAAGGCGATGGTAATTTTGCGGAAGCTATCACTTTTCAAACGGGAAGCAATACATGGAAAACATATGACAGTTGGCCGCCAAAAAACGCCATAAAGAGAAATTTATATTTTCATGCCAATGGTAAATTATCTTTTGAAAATCCGGGAACTGCCTCTGCGGACTCTTATGACAGTTATATCTCCGATCCCGCTCATCCAGTCCCTTATCGTACCCGGCCAATTGAGGAGACGTACGGTCCCGGTTCAAGATGGTACACCTGGCTCACAGAAGACCAACGCTTTGTTCAGAACCGTCCTGATGTGCTAAGTTGGGAAACAGAAACATTAACAGACGATGTCGCAATTACCGGAAATATTTTTGCAAAATTATTTGCTGCAACCACAGGCAGCGATGCGGATTGGGTTGTTAAGCTGATTGATGTCTATCCGGAGCAATATCCGAAGGAACCAAAGATGGCGGGCTATGAATTTATGGTTGCAAATGATGTCTTCCGCGGGCGGTTCAGAAAAAGTTTTGTGACACCTGAAGCCATCACGCCAAATAAGGTAGAAGAATATACAGTTGACCTGCACAGCTTGAACCATGTCTTTAAAAAAGGGCACAAGATCATGGTGCAGGTACAAAGCACATGGTTCCCGATTATTGACCGCAACCCGCAGAAATATGTGCCGAATATTTTTGAGGCAACAGAATCTGATTTTCAGATTGCCACCCAAAAAGTTTATCGTAGTGCAGAAAATGCTTCGCATATCGAGTTATCAATAATGCAATAGATACAAGATCGCTCCGACCTTGCTTCGTAATACTTTTCGTATTTTGCATCCCCATCTGTAAAATATAGATATCACTAATGACAGACAAATTGTCAAAACTGTCAGTCATTTGATGATTACCTAAAATTCTTGTATGCAAAAAAGAGAATTGAGAAGAGAACAGGCACTCGAATATCATTCCAAAGGAAGGCCTGGGAAAATTGAAGTGATACCCACCAAAGAAGCAAAAACCCAGCGTGACCTTTCACTGGCTTATTCACCGGGAGTTGCAGAGCCATGCAAGGAGATTTTTAAAAATATTGACGACGTTTATAAATATACTGCCAAAGGAAATCTGGTGGGTGTGATAAGCAACGGTACGGCAGTACTGGGTCTGGGCGATATCGGGCCTGAAGCCGGCAAGCCAGTGATGGAGGGCAAAGGCGTGCTCTTCAAAATCTTTGCAGACATTGATGTGTTTGATATTGAGATCAATGAAAAAGATCCTGAGAAATTTGTACAGATCGTGAAATCACTGGAACCCACGTTTGGCGGCATCAATCTGGAAGATATCAAAGCCCCGGAATGCTTTTATATTGAAACGAAGCTAAAAGAATTATTGAAGATCCCCGTGATGCATGATGACCAGCACGGCACCGCCATCATCAGCAGTGCGGCACTGATCAATGCACTTGAAATCCAAAAGAAAAAAATTGATAAAGTAAGATTTGTGGTGAATGGTGCAGGAGCTGCTGCCATGGCTTGTTCCAGGCTGTATGTTGCGCTGGGAGCAAAATACGAAAATTTTCTGATGTTCGATGTCAAGGGCATATTGCATGCTGACAGGGAAGACCTTGATGAAGAAAGGAAAAAATTTGCAACCGCAAAACAATCAGGCTTTACTTTATTGGAAGCAATGAAAGATGCCGATGTGTTCATCGGTCTTAGCGTAGGCAATACCGTTACGGAAGAAATGGTGAAAGCAATGGCAAAGAACCCGATTGTTTTTGCAATGGCAAATCCCGATCCTGAAATCAGTTATGAAGCGGCGACGAATGCACGAAAAGATGTGATCATGGCCACCGGCCGCAGCGACTATCCCAATCAGGTGAACAACGTGCTTGGTTTCCCTTTCATTTTCCGCGGAGCGCTGGATGTGCGTGCCACGCAAATCAACGAAGCCATGAAACTGTCTGCGGTAAAGGCTTTGGCTGAGCTCGCGAGAACGCCTGTTCCCGACATTGTGAATATGGCTTACAATGAAAAGACCATTTCATTCGGGCCTGATTATATTATCCCTAAACCATTAGATCCTCGCCTGCTTTCTACCGTTGCTCCTGCTGTAGCAAAAGCTGCTATCGAAAGCGGGGTTGCGCAAATCAATATCAGCAACTGGGACAGCTATGCGATTGCATTGAATAAAAGATTGGGCCTGGATAACCAGTTGCTGCGCGTTCTTGGAAATAAAGCAAAACGCGACCCCAAGCGTATTGTCTTTGCTGAAGCTGACAACCTGAAGATTTTAAAAACAGCACAGATTGCGTACGATGAAGGAGTTGCATATCCTATTTTGCTTGGCAATGAGAATAGGATAAGAAGTATCGCCGCGGACAATCATATTGACATTGAAGAGCTGCCAATCATAGATCCCCGTGGCGATGACCAGGAAGAAAAAAGGAAACAATTTGCCGAACTATTTTTTCAGAAAAGGCAACGAAGGGGTTTTAACCGATATGAATCTTACAAAATCATGCGCGACCGCAATCATTTCGGCTGCATGATGGTGGAGACTGGTGAAGCCGATGCGATGATTTCCGGCCTCACAAGAAATTATCCGGATGCCATTCGCCCGGCTATACAGATCATAGGGACAGAAGAAGGCGTTAAAAAAATTGCGGGCATGTATCTGATGCTTACAAAGAGAGGCCCTCTTTTCTTAGCCGATACGACAGTGAACTTTAATCCAACTGCAGAAGAACTTGCTGATATCACATTGATGGTTGCAAAAGAGGTTCGCCATTTTAGCATCAATCCCCGCATTGCGATGCTCAGCTATTCTAATTTCGGCACCAGCGATTCGCCCGAAGCAAGGCTGGTTGCAGAAGCAACAAAAATAGTAAAGCAGAGAAACCCTTCATTGATCGTGGACGGCGAAATGCAGGCCAGTCTTGCTTTCAGCAATGACATATTAAAGGAGAATTATCCTTTCAGCTCATTGGTAGGCCAGGAAGTGAACACCTTGATATTCCCTAACCTGGCGGCGGGTAACATAGCCTATAATTTATTGAAAGAAGTGGGAGACGCAGATGCCATTGGTCCTATTTTGCTTGGATTGAAAAAGCCAGTGCACGTGCTGCAGCTCGGTAGTTCTGTCAGAAGTATTTATAATATGTGCCTCGTAGCGGTGATTGATGCACAGATCAAATGCAAGAACTCAACCAATGAGGCTTTCAAAAAAACAAGTTGGTGGAAGCGGTTGAGAAAGCCTGCCAAAGAAGAGGCGAAATGAGTGAGCGGTGAGTTGCTGGTATTGAGGGAACTCCTGTTAAAATAAGCAACTCACAATTGATCTGAAAATAACGAGTGCAAATCTTCTGTAAAATTCGTGCAATCTGTGGCAAATAAAATAATATACAGCTTCACGGAAAATAGTATTTTCAATTTTATTTAATGCTGATCTGATTCCGCGCTTATGACATTTTTTACAGAATTTGGAAGGTATTTGTTGATGCTCAAGGATATGTTTTCCAAGCCCGAAAATGCAAAAATGTATTGGAAGGAATTCATGCATCAGTGCTCCGAGATTGGTATCGGATCACTTGGCATCGTGGTCATCATTTCTGTTTTCATGGGTGCAGTGTCCACTTTGCAAACAGCCTATCAGTTGGTAAGCCCGTTCATACCTATATCGACCATCGCACAGATTGTGCGCGATACAGTAATACTGGAATTTGCGCCCACATTGGTTTGTATCGTTCTTGCCGGTGTGGTGGGCAGCAAAATTGCCAGCGAACTCGGCAACATGCGCGTGAGCGAGCAGATAGATGCACTCGAAATTATGGGCATCAATACCAAAACATATCTGGTGCTTCCAAAAATTATTGCGGCATTGGTAGTTATCCCGATGCTCGTTATCATCTCAGCGGTGCTGGGTATTTGGGGAGGAAGGGTTGCAGGAACTATGACGGGGATTATTTCTCCCAGCACATTTGACAAGGGCCTGCTGCAATACTTTCAGCCTTACAATGTTTTTTTTGCCATGATGAAAGCTTACACGTTTGCATTCCTCATCTCAAGTATTCCTGCATATTATGGATATTATGTAAAGGGCGGCGCACTTGAGATTGGAAGGGCGAGCACAAAATCGGTTGTAGTAAGTTGCGTAATGATATTGTTCGCAGATTATGTGCTGGCAGCAGTATTGTTGTAAAAAATTTTGCAAAACGGCACTGCGTTGCAACGAAAGATTGCACAGTTTTTCTCGTTGCGCCTTTTCGGGAAATCAAATCTGGTCAAAATCGTGTTCAATGATCGAGATTAAAAACATAAAGAAAAGTTTCGGAGACAATGTCGTCATCAATGATGTCAGCGCGGTCATGCAGTCAGGAAAATGCAATCTGATCATTGGCACCAGCGGCAGCGGCAAAACCGTGCTGATGAAATGTTTGGTGGGATTATTTGAGCCGGACAGCGGCGAAATTTTATATGGCGGCAAAAGCTTCACTGTGATGAACAGAGAAGAGCGAAAAATGCTTCGGCAGCAGATTGGCATGTTGTTCCAGGGCTCAGCTTTATTTGATAGTATGTCGGTTGAACAAAACATCATGTTCCCGCTTGACATGTTTACCACCAAAACCTACGGAGAAAAGTTAAAGCGTGTAGATGAAGTGCTGGATCGCGTAAACCTGAAAGATGTAAACAAGAAACAGCCCGCCGAACTGAGCGGTGGTATGAAAAAAAGGGTGGGCATTGCACGGGCCATCGTGCTGAACCCAAAATACCTGTTCTGCGATGAGCCCAACTCAGGACTGGATCCCCAGACTTCTCTGCTGATTGATAAACTGATCAAAGAAATCACGGAAGAATATAACATCACTACGATTGTCAACACGCACGATATGAACAGTGTGATGGAAACAGGCGACCACATTATTTATATGTACCAAGGGCTAAAAGAATGGGAGGGCAACAACAAAGAAATCATTTTCAGCAAAAATGATAAGCTCAACAAATTCATCTTCGCATCGGAATTTTTGCAGGATGCCAAAGACATGCGCATGCTGGAAGCAAAAGGAAAAATTGATAATAACAGGAATATGGATGAGCTACTGAAGTAGGTTTGTAGTTTCCAGTTTCCAGTTTGTAGTTCTTTAGGTGTGAGATGTTTCTGTAATTCCCTACCTATACCACCACAACCGATGAATATAGAAATAATGCCCAACCGGTGTTAACGCCGCTTATATCCAAATAAAAATCGAAACTAAATTCATCTCGCCATTAATCAGAACCCGAAACTCTAAACTGTAACCTGTAAACTCGAAACTTGAAACTGTAAACCGATAATACCCTATTTTTGTCAACATAATTTTTTGACATGAGCATTTTAGTGAATAAAAATTCGAAGATCATTGTGCAGGGCTTTACCGGAACGGAAGGTACTTTTCATGCAACTCAAATGATCGATTACGGAACGAATGTGGTGGGCGGGGTCACACCGGGAAAGGGAGGCAGCCAGCATTTGGACAGGCCTGTTTTTAATACCGTCGCCGACGCGGTGAAGACAACAGGAGCAAATGTAGCTATCATCTTTGTGCCGCCTGCATTTGCAGCGGATGCAATTTTGGAATCGGCAGAAGCAGGGATCGAACTGGTTGTGTGCATCACAGAAGGCATCCCGGTGCAGGATATGGTGAAAGTGAAAAATTATCTAACGGGTAAGCCTACACGCCTTATAGGCCCTAACTGCCCCGGCGTGATCACCGCAGACGAATGCAAAGTGGGCATTATGCCGGGTTTTGTTTTCAAAAAGGGGAAGATCGGGATTGTTTCCAAATCCGGCACGCTCACCTATGAAGCCAGTGATCAGGTTGCAAAAGCAGGCTTGGGAATCTCAACAGCGGTGGGTATTGGCGGCGATCCGATCATCGGCACCACAACAAAAGAAGCAGTTGAATTATTAATGAACGATCCCGAAACCGAAGGCATTGTGATGATCGGAGAGATTGGCGGCAGCATGGAAGCCGATGCAGCAAGATGGATCAAAGCAAATAATAGAAAACCGGTAGTAGGCTTCATCGCCGGGCAAACGGCACCTCCCGGAAGGCGCATGGGCCATGCCGGCGCTATCATTGGCGGGGCCGACGATACTGCTGCCGCAAAAATGAAGATCATGGCCGAGTGCGGCATTCATGTGGTGCAAAGCCCGGCAGATATTGGCGCAATGATGGCAAAAGTGATCAAATAATCTTGCTGATATTTTTATTTATACAATTTTGAACCGGTCTTCGGCGCATTTTTTTATCTTAGTTTTCCACATCGTGTTGAGATTTAATAGTACCAATAAGAAAATGTATCTATAATATTGTGCATTCTTATCGGTTAAGAATGAATGCTGTGTTTAATACCCGCCTGAAAATAAGTTGATAGCCCCTTGTTAAAGCTGTGACACAATTTAATTCGCCCATTGCTTACTCAGTGAGTTTTTGCCGGTGACTTATAAGCAATATGTATAATCGTTTTCTGATAATATTTAATAAAGGAAAAATTGAACCTGGATTTTAAAATGTTATTCGCCCCGTTGTTTACATAGCTATTACGATTGTCCTGCTTTTGAAATTGTTGATCGTACCTGTTAGAAAACTCCCCCGATGAAAATCGGGGGGTTTTATTTTAAACCATTCCTGAAAGTCATCTTTATATTTAGAAGTGACCGGCATCATCGCGGTTTCCGTATCTGTTATATTTATTCTCAAACCACCTGCGATGGGTTATCTCTCGCATTTTCTTGCAAGTTCAATTTTATTCATTTCATGCATTGATCTTTGCTGAAGAATATACATCCGGTTCCTGTAATCAAAGTCATCATGGCGCTCATGACGAAAATCGCTTTTATACAAATCCCTGCGATGGTTATTGTCAAAATTGCGGCCCTGCGCTTGTGTGCCTGCTGCGAAAAACAAACCGGCAATTATTAAAAGTGTAAATTTTGTTTTCATAATTTTTATTTTAATTGTTAGTAAAACTGAAACCACTAATAAGAAGGCAGCACAAAACATTTGTTTAAATAATAACAGTTAGGGACATGTTAAACCCTGCTTTATGTAAAACGAGATACTGGTGCATCTTTATAATTGAAAGCGAAATCATGGTATCATATTTAAACAACAAGTACCTTTAAAAAAATCTTTTCATGAACATCAGGAATATTTTTGCTGTTATTTTTTTGATCGTTTGCTTCATGCAGGCAAGTGCACAGAATCCGCAAAATAATTACGCAGAAAAATGGAAGAAGATAGATTCACTGATCACAAAAAAAGGGTTGACTCAGTCGGCATTGCAGGAAGTAGACGCCATTTATGCAAAAGCAAAAACTGATAAGAATGATGCACAGCTTATCAAAGCGTTGCTGTATAAAATGAATTTAAAAGAATCAGGACAGGAAGATGCCGGTAAAAAGAATATTGCAGAAATGGAAAAAGAAATTGCATCGGCAAATGAGCCTTCCAAATCTGTTTTGATCAGCATACTGGCAGAAAGCTACTGGAATTATTTTCAGCAGCGCCGTTATCAATTATACAACCGTACTAATACCGTAAATTTTAAGAAAGATGATATTGCGACATGGAGCATAGATGATTTTCACAAGAAAATCAGTGCATTGTATCTTTCTTCTTTAAAAGATGAAAAACTCCTCCAGCAAACAAAACTGGAGCCGTTTGATGCAATCATCGTTAAAGGAAATGCCCGCTATCTGCGTCCGACACTCTTTGATTTGCTGGCTCACAGGGCGTTGGATTATTTTAAGAACGATGAAAGGGATATTAATAAACCCGCCTATGCTTTCGAAATAAATAATGCAGAAGTCTTTTCGGATAAAAGCGTTTTTGCTTACTACCATTTTAAAACAACGGACTCGCTCTCCCTTCATTATAAAGCACTGCAATTATTCCAGCAGCTTATCTTATTTCATTCTCGCGATGCCAGGCCCGATGCCCTGATTGATATAGATATTGAAAGGCTTCAGTTCGCTGATCAATATGGCGTGATGGATGATAAAGCTGAATTATATTTAGCATCGCTTGAGAACATCGCTGATAAATATAATGATGCACCTGCGGCAGCACAGGCATGGTACTTACAGGCCGCGCAATATTCATCAAAAGCCTCACAGTACAATCCTTTAACCGATACTTCCAACAGATACGCCTACCTGAAAGCAAAAGAGATTTGCGAAAAGGTGATATTACAAAAAGACAGCTCTGAAGGCAAAACAAATTGTCAGAATCTTTTCAATGAAATCTTGCATAAAGAGCTGAGCATGCAGATTGAAAAAGTAAATGTGCCGGGCCAGCCCTTCAGGGCACTCATCAAATATAGAAATTTTGCAAAATTGTATTTCCGGGTCATTAAAGCAGACAGGGCGATCAAAGCAAACCTTGGCAATCAATGGCAGGATGATTATTGGAAAAAAATCGTTCAGCTTTCACCGCTCAAAACTTTCTTGCAATCATTCCCCGAAACGAACGATTACCAAAACCACAGTGCGGAAATAAAAGTTGACAGTCTCCCTGTTGGCGAATATGCGTTGCTCGCAAGCACTGAGGAAAATTTCAGCATGCAGAAAAATCCGATGGCTGTTGCATTCTTCTATGTTTCCAATATTGCCTACATTAATAACGGCAACGATTATTTTGTCCTGAACCGTGAAACCGGTCAGCCTCTGCCAAGAACAAGCGTGCAGGCATGGTATAAATACTACGATAGCAAATACGCCAGATATCTTGAAAGAATGGGCGAGAATTTCAGCACAGACAAAAATGGCTTTTTCAGTGTTGTTCCGCCTAAAACAAATAACAACAATCAGCTTACTTTGGAATTCACAGCACTGAACGATCATTTATATATTGATGATAACGTTGTTCAATATGCGTATAGAACCGACGATGAAGAAACAGATCTTGATAAAACTGCCTTCGAAAAAAATAACCTGAAGACTTTTTTCTTCACTGACCGTGCCATCTATCGCCCCTCGCAAACGGTATATTTCAAAGGCATTGTGATCACAAAAGATTTTGATTCAAAGCAATCAAAAATACTTCCGCAGTTCAAAACAAAAGTGATTCTGTATGATGCGAATGAACAAAAACTGGATTCCGTCTTTGTGACCACAAATGAGTTTGGTTCTTTCAATGGAAAATTTAAACTTCCTGAAAATTTATTGAACGGAGAATTTAAAATTGCAGATGACTCTACGGACAATGAGCAAACATTTTCTGTGGAAGAATATAAGCGGCCGAAATTTTCTGTGGAATACGAAAGACTAAAAGGTTCTTATCGCATAAATGACACAATCAAAATCTCTGGCTCTGCAAAAGCATATGCGGGTAATAATATTGATGGCGCCTCTGTAAAATACCGCGTGGTGCGGCAAGTCCGCTATCCTTATCCCTGGCTGTATTGGCGCTGGGGAAATCCCCGCAGCAACTCCCAGGAGATAGTTCATGGAGAAATAAAAACAGATGCAGATGGCAAATTCAATATCTCGTTTGCCGCCATTGCAGATAAATCGGTTAAAAAAGAATTGGATCCTGTATTTGAATATTCAATAAGTGCAGATGTAACAGATATTAACGGGGAAACAAGAAGCGGCGGGACCACGGTCTCTGTCGGATACAAAGCGCTGAACCTTTCTTTGAGCCTGCCTTATGGCGAAAATCTACCGGCCGACAGCCTTCAACATATTTTCATCAAAACAGAAAATCTTTCCGGCGAATTTGAGCCGACCAAAGTGAATGTTACTATCTATAAATTAAAATCTCCTGACAGATTGATTCGCCAACGTTACTGGCAGCAGCCAGATCAGTTTGTGATGAATAAAGAAGATTACATCAGGTATTTTCCCAACGATGAATACAATGATGAAACAAAAAAGGAAACCTGGGAAAAGATTGCAAAAATTTTCGAAAAGAATGACAGCACCAGACAAGACGGAAATTTTGAAATCGGATCCCAAACCACAAACTACAAACCACAAACATTTTCTTCTGGCTGGTATGTAATCGAAGCAACAGCCAAAGACAAATACGGCGAAGAAGTGAAGAATATAAAATATGTTCAACTGTATGATCCCAAAAATGGCAACCCTGCAAGCCCGCAGTACAACTGGGTTTTCGATAATTATCAAATTACAGAGCCGGGAAAAAAGGCAAGTATAAACGTCGGCTCATCAGCGAAAGATGTTTTTGTGATACAGGAAATCGATAACCAGAAATCGGACAATAGTCAGCGAACATCAGACAACTATTCATTCTTTAACATCAATAACGAAAAGAAATCCTCCGACTTCGATATCACTGAAAACGACCGCGGTGGTTTTGGTGTATTTTTTGCTTTTGTGAAAAATAATCGCTTTTATAACAGTAGTAGCACGATCAGCGTACCATGGACAAACAAAGAGCTCAATATCAGGTACGAAACCTACCGAGATAAAACTTTGCCGGGCAGCGAAGAAAAATGGAAAGTAAAGATTTCGGGATATAAAAAAGACAAAGTTGCAGCAGAGGTTTTGGCAAGCATGTATGATGCATCGCTGGATCAGTTTAAAATGCAGAATTGGAACAAACCGGATATTTTTTCTGATAACTATATTAATAATGGATGGAGAGATTTGAATGGGTTTAATTCAATTTCCTCTCTTGAAAGAATCATAATCGATTATGAAAGACAAGGCTTTGACAAAAGATATGATGAAATATTTTTAAGTCAATACCTTGTAGCTCCCCGGCACATGAAATTTGCATCAGCACCTGCAATTAATATAAGAGGCAATGCATCGGTATCATTTAACATGACTACTCAAAAGAGTTTAGGCTATTCAAAAAAAGATATCTCACTTCCTGCTAATATAATTAATGCGACTGATTCAACGGTTTTTGCAGTAAACGGAGAAACGTTTAGGTATAGAGAGAAAATGAAAGAAATAGCAGGAAGTAATAATTCTGCCGAACAACAAATTCAAATCCGCAAAAACTTCAACGAAACCGCATTCTTTTTTCCTGATCTCAAAACAGATTCATCCGGCAACGTTGAATTTTCTTTCAGGATGCCAGAGGCATTGACGCAATGGAAATGGATGACGCTGGCACACACAAAAGATCTGTCATTCGGGTATTCAGAAAAAATGATCGTCACGCAAAAGGAATTGATGGTGCAGCCAAACCTGCCGCGTTTTTTGCGCGAAGGCGACCATATCAATCTTACAACAAAAATTGTGAACCTCACCGATTCTGAATTCACCGGCCAGGTTGAATTGCAATTGACAGATGCCACTACCAATCAATCGGTGGATGGCTGGTTCCAGAACATTCAGCCCAATCAATACTTTACGGTTGCTGCAAAGCAAAGCGAACCAGTAACTTTTAACCTTCAGATCCCTTATCAATTCAATAAGCCGGTTACCTATCGCATTATTGCACGTTCCGGTTCTTTAAGCGACGGCGAAGAAAATACATTGCCTGTTTTGAGCAACCGCATGCTCGTAACAGAAAGTCTTCCGCTGAATATGAATGGCGCAGGAAAAAAAGATTTCAAATTTGAGAAATTGTTGCAGAGCGGCAACAGCGAAACGCTCAATCACCATTCATTAACGGTCGAGTTTACAAGCAATCCGGCATGGTATGCGGTGCAGGCGCTGCCTTATCTGATGGAGTATCCGTATGAATGCGCAGAGCAAACCTTCAACCGGTTTTACGCCAATGCGCTCGCTTCGAAACTGGTAAATGCTTCGCCACGCATCAAAGAAATTTTTGAAAAATGGAAAACTGCTGATACGGCTGCATTGCTTTCGAACTTGCAAAAGAATGAAGAATTGAAATCTGTTTTACTGCAGGAAACGCCGTGGGTGTTGCAGGGAAAAGATGAAGCACAACAGAAAAAAAATATCGGGTTGCTTTTTGATATGGTCAAATTGAGCAGCCAGCTTGAATCTGCGACTGCCAAATTGAAAGATATACAACTGGATAACGGCGGATTCGTCTGGTTCAAAGGCGGCCCGGATGATCGTTATATCACACAATATATCTTAACAGGCATCGGGCATCTTAAAAAATTAAATGCGATCCCTTCATCTTCATCAGAAAAAATGAATGCAATCGTAAAAGCAGCGCTTGCTTATCTTGATAAAAAAATAAAAGAAGATTTTGATAACCTGACTAAATACAAATTCAATCTCAATAACAACAATCTTGGTTATGCGCAGATTCAATATTTATACATGCGCAGCTTTTTCAGCGATTATGCCCTGCCGGGCGAATCATTTTCCGCAATGAATTATTACCGCAAACAATCGCAGCAATACTGGTTGCAGCAAAACAAATACATGCAGGGCATGATCGCTTTATCATTGTTCAGAACAGGCGATGTTCAGAAAGCAAAAGACATTCTTGCTTCATTAAAGCAAAATGCAATTGTTAACGACGAAATGGGCATGTACTGGAAAGAGAATGCTGGCGGCTACTACTGGCATCAGGCGCCGGTAGAAACACAGTCATTGCTCATCGAAGCGTTCGGTGAGATAAACAATGATAACAAAACGGTGAACAATCTCAAAACATGGCTCCTGAAACAAAAACAAACACAAAACTGGAATACGACCAAGGCCACGGCGGATGCCTGCTATGCATTATTATTGCAGGGAACAGACTGGCTGGGCGAAGATAAAAAAGTTGATATTCGGTTGGGCAATACTGTTATTTCTTCTTCCGGTAATAAAACCGAAGCAGGAACAGGCTACTTCGAAAACACAATCCAGGGCGAATTCGTGACCCCTGAAATGGGGAATATCACCGTGAGTGTATCAAACCCTATCAACCAATCAACCAATCAACTTCTCAGCTCCCCTTCCTGGGGCGCAGTCTATTGGCAATATTTCGAAAACCTTGACAAAATTACTTCAGCTTCAACACCCCTTCAACTAAGCAAAAAGTTATTTGTTGAAAGAAACACCGACCGTGGGCCTGTGCTGGAACCTGTTGTTGAAAACGGCGTTTTAAAAGTGGGAGATAAAGTAAAAATAAGGATTGAATTGCGTGTTGACCGCGATATGGAATATGTGCACATGAAAGACATGCGGGCGTCCTGCATGGAACCTGTAAATGTGCTGAGCGAATATAAATGGCAGGGTGGCCTGGGGTATTATGAAAGCACCAAAGATGCCAGCACCAACTTCTTTTTTAGCTGGCTGCCAAAAGGGACTTATGTTTTCGAGTATCCGCTTTTCGTGACCAATACAGGCAATTTCAGCAATGGCGTAACAACCATCCAGTGCATGTATGCCCCGGAATTCACCGCCCATAGCGGGGGTATAAGGGTAAACGTGGAATAGAAAAGGGTTAAAATCGAAATAAAATATTGGTTTTTAATACATTGGACTTTTCTAACGAGTATCAATATTCAATAGTAAGGTTACATATGGCTAATGTATGGCTGCTGTATAGTAAAAGCGTACCTGAAGTATGGCTACAGTATGGTAAAAGCGTACTTGATGTATGGTGAAAGGCTATTTAATATATACCAGATTTATGGCATCAGTAGGGTAGCCCTGGCCAATTCTAGTAATGACTAAATGACAGGTCTCGCTTGCCGGAAATTCCTTCCTTTACGAGCCAAAGCCGCAATTAGCAATAATGGCTGACTTATTTTTGCTATATGAATATCAACTCGATCATTGTAGGGCAGGGTATCTGTGGAACCTTTCTGGCACATTATTTCAAGCATTCCGGCCTGTCTTTCTGCGTTATAGATGATGCAAGACCCAATAGCGCATCCAGAGCAGCTTCCGGCGTAATTAACCCCGTCACCGGTAGAAGGATCGTTAAGACATGGATGATAGATGAACTGATGGCTTTTGCAAAAAATGCCTATCGGCAAATCAGCGCTGAATTGAACATTGATTGTATCACAGAAACAAAGGTCATCGACTTCTTTCCCACTCCCCAAATGCGCAATGCTTTCATTGACCGTTTTCACGAGCAGGCGGAGTTCCTGAAACTGCCCGCAGATGAAAACGACCAAAGAACAAATTTCAATTACAATTTTGGCTATGGTGAAATCCTGCCCGCTTACCTTGTCGACATAAAATCATTGATTTCTTCTTTCAGAGAAAGGCTGCTTGCCGAAAACCTTTTGCTTGAAGAACATTTTAATAGTGACGAATTGAAGATTGCCGGGAATAAAATTCATTACAAAGAAATCGCGGCGGATAATATTATCTTTTGCGATGGCATTGAAAGCTTTTCAAATCCTTTGTTCAGGAACCTGCCTTTTGCACCAAACAAAGGCGAAGCATTGATCGTAGAAATTGAAAACTTTCCTGATGATTTTATTTTCAAAAAGGGGATGAGCATAGTGCCATTGAAAAAAAAATTATTCTGGGTTGGCTCATCCTATGAATGGGAATTTGAGAACGATCAGCCGGATAAAATATTCAGGGAAAAAACAGAATTGATTTTATTGGATTGGCTTAAATGCCCTTTCAGGATTGTTGAACATTTCGCTTCTGTCCGGCCGGCTACGCTGGAACGCAGGCCATTCGTAGGTTTTCATCCGGTGCATAAAAATGTGGGCATATTAAACGGCATGGGTACAAAAGGTTGCTCTCTCGCCCCCTTCTTCGCAAATCAGTTAACGCAAAGTATCACACATCAATCTCCCATTCATCGCGAAGCAGATATTAACCGCTTTGCGAGAATACTAAGTAAAGGTTAGCTTTTGATTTTGCTAAACTGCTTTCAAAGCGTTGCGCCTGATAATTGTCATCCTTCCTTCTGCAAACTTCAGTGGATCCTGGTTCAGAACATTTGCCATCGCTTTATAAAGATCCGGGAGCTGATGCTTGAAGCGAACGGGGTTCTCAAAAAACACTTCTACAGAAACAGCCCAGAATTCATGGTAATTGGTTCCTGCATAATCGCCCAATAAATTTTTGCCTCCATGCTGCATGGCATTAAAAACTGGTCTCGCTACTTTTGAAAAATTAGTGAACTCTTTTTTAAAATGTTTGTCTTCGTCTGTCTGAGTGATAAAATTTACATAAGCCAGCGCATGTGCCATTTCATGAAGGCCGATATTGCAATTAGGTGTTAATCCTGCTATGCCTTTGCTGAAGTTGTCCCACGACAAATAAATGCCTGTCTGATCAACATGCCCCTGAAAAGGGCGTGAATACATGCCGTAATGATAATCGTCTTTCAGCACAAAAATATCATCAAAATAATTGAAGAGATATTTCTCAAGACCGAAAGTAAGTTGAACAGCGACAGCACTGATGAGAATAGGCATCTCTGCATTTTCACGCACTTCTATATAGTGAAAACGCTTTGACTTCTTGAAAAGATAAGTGCGGAACAGAAACTTGCGCTGATCTGCCTGGCTTAGCCGGTTATAAAACTTAATGCGGCTTGAAACGATGGTATGATAGAAAGTTTCTTTGCCTTCAAAATGTTTAGCCTGCTGCTTAAGATACAGCTTGTTAAAAAACAGACTTACAGGCTTGTGCAATAAAAGCACGGCGAGCACGAGCGAAGAAATGATTACGATCTCCATGTGGTCCAATTTTCTTTTGTGATTGAAATAAAATTTCAGAGAAAATGGCCTTGCATAGTGTTTGGATAAAAAGCGAATAAGGCTAATTGAACGAATCAGGAATTTAAGGGAGTTGGCTGCTCAGGAGGATACGAATAGTGGGTAAGAAAAACAAGATAAATATTTTTTTCAGAAGTTAAAAGCGTTTTTGGCGGTACTTGAAAATATTTTTTGTAAATGTCTGTCGCTTAGGCTGTTTCATCCAAAGAAATTATTTTGTGCGGTGTCAATGGATCCTGATTAAGCAGATCACAAAGCGCAAAATACAAATCGGGTATCTGTTTCCTGAATTCTTCAGAGCGCTCGAAAAAGGTCTCGGCACACACAGCCCAAAACTCCTGGTAGTCAGTTGCTGCATATTTATTAAGCAAATTGATTTCGCCTGATTGCATGTGCTCGAACACCGGCCTTGCAATTTTTGAGAAGTCTTTGAACTTGTCGTGAAAGGCCCTGTCCATTCCTTCCTGCACAGTGAAATTCACATAGGTCAGCGCATGGGCAAGTTCATGAAGGCCCACGTTTTCCCCGTCGCTGTAATCATTGTATTCTTTGATAAAATTATTCCATGAAAGATAAATGCCGTCATCAGTCACATGCCCTTCAAAAGGCATGTTGTATAATCCGTATCTGTAATTATCGCGCAGCACATAAATGGTCTTAAAATAATCCAGTAAATAATTCCTCAATCCAAAAGTCAGTTGTACTGCTGCGCCGCTGATGAGCAAGGGCATCATTTCTTCCGGCTGAATATCTATGTATTTAAAATCTTTTGAGCCCATAAAATGGATTACCCTGTTCATGAAGCGCGTTCTGTCTTCGATGCTGAGGCTCCTGTAATAAGGATTATAATGATGAAGTATATTGTCGAACACTACTTCTTTGGACTCATAATCTTTGACTCTTTTTTTCATTAAAAACTGAGAACGAATATGCCTGGCGAAGATTGGTATAATGATAACAGCTACAATTATGCTCAGATAAATGCTTATTGCAAGACCAAGGCTCTGGTTGTCATCATGCGGTGTGTTTGTCCTGTGTTGAGCATCCGTCAATATTGCTTTGAAAGAATCCGGCAGATCGTTCAATGCAGCTTTGACGCTATCAGGCAATCCTGATGTGTCTCCTGCATTGTTAATAATGTAAACTGAATCCTGCGGCATGATAAATGAAAATGATTTTGCGGCCGGTTTGCGTAGTTATTATCAGGTTTCAGTTTTTTGTGCGGTAATCATTGAAAATTATGAACAGCAATAAAGTTAAGATATAAAACGGCCTCCGAAAACTAAAAACAGTTTCCTATCTTAGCCGAAATTTATATGTATGAACCTTCATGAATATCAGGCAAAAGAATTGCTTAAAAAATATAATGTGCCCGTACAGGAGGGTATCCCGGTAGATAGTGCAGGTGCAGCAGAAGAAGCATATAAAAATCTTAAGGTACAATATGGAAACAGCTTTGCAGTGGTGAAGGCTCAAATTCATGCAGGTGGACGTGGCAAGGGGAAAATAAAAGGTACCGAGCAGCGCGGGGTGGCTGTAGGTAAAAATTCCGAAGACATCAAGCAGATTGCATCTAACCTTTTGGGAGGAACATTGGTTACTATTCAAACGGGGGCGGCTGGTAAAATAGTACATAAGGTTTTGATCGCGCAGGATGTTTATTATCCAGGCCCAAACCCGGTGAAGGAATTTTATCTGTCTATTTTGCTTGACAGGGCAAAGGGGCAGAATGTTTTTATGTACAGCACAGAAGGAGGGATGGACATCGAAGAAGTAGCGCACAATACGCCCGATAAGATTTTCAAAGAAAGGGTTTACCCGGGTGGTGGCCTTCAGCCTTTTCAGGCAAGGAAAATTGCTTTTAACCTGGGGTTGAGCGGTGAGGCTTTCAAGAACTGCGTTAAGTTTGTTACGAACTTATACAATGCTTATGTGGGCCTTGATTGTTCCATGCTTGAGATCAACCCATTGTTCAAAACAAGCGATGAAAAAATCATTGCCGTTGATTGCAAAATGAATCTGGATGATAACGCATTGATGCGCCATGCCGATCTGGAAGCATTGCGCGATATCAGCGAAGAAGACCCGACAGAAGTTGAGGCTGGTAAATACAATCTGAATTTTGTGAAGCTGGATGGCAATGTAGGGTGCATGGTGAACGGTGCCGGGCTTGCAATGGCAACCATGGACATGATCAAGCTAAGCGGTGGTGAGCCTGCTAATTTCTTAGATGTAGGTGGCACAGCAAACGCACAAACAGTGGAAGCGGGTTTCCGGATTATTTTGAAAGATCCTAAAGTGAAAGCAATATTGATAAATATATTCGGTGGCATTGTTCGCTGCGACCGTGTTGCTCAGGGCGTTATTGATGCGTACAAAAGCATGGGCAATATCAGTGTGCCGATCATCGTGCGCCTGCAGGGCACCAATGCTACAGAAGCAAAAAAGTTGATTGATGAAAGCGGGCTGAAAGTACAATCAGCTATTTTATTAAGCGAAGCGGCTGCGCTGGTGAATAAAGCAGTGGCTTAAAATCATTTTCATTTTTATAAACCCCGTACTGCTCTATGCTTTCGGGGTTTTAATTTTCCCTTATCACATCATCCAATTTTACGCCAATAATTTTTTCAAGATCAATTTTGGTCACGTTCAGGTTTCTCTGCAGGTCTAATTTTGTTACTTGCTCTCCTGCCCAATTTTTATAGGCTTTGTTGTAATCTTCCACTTTAATAACATTAAGCCTGTAATCTCTCTCTGCAATCTGATAATTGGTATAAGCTTCCTGAGTCATCTGGATCTGAAGCTCCAGTTTTTGTTTTGCTAAAAGATAATCTTCGTACTTGGTCAGCACATCAGCTTTGATCTGCCGGAATTTGTCATTCCTGTTTGCCTGTGCGATCAGATATTGTTCGCGGGCAATTTTTACATTGTTTGAGTTTCTTGTGAAAATATCAAAGGGAAGCGAGAGACCAAAATTGTATTTAGGATAATAACTCTGATTTGCAATTTTACTGACAGTAGTGCCGGTAGTGATTGTCGTATACCCCGCACTGCTGGGATTAAGGGTATATTCATTTATGTTGCCTTGTGCGCTGATTGCAGAAAGCCAGTTGCCTTTTGCAAGATGAAGCTGATAGTAGGCAACATTGGTAAGCCTGTCACTGACTTCATAAGCAGGATTATTTAATGCCAGTTGAACCAGCCGTTCACGTATATCCGTATTCTTTAAAGTATCTGACAGGTTATAGTTTGACCTCGAGCTGTATTGTTTTGGTGTTGCGGTTTGACTATAGACATAGGCAAGGTTGCTGAAAAAAAACATGAATACCAGTAATTGTTTCATATGATCAAGAATGTGTTTTTAATGTATGGTTTGTTTTTTGTCTAAGTCAGGCAATTTTATAAAAAATACCAAAGCACCAAAATAAGCCAATATCTCGGGATATGGGCCAAGCGCAAATTGAGAGAATTGACCTACCATCAATGTGAATATCATGGTAATTAAAGCTATGCTTTGATTTTGGATCTCAGGATTGACAGTCCGATAAAAATTATGCAGCGCATGGCTTAGAATCAGGAAGTAGGTTATCAATAATATGATTAAGCCAACCCAGCCTTGCTCGGCGAACACTTTCATATAGCCACTGTCTGGCTGGAAATCCGTCAAAAAATGCCCGGGATTATATTTAGGGCCTTCCATGCCACAGGTAAAAATGCCTCCGCCCATAGGGTGCTGGTACAAATAAGGCTGAACCTGATGCCTGTCGTATTCGCGAACGGCAGCAGAAATGTCCTTAGTGCCCTCAAAAGTGGATCTGATGCGTTGTATGGATGGCGGGGAATAAGGCATTACCATTAGGAAGGCGAATACGCAGACTGCCACTACCATGAAAATAAGTGTTCTCTTTTCGTAAATCGTCGCTACACAATAAAATGCGATCCCTGCAATCAACATCAGCGTAGCAGTTCGGGTGCCGGAATAGGCATAAGCAAGCATATTAAATAATCCTGCTGATCCAGACAAAAACTTCGCTTTTTTACCCGGTTCTCTTAACATCAAAATAATGCACTGTACAGTAACTGAAGAAAATAATATCCCGGATGTTGCCGGGTCTGATAGTGTTGACCATTTTCTCAGCAATCCCCCCTGCAAAAGCATGATGTAGCCTGTTGGGGATGCAGTTGCCCAACGCATCTCAAAATTGGCTATCCCAAACCATTGTTGTTTGCAGGAATAGATAGCCAGCGCCGTGCTTAATGCAATATTGAAATAGATAAAGAATCTGATCCTTGCCCAGGAATTCAAAAGACAGAACAAAACATAAAAAGACAAAAAGATGATGATGTATTTTCGTATAAAACTCGCCCATCCCAGAACACTGTGCATATTAGGGTTCAGCGCCTGGAGGATATAAAAGAACAACAATATAAGATAGCTCGTAGTTATAGGGTTTCCCCAAAAACCAATTCCTTTGGTTTTAAGTAAATTGGGTTTTGTAAATACGGTGAATACAAGAAGCAAGGTTAAAATATCAGTTACGTTACTGAACTCTATTTTTACAGAGCTATCCATAAATATCCTGCCGAGAAGGCTCGGCAAAGCAGAGTAGATAACAGTAAAAAAGAGCCCGAAGTATGGATAGCGGATGAATAATATCACAAAGAGGATCACAACGAAAAGACCCACGAACCCAAACCCTGCCCTGTAATCTATCAGCGCAGTAGAATAAGCAACCAGCAAAGCAAAAATGGTGATTACAGCAAAGCCAACGGCTGAACCCAGTTTTTTTTCAATGAAATGATACCTGAACCATTCCCTTACCGGGCTTAATATTTTTATGTAGCTGTAATTGTTCATGTAATCAGAAAAACAAGAATTTGATAAATATAAAAATCAGGAAAGCCCCGATCATGATCAGTGTCATGATTTCCGCTAATTTTTTATTCTGATTTTCCGGTGATGCCATTTTATTATAATTATTTTATGTGCTCTTGATGATAATATGCATCACCAAGAAGGCCTATAGAATTTTCCCATGTGTGTGATAATGCAAAACCTGTTCGCCTTTTCTTCTGCTCATCGCTGAAAGCATTTCCGTCTTTTAGTATCGAGTTGATCTTTTCCGGGTAATCTTCTTTATCACTACAAAGGTAGACGTGATCTTTGAACATCTCCATTGCGTCTGTAAAGGTTGCCACAACAGGTTTGCCCATGGCAAGGTATTCGTCAATCTTTCTCGGATAATTGCCGATTGTAAGTGGATTAACAAGCTGGGGATTGATGCAAATGTCAAAATGATAAACGTACTCGGGCACTCTCTCAGGGCTTTTGCCCCCTAAAAAATAAATATTTTGATGGGTCTTTAATCCGCTTTTTTCAAAAACAGGGTCTTCCGGACCAACAAGCACGATGCTGCAGGAAGGAACATCTTGTGAGATTTTCTTTAAAATATCCTCATCCAGCCGCATGGATGTAACGGCGCCTGAATAGCCCACAATTGGTTTTGGTATGTTGGCCATATCCTCAGGAATCGGCAGGTTCTCTGCAAGGTAGCCGGTAAAATCGCATCCCTGTCCGATATCATAACTATTGCTGTTCCATTGCCTCGCATAGTTAGCCAGATATGCAGAATTGGCAACTACCATATCTGAACTCTTTATCATTTTTTTTTCGAGGCGCTTGCCATGCTTTTTAAAGTAAGGCTGAATGGTCAGAAAGTCACGGATATAAAAAATATATTTCCTGCAGGCCGGTATCATTTTTTTTAAATAAACACCACGGAAAAAATCATTGTCGTTTATGACGATCACATCTTTAAATTCCAGTTGTTGAATGATCTTGTTTATTTTTTCTGCAAGACGCCTGTTATTGCCTTTGTTTATAAAGTCGTATAATGCATTCCAGTTTATCCAGTTAATTGACTCAAGTACGACGCCTGTATTATACACCCAAAAATTTTCGTGTACCTTATTCAGCTCTTCTTTTTGTTTATTTACCGAATTGGGGTTGGCGGCATTTTTTTCGGGAAGCAAAGATGCTCTGTCGTCAGCGCGGTTAATGAACAGGATCCTGTTATAGCGGGCAAGTTCATAAGCCATATCCTTGAAATTAAAGCCAATCTCTGAATCCCATGGCTGAAAGCTGAACAAAACGATATCTTTTCCTTTTATAAAACGGTGCTCCATTAAATTCCGGTTTTTGCGATATTAGTTTTTTCATAACGGATACGGCTACCTTTTATGATGTTTTATCTTTCCTTCCTTCCAGCAAATATTTATGGCTTTAGTAAAATTATCAAGCCTTCATTAAAATCAATATAAGTTGGGTCATGTTTTTCTTAAGCCTGAAATCCTGAAATAGGATCAGAAATCAAGATATTCCTCGTTTACATTATTCAATATAGCGCCCATAAACTTATTGCCTGTTCCTGTTTTCAGGAAATGCATGGATTCTTTGTCTATCTCCCTGATAACGTCCTTGCTTGAAAAAACGGTTATTATGCCCTCTGCGAACTTTGAAAGTTCTTTACTGTCGGCGTGAGTATTGAGCGCTGCGCCTTCTATTAAAATAAAATCGTAGTGCTGGGCAATTTTGTGAATATTCAGCAACAAATTGTTTTTTGGGAGCACTTCCGACGGGGTATAATTCCCCTCATTGCAGCCAATGATATCTGTATTGCTGATATTGGTCAGTGTAGTTACGCCCCAAATTTTATCAATCGCATTGTCTTGCCCGTTGAGGCTGAAAGTTTCAAGCGTTGGCTTTGCGTTGAATGTTCTTGTTAACGCGTTGTCAGAAAAATTTGAGTCAATAATAAGTACTTTTTTCTTGCTCATGCTCAAGGTATGAGCAAGTGCTTCAAGTATCGTGCTTTTGCCTTCTTTGGGTTTGAGGCTGGTGATCAGGATTACTTTTTTCCCGGAGTTCTCCAGTTCAAAACGGAGTTTGCGGAGGTTCTCAATAAAAAAATTGAAAGAAGCTTCTCTGTCTGGCTGATTGGTCACTTCAAAATAGTCTTTTAGTTGTTTTTTCTGAAGGTCAATCTTATTCACCGTCGTTAACAGCTTCATTTTTGTTTCTTTCTGGAAAAATGAGGGCGTCCTTATTGATGTGTCTAAAAATTCAAGTATTAAAATAAATAGCGTTGACAGGAAAAGCATCGAAAGCCCTGAAATGCCGACTATCAATGTCCTGTGAGTCGGCTCGGGCATTATCGGGGGCTGGCCTTCCAATGTTTGCTTGAAATTGAAATCAGGAGCTACCTCGATATCTTGCGATGCGAAAATACTGCTGTTGTATTTGTCCAGATCCTTCTGTGCTTCATTCAGGTCGTTTTGAAATGAATTCGCAAGCGCTTCGTTGCCACCGCCCGAAAATGCCTGTTTTCTGAACTCTTCCACATTTTTATTGTAAAGAGCGATATTTTGCTTTGTTGCAGTGATCTGGGCATCCAGGTCGATCTTCTTTTTTTGGAGCTCATCTTTTCGGTCAATCGTTTTTTGCAAACTGTTCGTTGTAGATGACCCGGGGATATTCGTAGAGAGGGCTACTATTTTTTTGCTGTTATCTGCAATCTTGGCTTCAATGTCAGGGTCAGAGCCTCCCTTTTCTGCTAACTGGCTATTTAGCTGTTTGTTTTTTTCTTTCAATGCCAGGATTTCTTCATTGTGATTGTCAACACGTGCTTGAGTTACCGGAACCGAGTTCAGCGTTGTCAGCTCCTCATTTACTGAATTCAATGACGATATGAGCAGATTTAATTTTGATTCTTCATTTGTTTTCTGTGAGGTCAACTCCTGCAGACCTGACATAGCCACTGTTGCTGCATCCCCAATGTTCGGGGTGCCGATTTCTTTCCTGAATTTTTCATATCTAGTCCTCAGGCTGTCCACTTGCCTTCTTTTTGCGGTGGCAAGGCTATCAAGTTTGGTCAAGGACTCTTTCGTGCGGGTCGAGGTAAGCATAGTATAAAATTCCTTGAATTTTACGCCTACAATGTTTACCACATAAGCTGAAAGCTCAGGGTTTTCTGAGCTGAATGAAACATTCAGGTAATCGGTATGTGGAATTCTTTCAACAGTCAGTTTTTTGGTGAGCGCAAATTCACCGTAGCCATAAAGCCCGATTAAATCCCAAACTTTCTTTTCTTCCGGTTCATAAGTAGTCAATAACTGCATTGAGTTCAGCTTGTCATGCAAAATTCTTTTCGCTTTCTCAATGTTGGCCGTTAAATAAACAGTGTCTTTTTTTTGCTTCGCAGTGAGGGGGCGGAATGGGTGCGATGATTCAAGGTCATGGAGCACAAGGTCGTAAGATAACATCCCCAGTACAGTAGGGGAATGAAAAGTCTCAATTATATTGGTTACTCTTGAATCAACCTGGTTCACATCTAAAATTTCCGTGAGCGATAAGCTGACCTTTTTTTCTGTCTGGCTGAAGCCTGTAGTGTATTGCGCATTCGAAACATAGCTTTTCTTCTGGAACATAGTGAAAACTACGCCAATGCCTGCTCCAAGGAGAGCACTCAAAATAATGATCCACTTCTTTCTTAATAAAGCCCTGAAAAGATAGCTCAGATCCATGGGTTGGTAAATTTTATGGTTTCAATAATAACTAAGCAAAGCAACCGGATAGTTTTACGAAATATACATCATTCCGGATAAAACAAGATATTGAAGAAATGTTAAAGAAGCTTTTCAAGGAACAACAGAAGCAACAGGAAAGTAAAGTGCAGTTGAAAGCTGAATTTTGCAGGTCGATGCCTTACTTTTTGAACAAGGCCAAAAGTAATAATAATTTTTAAAAATTGAAATATTTAAAAGAATAAGCTTCTGTGGCCTCTGGCTAAAAAGCTAAAACCATATTTATTTGCCTGCTTAAAATAATATTAGGTTATTGCAGCCGTTTAAGGGCGACAAATGTTTTTTGTTGAATATGTATCATCTGAAAAGTGTTTTTTGGCTTAGCTTTTTTATTGTGTTTTATAGCTATCTCGGCTATGGGGCATTATTATATTTTCTGGTATCAATAAAACGGGCATTTACAAAGAAAATCAGCAGGCCTTCTTCGGAAAGCCATTATGAACCTGATATCACTTTGATCGTTTCGGCATTCAACGAAGAAGGATTTATACAAAAAAAAATAGAAAACACTTTTCAGTTAAGCTATCCGCCCGAAAAGCTCAAAATGATTTTTATAACAGATGGCTCAACTGACCGGACTCCTGAAATTATAAGCCGGTTCCCGCAAATACAATTGCTTCATGAGCCCCCGCGTCGCGGGAAAGTGGCAGCAATGAACAGGGCCATGAAATTTGTTTCCACGCCTTATGTGATTTTTTCTGATGCCAATACTTTACTGAATGCCGGATGCATTACAGAAATAGCAAAGCACTATGCTGACCCGGTCGTCGGCGGAGTTGCCGGTGAAAAAAAAGTGATCACAGGCTCTGATGCCAGGGCTGCCGGTGCAGGTGAAGGGCTGTATTGGAAATATGAATCATTTCTGAAAAAACTTGATTCTGAGTTTTATTCAGTGGTTGGCGCAGCGGGTGAATTGTTTTCATTAAGGACAGATTTGTTCGAGCAGGCAGAAGAGAATATCATTATTGAAGACTTTGTCTTATCGCTCAAGATTTGCATGAAAGGCTATGTCATAAGATACGAGCCAGGCTCTTTTGCAATGGAAGATTCATCTTTGTCAATGAAAGAAGAGGAAAAAAGAAAAATAAGGATCTGCGCTGGTGCATTTCAGGCAATGGTTATTTTAAAAGGGCTTTTCAATATTTTTAAATATCCATCCCTTTCATTTCAATTTATCTCTCATCGCATTTTGAGATGGACTCTTTGCCCGCTTTGCCTGGTGTTGCTGCTTATAACAAACATGCTGATAGCGATTCTAAATGGAAGCATGGTTTATCAGGCATTTTTGATATTACAAATCCTTTTTTACTCATGCGCGTTGCTGGGCTGGTTTTATGCTAACAAAAATATTAAAATCAAATCCTTGTATATCCCTTACTATTTCTTTTTCATGAATATCTCTGTCTTTCTTGGGTTTAAAAGGTTTATAACAAAAAAGCAAACTGTGCTTTGGGAAAAAGCAGCTCGCAAAAACCAGCTTTAACTCCAAATCTAATTTTTGGGTTATTTTTCTTTTTGTGGGCAAAGAGCCTGATTGCCAGAATAATATTTTCAGGTAAAAAATGACGATAATGCAGGAAAATGATGGCTCAAAAAGCAGCAGCATAAGAGATTTTACGATTTGATGCGATAACTCGGATGAATGTGTGAATAAAATAATCAGTGTGAAATTTGGTTTTTGAAAAATTGTTGCTATTTTTACCCCGCAATTATTCCTGCCAATAGAGATTCAACTTCCTTTGAAGAACTGACCTGATACTTAAAATTAAAATTTCAAACGGTTGTTTATATTCTTCAAAATCCATTGAAATTACCTCAAAGGCGATTCTTACCAATTGTTATAATGGTTTTATAAATCCAGATTATTCTTTTAAGAGTACATCTTATAAATGCAATTCCTTTGTAAGCCTGTTTCCAATTTACCCCCTAATGAAAGATTGAGTTTTTTGTAAACTTAATTTACTTCAGCCCATGAAACAGCAAATTTTAGCAATTGATGACAGCAAAGCGATCAGGTTTTTGCTTCAAACTGTGCTTTCAAAAGAGTACGATGTTATTACGATTCCGGATGGTTGTTCAGCAATGTACTGGTTATCAAAAAAAAGACTACCTGATTTATTTATCATTGATCCGCAATTGCCGGATATGGAAAATTGGGAGATCATACAGCATCTTTCTTCCAGCGGCATATTCGGAGATATTCCGATTATTGCTTTATCAAGCCTGAGCCTGGGTGAAACACAGGGTAGGTGCGAAGAATATAAAGTGGCTTCTTATTTTCTAAAGCCGTTTAATCCCGTGAATTTGCTTAGTGAAATAAATAAAGTTTTGTCTGTTAACAGCCAATTCAATGACTATACTTTAAAAGCTAGTTGATAACATGCTTGCCGTATACATGAAACTATAAACCCTTATTATGGAATTTACTTTTCTACCCAAGTCAACTTTACGCAGTCAGGCGTTTGCCCGATATGCAATTAAATCGTATTATTCATCAGGACCAATAACGTATAAAAACAGCGGTTTTTATTATATCGGCAAAAACTCGGGAAATATTGAAAAACTGGTTAAAGTTTTTAAAAGAGGTTACGCCTCTGAGGCACTTGAAAACGCAAAAATCGAGCTAAAGCGTTCTTTGGAGCAGGAGAAAAATATTATCCCGGAAATAATTTTTTGCGAATCGCATTTCGATTTCTCCGCAATTAAGAGTTTCAGGCAATTCCTGAATAATCACCCCGCGTTGTCATCCATTCCTTTTGTTCTTGATGCAACAGATTTATCTCAAAAAGAACTGAATCAACATCGTAAGCACAAATTGCCGGATGAAATCATCTTTTTGGAAACTTATGATGAAGAAAGCCTTTTGGCTAAAGGAAGGTTTCTTACAAAAATAAAGTCTAATCCGGGCGAATTGCAAATCAATCAGGATTTAAAGGAGCGCTCAAAATCCCTCATTATAAGCAATGTCTTAAAAAGGATTTTTAACATTATTGTTTCATCAATAGCCTTATTGATAGTAAGCCCCTTATTTTTGTTGATAGCCATGGCCATAAAGATTGAATCAAAAGGCCCGGTTTTTTACATTTCAAAAAGGGCAGGCAAGGGCTACAAGATTTTCGATTTTTATAAATTCAGGACCATGCTCGTCGGGGCAGATGAAAAGATTGCTGAATTTTCTCATCTCAATCAATATAACGCAGGCTTAAGCGAAGGCCCGGTTTTCTTTAAAATAAATAACGATCCGCGCATCACCAAAGTAGGCACTTTTTTAAGGAACACCAGCTTGGATGAACTGCCTCAGTTGTTAAATGTTCTTTTGGGCAACATGTCATTAGTGGGCAACCGGCCTCTGCCACTTTATGAAGCTGCTACGTTAACTACAGATGACTGGGCTAAGCGTTTCATGGCACCTGCCGGAATCACTGGTTTATGGCAAATCAAAAAAAGGGGAAGAGAAGATATGTCTGTTGAGGAAAGGATAAATCTTGATATTGACTACGCGAATAAATATAATTTTGCTTACGATCTTTGGATTATGGCTAATACACCATCTGCCTTGTTCCAAAAGACAAATGCTTAATTTGATTCAAAAAAGAACTACATGTTAAAGGATCGTAAGCCTTTAATTTCAATTATTACGCTCAATTATAATCAGGAAAAAATAACATGTGAATTCCTGAAATCCGCAATGGGATTGAAGTACCCAAATTATGAGATACTGGTTTGCGACATGGCTTCACGCATAGATCCTACACCGCTCATAGAATTGGGCAACTACCCCCACACCACGGTTTTGCTGAGCCCTGAAAACTTAGGTTTTGCCGCAGGCAATAACTGGGGGATGCGCAAGGCTAAAGGAGATTTTTTTTTTATCGTGAACAACGATACGGAAGTAACGGAAAATTTGCTCGACAATCTTTTACAGCCATTTATTGAAAACCCACAGATTGGAGTCACATGCCCTAGAATACATTACTTCCACAGCCCTGATATCATTCAGTATGCGGGATTTAACAAAATGAATATGTACACAGGCCGTGTGGCCGGCGTTGGCGATATGGAAAAGGATGTTGGCCAATATGATATCTCAGGCCCGACCTATGCCGCACATGGTTGCGCCATGATGGTAAAGCGTGAAGTGGCAGAAAAGGCCGGCATGTTCCCTGAGAAATTCTTTTTGTATTATGAGGAATGGGATTGGTCTGCAAGGATATTGAAAGCCGGATACAAAATATGGTATGCAGCAGATGCTTTGATTTATCATAAAGAATCTATGTCCGTGGGCAAAGAGAATCCGATGAAAGTATATTATCATACCCGCAACCGGATATTATATATGCGCAGGAATAGTAATTTCATACAGTTGCTGGTATTTACACTTTTTTTTGTTTTTTTTGCTGCGCCCAAGGCCATAATAACTTATCTCGCAAAGCGCCAGTTTGAACAATTGAAATTTTTTTTAAAGGGGATGGCCTGGAATTTATATTCGCCGAGTTATTCTCCGGTTTGAACAAAGGATTTCAGAGCATTCACTTTGGTCAATACTACAGGCAGCAATCATACGTTAAAGAATCATGTTTTTATTTTTGCTTCATATTATTTTTGGTGTTCTTTTTATTTACCTCGCTGTTATTTCTGCTTATTTTCTTCTGGTATCTGTTGCCGGAAGGGTTAGTAACGGGTATGTCTATTCGTCTTTTCCCGAACAAAAAAAGATTGCGGTGCTGATCCCTTCTTACAGGGAAGATAATATAATTGTCGATACTGCATTCAAAGCTATTCAACAGGACTATCCGCGAAACTCGTTTGATGTTTTTGTGATTGCAGACAAGCTGCAAAAAATCACGATAGATAAAATGAGGGCATTGCCCGTGAATGTAATTGAAGTGGAGTTTGAAATAAGCATGAAAGCCAAGTCTGTTCACGAAGCTATGAACCAGATTGCGATCAATAAATACGATATAGTCGTTGTTCTGGATGCGGATAATGTAATGTCACCGGGATGCCTTGAAAAAGTGAATCATGCATTTCAAAGAGGGTTTAAAGCGGTGCAATGTCATCGTGCAGCAAAAAATAAAAATAATGCGGTTGCGATGCTTGATGTGATCAGTGAAGAGATCAACAATAATCTGTTTCGCCGTGGACAGCGGGCACTTGGTTTCTCCTCATCATTAATTGGCTCCGGTATGGCATTTGAGTTTGAAGAATTTAAAAAGATTTTCAGCCTTCCCCAAATCCTTCACAATCCCGGAGAAGACCGGGAGATTGACCTGCAATTAATGAAAGATGGTATAGTTGTAGAATTTATCGATAACGCATTGGTGTATGATGAGAAGGTTTCATCTGCAGCGGTGTTTGAAAAGCAGCGCCTGCGCTGGCTGGAGGCACAATTGAATAATTTCAAACGATTTTTTGATGCTGATATCGTCATTTTGAAAAACACTAAGACCTACTGGTATAAATTATTTCAGACTTTGCTTTTGCCACGGTCATTATACCTTCTCCTTTTTTCTTTTATTGCTTTCGTTTTTGTTGTTCAGTATTTATTCCATTATCAGATGCTGTTTCCATCTTTTCATTGGTGGTTTGTGCTGCTGGGCGCATATATTGTTGCCTTGATAATCTCTATCCCCGTAAAGTTTTTTAATAAGGATTTGCTGAAAGCAATATCCCATTTGCCAATTCTGATGTTTACGATGATGAAAGCGTTGATTAAGATGAAATCAAACAGAAAAGAATTCCTGCATACCCCTAAAGTGCACACAGGAGATTAATGAAATATTTTTACGTTGCCGCTTTAACCAGGATGGCTCTGCGATAGTATATTATGTCTCACCTCAATTATTTTGTTTAATTTGTGTCTGCTGATTTAGGATTGGATGGTTTTACTATTATTTTACAAAAATGGTTTTATGAAAAAAATTGTAATAGCTTTTGTAGTAATATTTGCTGCTGCAAAAACCCCGATAGCCTGCTCGCAGACTGCATCAGAAAAGCAAGTGCCTGTTTTTAATCATATCGCCTTGTATGTATTTGACCTTGAAAAAAGCGCTGCATTTTATGAGAAGGTAATTGGTATTCCAAAAATCGCCAATCCTTTCAATGATGGCAGGCATGTTTGGTTCAGGATAGGGGAGCATAGCCAACTGCATGTGATAAAAGGCGCCACTTCAATTACACCTCACGACATTAATGTTCATGTAAGCTTTAGCGTCGGTTCATTAGCAGGGTTTATAAAACATCTCGAGGAGATGAATATAAAATATGGAAATTTTAGCGGGGAAACTAAGAAGATTCAACTCCGGCCTGATGGTGTTAATCAGATATATCTGCAGGATCCTGATGGATACTGGATTGAAGTGAACGACGATAAGTATTGATTAACCGTTTCCGATCCTAAAAAAAAAATTCGGGGAACTTTCAGCAATATGCAAGAGGCACAAACTCGTGTTCCACATTCACATATTCCCGTATCATGTGGCCGTCTTCATAAATAACTATCACCGATCTTTTGCGGTCATCAGTAAGCTTTCGCAAATGCAGGATTTTAGACACAATGTACGCCCTGTCAACCCAGGAAAACCTGTCCTCGACTTTTAAATAATCCTCAACAGAGCTGATTACTTCTCCGGATTGCAATATGTGAATGGTGCTGACTATTCCGTAATCACGTAACTGAAGGGATGGGAGAAGGGCCATTTTTTGTAAGTTTATACAATTTACATGTAAGTATCCTTACCATAATAATAAATTATCCACAAAAACTGCAAATCCCTGACTTCCCGGTGTCTCTCCGGCTTCATATTGCAGATGGATGTAAACCCGGAATTCATAATTTCATAAAGCAGAGCATGAAAATCGTTACTTGGCAATCAATTGAGAGAAATATATGTCCTTAATCTTTATTAGATAAAAATCCTTGTTCCTGAAAAACTTTCTCTGAACTCTTTGGGAGTACATCCTTTTTTCTTCTTAAAGATGCGGTTGAAGTTCGATATATTATTGAATCCGCAGTCATATGCCACCTCCGAAATATTTTGTGTTGTTTCAATCAATATACGGCTTGCATGACCCAGCCTTATTTCATTCAGGCTATCAATAAACCTGTTGCCTGTGCGCTGTTTGAAAAAACGGCTGAAAGAAACCTCGGACATGCTGGACAGCCTTGCTACTTCGCTTAATGTAATGGATTTATCGAAGTTCTGGTTCATATACTCAAATGCCTTTTCTATGCGGCGGCTGCTGTAACTGAATTTCTCGGAAACATTAAAGCTTGAATCGGATAGTATCCGCATGTTTCTTGATGTGGAAAGATCATGCAGTATGGACATCAGTTCCAGCACTGAATCGAAGCCTTGTTTTTGGGATAGTCCGCTGATCCTCGGTGCAAGTTGTTCAGTTGTTGCTCTGGAAAAAAGTATCCCTCTGGAAGATTTATCGAGCATTGTCTTGATAAAGCTAAGCTGGTTTCTGCGAAGAAATTTTTCATCGAAAAGGTCTTTGTGAAACTGTATCGTAATCTCTTTAATTTCTTTGCTTTGACAATGGTGGGTAAACCATGCATGCTGAAGATTGGAGCCGATCAATGCCAATTCCAGATCTCCGATCTCTTCAATATGATCGCCTACAAGCCTTTTTGCGTTTTTCGCATTTTGAATAAAATTCAATTCGAATTCTTCGTGGCAATGCAGCGGGAAATCAAATGCTGATTTGATTCTCGAAGATAAAGTGAAGCAATCGTTTTGTGTTAATGGGGTTATCTCCCTCATTATTTCGCTTTTCATAATATATGGTTGGTACAGCTTGGCAATTCCATGATAAAGAAAATTAAAACTATAGAATATTTGTTTAAATAGTACTATTAAAATAAAATAATAGTATGGGTTATATAAGTCAATACAACACTCGTTTTTGTTTGTGTTTCATTTAAATTGATTTAAAATTCGTATAAATAATATAAATAAAGGATAATAAAGTATTTTAGGAGTAAGATCGGTTAAAGCTACATTTGAAGCAATATTGCTTGTTGTATAAGGTTCAAAAAACCGGTTGTATTTTTTTTCCATTCTTGATTTCTATTTTCATTCTTATTCAACGTACAATAGAGTAATAAGTGTTATTCTGAAATAAATGAAATACGTTAGATCTCTATTTGAAAAATTTCATGTATGTTGAAATGCTTTCATTTTTTTTTGCTTTTATTTTCTCCTCATCTGACTGTCCTTGCTCAAAACAAAGACCTTCCTTCCGATCCTAAAGCCACCAAAGAAACCATCAATCTTTACCGAAACTTAAAAAAAATAGCCGGCACAGGTTTTTTATTTGGGCATCAGGATGATCTTGCCTATGGCGTTGGATGGAAATATGAAAATGGGAGAAGCGATATTCACGACGTGGTAAATGATTATCCTGCATTGTACGGATGGGAACTTGGTCGTATTGAGATAGACAAGCCTGCTAATTTAGATGGGGTGCCGTTTGACAAAATGAAAGTCTTTATCGAAAAGGCATATAACAGAGGAGGTGTGATAACTATTAGCTGGCATCTTAACAATCCGCTCACCGGAAAGTCAGCTTGGGATCCTGCTCCGGGCACTGTTGCTGCTGTTTTACCCGGGGGAGAGAAACACGAGTTGTTTAAATCATGGCTGGATAAAGTCGCTGTTTTCTTCGAAAGTTTAAGAGGTAAAAACGGTGAATTAATACCAGTCATTTTCCGGCCCTTTCATGAGCTAAATGGCAGTTGGTTCTGGTGGGGTGGCAGGAATACTTCGCCGCAGGATATGATAAACCTCTATCGTTTTACCGTAACATATCTGCGGGATGTAAAAAATATCCATCATCTTTTATACGCATACAATACAGACAGGTTTGCAACCCGGGAGGAATATCTGGAAAGATACCCGGGCGACGAATATGCAGATGTGGTAGGGTTTGATATTTACCAGAAAGGTGACATACTTTCAAATGATAAATTCATAACAGAAACTGAGCGCAGCCTGAACGATATTGAATACATTGCTTCAAAGAAAAATAAAGTTGCTGCACTGACCGAATTTGGCTTTAATACGCTACCCGACAGCACCTGGTGGACAAATGTGTTTTATAAAGCCCTCGAGCATCACCATCTTTCTTATGCATTGGCATGGCGGAATGCAGGCTATAAAGAAAGCCAAAAGGATTATGAATATTATGTTCCTTTTAAAGGGGATAAATCGGCAACTGATTTCCTCAGATTTTATAATCTGGATCGCACTTTATTCGGAAAGGATGCGGCGAAAGAGAAAATCTATCAGTAAAAATTACGGACATGCTATGCCGTTAAAATACAATGCGGTTGAATAAATGAAATTACAGTTACCGGACATACTGATTCTTGCAGCCTACCTGATTACCATGCTGATGATAGGATGGTTTTTAAGAAAGAAAGCGGGCAAAAATAAAGAAAGCTATCTGTTAGGGGGCAAATCGCTGCCCTGGTATATGCTCGGGCTGAGCGATGCTTCGGATATGTTTGATATTTCAGGCACTATGTGGATGGTGAGCCTTTGTTTTGTGTACGGAATGAAAAGCATATGGATCCCCTGGCTCTGGCCGGTTTTTAATCAGGTGTTCATGATGATGTATTTATCACGATGGCTTCGGAGATCCAATGCTACTACAGGCGCGGAATGGCTGGCAACAAGGTTTGGCAAGTCGGGTACTGGAGTCAGGGCATCACACAATATTGTAGTGGCATTTGCGCTGTTAAGCTGCCTCGGTTTTATGGCCTATGGCTTTGTCGGCCTGGGCAAATTCATGCAGATATTTATACCATGGGAAATGGTTCAGCACTATGTGCCTTTTTATGTCGCACCCGCTTATGTACCTCATTTCTACGGCATCGTATTCACCTTGTTCGCCATGTTCTACTCCATTTTGGGCGGCATGCACAGCATTGTCTTGGGCGATGTGATCAAGTATTGCATTATGGCTGTTGCGTGCGTAAGTATTGGCATTATTGCAATGATAAAATTACATGGGCATCAGGTGAATGTTCCTGATGGCTGGCGCAATCCATTCTTTGGCTGGAAACTAAATTTGGACTGGAGCCACATT
>Ga0182030_10001366_pt1 | contig 50227 bp, 40 predicted proteins | sample 812S3MmetaG_FD_121299 | JGI IMG/M metagenome (GOLD analysis project Ga0182030, IMG submission 121299) | Permafrost microbial communities from Stordalen Mire, Sweden - 812S3M metaG (Illumina Assembly) | ecosystem: Environmental > Terrestrial > Soil > Wetlands > Permafrost | place: Sweden... | reverse complement strand
CGTGGACGATCAACTGCGGCACGAGCACGACCAGCCCACGCTCGGGCTCATCCTCTGCCAGACCAAGGATCGCGTCCTGGCTGAGTATGCCCTGCGCGACATTCACAAACCCATTGGCATTGCCGACTACGAGCTAACACGCGCGCTGCCCAAGGAACTCGCCTCCAGCCTCCCCAGCATCGAGCAGATCGAAGCCGAACTCTCGCGGAACTTGGAAAGCGATGGAATACCATAAGCTTCCCGGGCTACCCGAAATACAAGGAGAGTGGGGTGGAGTGGCTGGGGGAGGCGCCGGAGTATTGGGACGTGATAGCAATCAAGTGGCTTTCCCCAAGCACGTTTTGGTACGGCAGTTTCAGCTTTTGAATTTGGTGTGACGCAAAGTCTGACAGGGGCGCCATCTCCGCGATAGGGGCTGCTTTCGAGTCTCTTGCCGAAACAATTGACGCCCCCTCGGGCCCCGGCTTTAGTCGGTCCTCACGCAAAAGGTATTTACCGATGAATTTTCAATTACGACATCCTCGGCTATTGGCTTCTGAGTCAACCTGGCAGGAAGTGCTCGCCAAAAAGCAGCAGAGCCCAACCTTTGCCCGGTTTTTAGAGAAACTGGAAAGCGAGGCGCGCACCCTGATCAGCGTTCCTCCGCTTGGCTATCACAAAACTGGCCGCCGCTTGTTGTGGGTTTCTCGATCCGCCGTTGGCCGCATTCTTGTGCTGGCTCTTGGTTACCGCGTCACGGGCGATGAGCCATTCAAAGTCAGGGCCGAGCAGGAGATGCTGGCGGCTGCCGCCTTCCCCGATTGGAACCCCGATCACTTTCTGGATGTGGCGGAAATGACCACGGCTGTCGCCCTTGGGTACGACTGGCTTTACGATGCGCTTTCGCCGGCCTCGCGCGGCATCATTCGCAAGGCGATTGTCGAGAAGGGCCTGAAAGCCGGTTTGGATCCCCAGGCATCATATAACCGCTGGTACACGGGCGAGAATAACTGGAACCAGGTATGTTTGGCGGGATTAGCTTTGGGAGCGCTGGCCGTGGCGGAGGACGAACCGGAACTTGCGGAACAGATTCTGACCCAGGTCCGCACGTACAATTTTCACGGCATGAAGCCGTATGCGCCAGACGGAGTCTATCCCGAAGGCCCTACCTATTGGGGCTACGGCACCACTTATGAGGTTATCCTGCTCGCAGCGCTGGAATCGGCGCTTGGAACAGACTGGAACCTCAGTCAAAGTCCCGGCTTCATGGCCACGGCGGACTATCCTTTACAGGTGACCGGCCCGACCGGCCTGGCTTTCAACTATTCAGACTGCGACGAAGCAGGGTGCCTCGAGCCCGTGTTTTTCTGGTTTGCGCGCAGACTTCGGAAGCCGGACATACTTACTTTTCAGCATAAGTACCTCGCGCAATATCTTGCCGGAGAGAAACCACTGACGATTGGTGACTCTGCCAGCCGGTTTCTTCCGCTGCTGGCCGTCTGGGCCTCCGAACTCGAGGACCACACTCCGCCCAACCGGCCCCTGGCCTGGCATGGTGAAGGGATCAATCCGTTGGTCGTGTTCCGCAGTTCCTGGTCGGACGATGACGCCCTTTTTGTCGCGCTCAAAGGCGGTTCGGCCTCGGTGACTCATGGACACATGGACGCGGGTTCTTTTGTTCTTGAGGCCGACGGGGTCCGCTGGGCGGTGGACCTTGGCGCGCAAGACTACGAATCGCTCGAATCCAGGAATATTAACCTGTGGAACGATGCACAGGATGGCGAACGCTGGAAGGTCTTTCGTCTCAACAATTTCAGCCACAATACCCTGACGATCAGCGGACAGCTTCATCAAGCCAGGGGCAGGGCCGGGATCACCCGTTTTTCCGACGGTGCCGGCGCGCCTCACGCCGTGGTTGAACTTACCGAAATCTTTTCCGAACGGGCGGCCAAAGTCGTGCGCGGGTTCAAAATCCTGCCTGATCGGAAGGTCTTGATTCAAGATGAACTTGAGGGAGTTACCCCCAACGACTTGGTGCAATGGACGTTCGTCACGCGGGCCGAGGTTGGCGTAGACGGTCGCCATGCCGTGCTTAGGCAAGGGAACAAGACCTTGCGGATTTTTCTCGCCGCTCCCGAGGATGGCGCGTTCGAAGTGATCCCCTGCGATCCGCCCGATGACGGATTCAACGCTCCCAATCCGGGCGTTTCGCTTTTGCGCGCCCAGTTGCCCGCACCGGAGTCGGGCCGACTGCTCATCCAGGTATTGATTCAACCTGGAGAGAAGCCCCTATCGGATCAAACATTCGCGTCAACGCCGTGCGAGAACTGGTCTGATCCTCTGCCGCCTCCAGCCAACTAATATAGGTTTTCACACGGGCTATAACTTAGGAAAGCCATGGAAGGGGCGAAAGGCATGGGGTCAAATGTGAATGGCACTAAGTTAAGGGCGGTTTTGGACGATTTTGCGGGGTCTACGGAGGACTTGTTGCGCCCCTTCAGGGCTTGGCCCGTTCGGGCCGGTTACCCAGGGCTGCGCTCGTTCCTCGCTCCACTGGCTCGCCCACCCACCAACCCCCGCTAATCCCTTCCTCCTCCTCGCTGGGCTGGCTTGGGACGGGCCTTTGGCCCTTAACCTCAGGGCGCTTAACTTAGTGGCATTCGGGTCAAATGTTGTCTCTACATTACCATTTATTGCTTTTGACCGCTGCTTGTCATTATCTATTTATCTACTTAGGGATTTGAATTTGCTGTGGACACAGGGCCTTCAATGCTTTTCAAATTGCCGTTGAACGGGCAATACCTTAGCCCGGGAATCCAGGAAAAATAAAAATGGTTGTTTCAAAAATTATCACCGCCCTCGTCCTGACACTGACATTTACAGCCATCCCCGCCAATGTTGCGAAGGCGGGTTACCTGTACGTGGCGGACGTTGACTCAACTCCGAGTACGGGCGCGTTTGTCAACCTGCCGATCAACGCTCAGACGGTCAACATCGAGCCGGACCACTCGCTCTTTGAAATGGCCGTCATGTACACGCCATCTGGTGGTATTGGCGACACTATCGAGATTGGCGTTACGACCGATCCTGCTCTGAATGGTGACAATAACCCGCATTGGTTCGTTTTCTCTTGGATCAATGGCGCACCGCAGGGATACGATTCCGGTTCCGATTTCGTTTCGGATATCAGCAATTTCTGGAGTTCGCCGCTGACTTTGTACGAGGGCACATCCGAGCGTGTTGGTTTCGAGTACTCTAATAGCAACTGGTTGCTTACGCTAAATGGCACTACCGCAGGTTATTTCCCAGGGTCCGAGTGGTCCGGGGTGTTTACTATGTCATCCTTTATTGAGGTGTATGGCGAGGTGTACCAAACGGGATCGGACTCCCCGACGATGGACGGTACGGTATCGGGGTACGACTCGTTCGCTGGCGGGGAATTATCAACGCTTGTTGTGGACTACCCGTATGAGCAGCTCGATGCGTCCAGAACCGGCTTTACTGCCTTGGGACCAGTCCCCGAACCCGCAACATGGGCAATGATGGCGGCAGGTGTAGGTATAATGCTTGGATTTCGCAGGCGTCGGTGAATCGCTTTTCAGTGTCATTCATCAACTCCAGATTATAAAAGGCGGTGGAGGTGAAATGCCAATGGACTTGATTACGCCTGCTGTCCGTCGATAAGGTGCAAATTTATCCCGCGAAGCCAATGAAACAAGCGCTTCCATTATTTCTTTTGATTCGCCGAATTTCACGGCCGAGTGAAGATATAACAATAATTCCATCAGTAGCGTTTGCCACCCACGGTCTCGTTTTGCTCAAATCCCCCGCATGCACTCCGTTCGCGACCTCAGCTTGTTCCTCTGCGCTGCGGCCGGGTTTTGCCTGATGTCGGCGGCGGTGCACAAGGCCGCCCCGCTCAATGTCGCCGAGGTCACGCCGAAGCTCGCCCACCTGCGCGCGCACGCAACCGATTACGACACGCTGTTCATTGGATCGAGCCGCGTGTACCATGGCCTGCAGCCGAGGGTGTTCGATGCGGAGATGGCGGCGGCGGGCAAGCCCTCGCATTCGTTCAACCTCGGCATAGACGGGATGGCGCCGCGGGAGAGCCTCGAGCTCGCCCGCCTTGCCGCCACGGTGCCGATGCCGCGGCTGCGCCGGGTCTTCATCGAGATCGGACAGGCGGCCCGCGTGCCGGATTCCGATCCGCCGACCGTGCGCAACATCTACTGGCAGAACGGGCACGCGCTTGTGGCCGGCCTGCGCTACGTCTGGCGCGACTATTGGACACCGCCGGCGGACCTCAAAGGGCGCGCCTGGCTGGAGGCGGGCCGGGCGTTCGCCCTGTTTGCGCGCAATCAATTCAACATCGGCCGCTTCGCTCCCGTGCCCGCCATTGGCAAGCCGCGGCGCAAGGAACCCGACTCGGTGATGCTCGGGCCGAATGGTGACGGCTACATGCCGGTGTTCAGAAACATCTCCCCGTCCGATGTCGACCGGATGCATGGCGAGATGCGCCAGATCGAGTCCGGCGCGACGCCCCCTCGTCCATCCGACCCGTTGACGCAGCACGACTTTGCCGAGGTGGCGCAATTGTTCGCCTCCCGGGGCGTGCGAGTCTACCTGCTGGCCACCCCCATCCAACCACGCGGGTTCGATGTGGTGCTGCAAGCGCCCGAGGGCGTGCCGCTGCTGGAGTTCCAGGACTGGCGGAGGCACCCCGAGTTCTACCAGCCGGACCATCGCTGCGACTCGGCACACCTCAACGACTCCGGCGCCGCGATCTTCAGCCGCGAACTGGCGGATGCCTGTCCGGGAGATTAACGCATGTTATTCGTCGAATTTCGCTTTTTCATCTTCTATTCGATTGTCTTTTGCGTCGCATGGGCTGCCCGCTCCAACACGCTCCGCAAAGCATGGCTGCTCGTGTGCAGCCACGTCTTCTACGCCTGCTTTTTCATCGGGCCGCCGCTCGATTTTTTCCACAATCTCGCTACGCGCCACTGGAGCCAATTGCCGGGCGGCTGGTGGTTCCCGCTGGTGTTGATGGGCTCGACCTGCATGGACTACGCGGTCGGCCTCGGGCTCGGCCCGACGGAGCGCCCCGGCCGGCGCAAGGCGCTGCTGCTGGTGAGCCTGGGCGTGAACCTCGGCGTGCTCTGCTGGTTCAAGTATTTCAACTTCTTCGTGCTCTCGGCCGGGGCGTTCCTCAAGTGGGTTGGCCTGCCGGTTTCGCTGCACACGCTGGCAATCATCCTGCCGTACGGGGTCAGCTTCTACACCTTCCAGTCGATGAGTTACACCATCGAGGTCTACCGCAAGCACATCGAGCCGGAGAGGAGTTTCCTCGACCTCGCCTTCTTCATCTCCTTCTTTCCCCAGCTTGTCGCCGGCCCCATCGTGCGATCGCTGGCTTTCCTCCCGCAGACGAAACGGGCGCCCCGCTGGGAGACGGTCGATGCCCGCGCGGCGCTTGCGCAGTTCCTTGGCGGCTTTGCAAAGAAAGCGTGCATCGCCGAGACAGTCGCGCCGCACGTGGATCATTATTTTGCCGCTCCGCGGGATTTCACCGCCGCCAGCGGGTGGCTGGCAGTGCTGTTGTACGCCGTCCAGATATATTGCGATTTCTCCGGGTACAGCGACATGGCCATCGCCTCGGCGCGGCTGCTCGGGTACGAGCTGACGGCGAACTTTAATTTTCCCTATTTCTCGCGCGACGTGGCGGAGTTCTGGCAGCGCTGGCACATCTCGCTCTCCACCTGGCTGCGCGATTACCTTTACATCCCGCTGGGGGGCAATCGCGGGACCCGGCTCTATTGCTACCGCAACCTGATCCTGACGATGCTGCTGGGCGGCCTCTGGCACGGCGCGGCGTGGGGGTTCGTGCTCTGGGGGGCGCTGCACGGGCTTGCCCTGGTGGCGCATCGGGAGTGGATACGGCGCGTGGGGCGCGGGATCGGCGACGCGGCGGCCATTGCGGCGACCTTCTGGTTCGTCTGTCTTTGCTGGATCTGGTTCCGGGCGCCGGACTTCCATAGCGCGATGATCGTCACCCGCGCCTGGGTGCGCCTGCATGGAGCCGGCAAGGAGCAACTGGAGCCGTGGCTGTGGGGCCTCTTCGCGGGGCTGGCCGCCGTGCATTGGCTCCATTGGCGCCGCATCCTTGCGGATTGGTGGCGCCAGGGGCCCGCATGGCTGTTCGCGCTCGGCTACGGCGCGGCATTCGAACTCGCGCTCCTTTTCGTGCCCCTGAAGTACGGGGCGTTCATTTACTTCCGCTTTTGAGCCGATGGCCAGCGACCTGCTCCGGGGCGCGTGTGGAGAGAAAAGCCATGGGCAACACAAACAGGCGGCAAATCGAGAAACTTCAGAAACTGGGCGTCGGGTAAATTGTGACAAGAATGTCCCTGATCCCGAGCCTCTTCGGGACCCTCTATCCAGTGAATCTTTCGTGAGAAATATCGCGCACGTGCGCAAAAAAAAGGAATATTCCCCTTTCAAGAGCATGGGTGATCGAGGAACGGCGTGTTGGGAAAAACCGGCCCCCATTCCGTTTACGGGGTGGTCCGAAAAATCGGTGGAATTCGTATTACCGATCCGGCGCGATGGGGGCCAGGAGGCGGAAGAGGGCTACGAATACGGTGAGGCCCAGCATCGGGGTCAGGGGGAGGGCTACGCGGATTGCCTCGAAGACGGCCAGGCAGAGGAGGAGGTATGCGGCTCCGAAGCCCAGGGCCACGGGGGCGACCCATAGTTTCCGTCGTTCGGTGGCCACCCAGCCGAGGATCATCCCGAGCAGGAGGACCACGGCGATGCCGGCAAGGCCGGCGGGGCGGGCGAAGGCGTTGGTTTCGGCGGTCGCAAGGGCTGCGCCCAGCAATTCGCCGGTCGATCCCATGCGGCCGGAGGGGAGCAGCATCGTTTGCGCCTGGACATCCGTCCGGGCCAGAACCAGGAGCCGGTCTTTCAACTGGTAGGGGTCGATCACGGGCGGGTGATTATGCTCAAGTTGATCGACGGCGAGTTCCAGGTCGTCGAAGCCGGCCCGGTCATAGGGAACTTTCCAATCCACGAGCATCGCGCCGGCCTGGTTTATGGGGATCGTCAGTTTGCTGCCAAGGCGGATATCCGAGCCCAGGTGCACTTCGACATCCTCCGGCAACACCCCGTACCACAGCATCATCGCCTCCAGCGCGAACGATGGGACCACCTGTCCCCGGTATCGAAAAACCAGCGGCGCGTGCTGGGCGACCGGCTCCGTCGTCGGCACATTGGCAAAACCGAGCGCCGCCGTGAGCCGGATATCCTCCCCCGGCTCCGCCTCTATCACCGTGTACTCCGGCACGGCATCGGTCGCCCCTTTGACGTTCCTGAACACCGGCAGCGGCTGCATAGGGGGCAGCACATCCGGGTCTTCCGGGAAGCCGAGTTCCGCTCCCAGCTCCAGCTTGGGGGTTTGCAGGATGCGGTAATGCAGCAGCTTCGCGTACTGGGGCTGTTGGAGCGATTGATCCGGCGTCAGATTCCTTTTCTCCCACGCCAGCACCGGCTCGATTGCCGCCACCCGGGCATGGAATTGCAATGAGCCGTCCAGGAAAGCCGCATAATTGAGCGGCGTCCACGGCCATGGGTACTCCATCAGGCAATTGTCATTGATCTCCACCAGCATCAGCGGCGCCCGCTGGCGCTCCCCGTTGCTATTGGCGGCCAGCCAGTTGATGAACGTCTCCTCGATCCCGGCCAGCGGGGGGGCCTGCGCCTCGCGCAGCAGCAGCAGCCCCAGCACCAGGATCGTAAACATGAGCTGAGGAATGGAACGGCGCATGGAGAGCAGCGGAGAATTGAGCCCACGCACCTTGCCGATGCAAGTCCGGCTATTGCGGATTGCGGATTTCGGAATGCGGAATGGGGGAGCAGAGAGAGACGTTATGCGCCGTGGGAAGTGGTGCGGTATGATGGGAAGAACCGGGCGTGCCGGTCCCTTCACCCTCAGTTCCCTCAGTTTTCCTACATTTTTCTGATTCTTTGCGTTCGTCTGTTCAATCCTCTGCTTCCGGTCAAAAAGAAATCCGCCAGAGAGCTACGGCAAAGGGAGTCAAACTGCCGTTGCTGCCTTCCGGCCCTGGCGGGGTTCGCTTGCCCCCAGTCCATAGTCCCTGGCGGAATGGCCACTATCTGATGGAAAAAACCCTCAGGCAACGGAAAATCTTCATCAATGCTCTTGCAATTGAGAAAACCGGAAGGATAGAACTTAGCGCCCGATCCGAGAATTGCATCGCAACCCGTGATGACTCGGTCCTTGTTTCCCTCCAATAATCGATTTCAAATCCTGATATGGCCAGAATTGCCCCACTTGGCATCACCCTTGTACTCCTGCTTGTAACCTGTTTTTTCGGATTTGAGACGCGCTCAAAGGTCGAAGGGCTCAACAACACGGTCACCAGCCTGAACGGTCAGGTCGTCGCCGAGACGCAGCGCGCCGTCAAAGCCGAAGCAGCCGAAAAGGCCACGCAGGATGAACTTGCCAAGGCAAACGCGGCCCTCGACAGCACCAAGAGCCAGCTCGCCACCGTCCAGGCCAGCCTCGACACCGCCAACACTCAGATCGCCACGGACAAGTCCACCATCGACGATCTGAACAAGAAGATTGCCGCCATGCCGACCACTACCGGCACGTCGTCGGTCGCGGTCATGATCACCCAGGAGCAGTTTGACAAGGTCACCAACCAGCTCAAGGACGCCCAGGCGCAGGTTGCCGAGCTTGATCAGGTCAAGAATACTCTCACCAGCAAAGTCAAGGATGCCGAAAGCCGCGCCGATGATCTTGAGAAGGAGGTCGACCGTTACAAGAACCATATCGTTAAAAATGGCCTGGAGGGGGAAGTGCTCGCCGTCAATCAGGGCTGGAGCTTCGTTGTCCTCAGTATCGGCGACCGGCAGGGTGCAGTCACCAATGCCGAATTGATCCTCAAGCGTGGCGACAGCCAGATCGGCAAGGTTCGCATCACTTCCGTCGAGCCCTCCACTTCGGTTGCCGATATTATTCCCGGTTCCCTCGCCCGCGGCGTCCGCGTCCAGCCCGGCGATCGGGTTATCTTCCCGGGGAGCTGATATCGCGGCTCTCGCGCCTCTTGAAAAACTGGCGGCTTGCTCCAAATTTTCGAAACCCTCTTAATCGCTCGGTGATGAATACCGTTACCCGAGTGCTTGCCGCCGCCTTCCTCATCCTTTGCGCCGGGGGCTGCGCAAGCTCCGACGACCAGCAGCAGCAAAACCCCAACGCCAGCAGCATCCCGTGGAATCGCCCGCAATCCTGGGAAGGGCAGGGGATGCTGGGTGGCTTCAATCAAGGCCCTCAAGGGTCCACCGGGCACTGATTGGGACGGGCGCAGATGGGGGCCGAACGATGAAATCGGAAATTCGAGTTTCGAGTTTCGAATTTAAAGGTCCATGAAACCCCGCATCCTCGTCATCCGTGGCGGGGCCATAGGGGATTTTGTCCTTACCCTGCCGGCCATTCGGCTGCTGCGGGAGAATTTTCCCCAGGCGCATCTGGAGATCCTTGGGTACAAGCATATTATCGCACTTGCCGAGGGGCGCTTCTACGCCGATGCCACCCGTTCCATCGAGTACGGCGGCCTCTCCCGCTTTTTCATCCCCGGCACCGAATTGCCCGGGGACCTCGTGGAATACTTCGCCAGCTTCCAGCAGGTCATCAGCTACCTCTACGATCCCGACCGCTTCTTTGAGGCAAACCTCCGCCGCGCCGGCGTCCGCCATTTCCTCCACGCTTCTCCCACCCTCGACGACAGCGCCCACGCGGCGCAGCAGCTCGCGCAACCGCTTGAGGGCCTCGCCCTCTATCTCGAAGACAAGGCTCCCGTCCTCTTCCCCAGCGAGGCGGATCGCCAGTTTGCCGCTGCCTACGTCGAACGGGCCTTTCCCCGTGGAGCGGGTCCCCTCATCGCTCTCCACCCCGGCAGCGGCGGCGAGCGCAAAAACTGGCCCGTGGCCCAGTGGGCCGCCCTGGGCGAGCAGCTCTTTCGCCTTGCCCCTACAGCGCGGGTGCTGCTCGTAGGCGGCGAAGCAGACCACCCCCAGCTCGCGCATCTCCGCGACGCCTGGCGCCACCGTCCCATCCACACCGCCCTCGACACCCCCCTTCCGCACCTCGCCGCCATCCTCCAGCGCGTCAGCCTCTTTCTCGGCCACGACAGCGGCATCTCCCACATTGCGGCAGCGGCCGGGGCTCCCACCCTCCTCCTCTTCGGTCCCACCGACCCCGACATCTGGGCGCCCCTGACGGGCCCCATAAAAATAGTCCGGGCTCCAGGGAATGATCTTGGGCAACTGGAGTTGGGGGCGGTAGCGGAAGCGCTTGGGCAGGCGCTTGGAGCAGACCGCATTGCCCCGCACACCGTCATTGACGCCACCCCCCGCCCGTGAAAACTTGTCCCTCGGAAAAAAGGAAGTCCCATGCAGCAATTCGAGAATCTTCGCGCATCCAGCCTGTACTGCCAGAAATGCAAGGCCGCCATGCCCGTACGGGAGCGCCTCCTCCTAATCCTGCCCGAAAAGGAAATTTACGATTACCTCTGCACCGGTTGCGCCGCGTCCCTGGGCCAGCGCGAGGTCACCCTCGGTGAGAAACATCTCCAGCAGCAGCTCGCCAGCCGTCGTGCCCGTTCCGCTCCAGCCCGTCAGTTATTTCTCCCTTAAGAGCCGGTCTTGGGTCAGGCTCCTGGCGCCCCATGCGCATTCTCTTCATCGGCACCGGCGATATCGGTCTCCCGGCCTTGACCTGGCTTTTCAACTCAGGCCACGAGATCGCCGCCGTTTTCACCCAGCCCGACAAGCCTGCCGGCCGGAAGATGGAACTGCTTCCATCCCCGATCAAACAGCTCGCCCTTGATCGCGGTATTCCCGTTCTCCAACCCGTCAAAATGCGGGCCCCGGATTCCGTCGCCCAAGTCCAATCCTTCGCCGCCGATCTCATTGTCGTGATGGCCTACGGCCAGATCCTGCCCAACGGTGTCCTCGAAGCCGCCCGCATCGGCTGCATCAATCTTCACGCCTCCATCCTCCCGCGTCATCGCGGCGCCGCCCCCATCCAATCCGCCATCCTCGCCGGCGACACAGAAACCGGGGTCACCGTCATGTATGTCGATGCCGGCCTCGATACCGGCGATATCCTGCTCATCCATCGTCTCCCCATCCATCGCCATGATACCGGGGGCACCCTCCACGACCGCCTCGCCGCCGCCACGCCCGCCGCCCTTGCCGAGGCGCTTCGCCTCCTGGAGGCCGGCGCCGCCCCGCGCATCCCCCAGGACAACGCCCTCGGCACCTACGCAAAAAAACTCGAACGCGAGGACGGCGCGATCCGCTGGGACCGCCCCTGCCACGAAGTCTGCCGCCATATCCGCGCCATGAACCCATGGCCCGGCGCATTCACCCTCCTTCCCGACAAGGACGGCGCACCTCGCAAACTCAAAATCTTTGCAGCCGCCCAAAACTGCCGCCGTTCAGGCCCGCCCGGTCAGGTCCTCCGCGCGGACTCGCGCGGCATCCTCGTCGCCTGCGGCACCGGCTCGCTGCTCCTGCTCGATATCCAGATGGAAGGCAAACGCCGCATGCCCGCCCGCGACTTTCTCATCGGCAGGCCGCTTCCGCCCGGCGCAATCTTCGGAACTGCGGTGCCTATCGAATGATCCGCTCCCGTCCCGCCCGCCAGCGCCTGCTCCAGGTTCACGTCTCCCAGCTTCTCGCCTGCCGTCTTTGCCCAAAGATGCACCGACCTCCCGTCTCCGGCGGCCCGGTGCTCAGCCGCATCCTCCTCGTCGGCCAGGCGCCGGGCGTGCGCGAGCCCGTCCTGGGCCGCCCCTTCGCATGGACTGCCGGCAAACGCCTCTTCAGTTGGTTCCTCCAATGGACCGCGGTCACCGAGGAAATGTTTCGCGCCCACGTCTACATGGCTGCCGTCTGCCGCTGCTTCCCGGGTCGCATCCCAGCCGGAGGCGACCGCGTCCCGAATCCCGCCGAAGTGGAAAATTGCTCCCAATGGTTGCGTCGGGAAATCGTGCTCCTCCAGCCCGAACTCGTCATCCCGGTGGGCCGCCTCGCCATCGAGCGCTTCATCCCTTGTCCCCGCATGGACGAGGTTATCGGCACCCGCTTCCGTTCCAGCCTCTACGGACGCGACTTCGATTTAATCCCCCTACCGCACCCCTCCGGAGCATCCCCCTGGCCTCGGATGGAGCCCGGCAAAACGCTCCTGGCCCGCGCCATGACGCTCATCGCCCGCCACCCGGCGTATGTCTCCGCATTCGCCAATTAGCAATTTTCCTACAACCGCTCCCTCAGCCTCTCAAGCCGTCTGCGAATCGACCCCAGCGGCACATAATTCGTCCGTATCCACCACCACACCCGCGGCACCCCGTGCGGCAGCCGCAGCCGGTCCCGCAGGCCGCCGCGCAACTGCTCGTCGCACCCGTAGGCATCCAGGAAGCGCTGCGCGCACAGAAGCCAGGTGCCCTTTGGTGCGCACCCGAGCAGATCCTGTAAAAACGAGAGCACATCCTCCACGTGCCGCGTCACCGTGGGCAACCGCCGCTGGTGAACTACCTCAAAATCGATCAGGCGGGCCGCCTTCTCATGCGCGGAAAAGAGAAAATTTGCCAGGTTCGGATCGCCATGCGACCACGGTCCGTCAAAAAATGCGGAGTTCAGCTCATGCGCCCGGCGCAATTCCACGCCCGCCGCCTCCAACATCCCGCATTCAAACGTACCATTTACGAAATGCTCCGCGAGGCTCACCCCGGGCAGGATGTCCGCGCATACCGTCCGGGTGCCCGACGGGAACGCGCAATAGCGTTCGGAATGCAGCAAATTGAAGGAACTGACCTCCCAGCGTTGCCACGCTCCCGCGTCCGCCCACACAAAGACCGGGTGCCGCGCAGCGCGGAAGAAGAGGTTCGCGGTCTGCGCGAGCGACCCGCTTGCCAGCCGGCGGCGTTTTACCAGCAGGGCCCGCCCGTCGCGTACCTCCCGCGAGATCGAATTAATGCGGATCGCATCGATGGCTGATCCCGCGTGTTTGCACCACATTTGCGGGCCACTAGACCACAAAGAGTTATCGGCGGCTAGGGAGCTGTTCACGGGATGATCAATGATTCGCGCCAGAACGTGCATTTGGCTTCCCGTAAAGCAAGCCCATTGCGCCGGATATACCGGGCCGGCTCCTTTGAGCGTTCTTGCCCCCGGGGTCATTTGGGTGCACAAATGGGTTTTACTTTTCGCATCAGCCCTGGATTCCGATTGATCACCCCGAGAGACATTTCCCGCAACATCCTCCCCCTCCGCAGCACCTTGCGCGAGGTGCTGGAGCGCCTGAACGTGGGCGTCCAGGGCGTGATCCTGATGGTGGATGACGATGGGCGGATGCGCGGCCTGTTTACCGATGGCGATGCCCGGCGCGCATTGCTGGGTGGCGCATCGCTGGACGCCGGCGCTGAGCCGCACATGAACGGGCGCTTCACCGCGGGCAGCGCGACGGCCAGCCGGCAGGAGAATCTCAAGCTTCTCACGGAAAAGATTCGCCACCTGCCGGTGCTCGATGCCGTGGGGCGGCCGGTCGATTTGATCTCGTGGGCCGAGCTATGGCGCCTCCCGGTCATGGAGCCATCGCTGGGTGGCAACGAGCTCAAGTACGTCAGCGATTGCATCGCCTCGAACTGGATTTCGTCCCAGGGCAAATATGTGACCAGCTTCGAGGAAGCGTTCCGCAATTTCACCGGGGGCGAACATGCCCTGTGCGTTTCGAGCGGCACCACGGCACTCCACCTGGCGCTCGCCGCGCTCGAGATCGGCAATGGCGATGAGGTCATCATGCCGGACCTCACATTTGCCGCGACCGCGAATGTCGTGATCCACCAGGGCGGCATCCCGGTCCTGGCGGATGTAACGCGGAAAACCTGGACGCTGAACCCCGCGGAGATCGAGCGGAAGATCACGGAACGCACCCGGGCGATCATGCCTGTGCATCTTTACGGACACCCTTGCGACATGGATCCAATTCTGGAAATTGCCGCAAAGCACAAACTGAAGGTGATCGAGGATTGCGCCGAATCGCTGGGGGCCAGTTACGAGGGCCGGCAGACCGGTACGATGGGCGACGTGGGATGTTTTTCTTTCTTCGCGAACAAGGTGATTACGACAGGCGAGGGAGGCATGGTCACGACCGCCGATCCAGCGCTCCACCTCAAGATGGCGATCCTTAGGGATCACGGCATGTCCAAGGAGAAACGGTACTGGCACCTCTACCCGGGATACAATTACCGGATGACGAATCTTCAGGCCGCCGTGGGGCTTGCGCAGATGGAGCGCATCCAGGACTTCCTGGAACATCGCGCGCACGTCGTTGCCCGCTATAACGAGCATCTCGGCGATCTGCGAGGCATCCAGTTGCCGCCCTGCGCCTCGTGGGCGCACAATATCTACTGGCTCTACTCCATCGTGATCGACGAAGAGGAGGCCGGCATTACCCGGGGCGAGCTGGCGACCAAGCTGGCCGAACGAGGCATCGAGACGCGGCCCTTCTTTTACCCCGTCCACGTGCAGCCGCCCTACCTTGCGTTCGCAAAGGGCAGTTTTCCGGTAACCGAGTGGCTCTCGGCCCGCGGCCTGAGCCTGCCGACCGCGAATGACATTCTCCTTGAGGACGTGGACAGGGTGTGCACCGCCATTGCGGAGATCGTGTCCCACCGGCGTGTCGTATCCGATCACATGCAGGGTATGCAGGGACTGGCGGCGGAACCGGCGTGAAAGCGGCTGCGCGATCGCTGAAGCGGGCGCTCCTGGAAGACACGTCGACCAGCGGGACGAAATTTGACGCGCTGGACGGCCTGCGCGGCATTGCGGTGCTGACGGTGTTTGTCTCGCACACTTCCGGCGCCGGCCAGCAGGTCACGCCATGGACCAATTTTCACGGAACGGGGCACTTGGGGGTGTACCTGTTCTTCGTATTGAGCGGGTTTTTGCTGGGCTACTCGATGCTGCACCGACCCATCCATTTCGGGCGGTTTTACGCGCGGCGATTTTTTCGGATCGCGCCGCTCTATTATGTGGTGGTGACGGCTGTCTTCTGGGTGCAGCAGGCCACGAAACACCTGGACAAGACGGCTCTCTACATCAGTGACAAGTGGCACGGATATCTCCTGCACTTGCTGTTTTACCGAGGCCAAAGCGTCTTCTGGTCGGTGGCGGCGGAATTCGAGTTTTACTTCGTGCTGCCCTTCTTTGTCCTCTTTTTGAACCAGCGGGGAAACCGCGCCGCATGGACCCTCGCGGCGGTGGCGGTCGGTTATTTTGCGTGGGCGCTTGCCGTGGCCACTGGCGGGCTGCCGGCCCACGATGCGCCCAGGGTGGCGGATATTTTGCAGCCGAGCCAATACCTGGATGTCTTCCTGTGCGGAATCCTTGCGGCGTACGTTTTTACAAACAAAAAGGCCCACCACTGGTACACGGCGCATCGGCAATGGCTTAACCCGGCATCGGTGGCGCTGGCCGCGGCAGTGGCGCTCGGCTCAGCCGCGGGAGTCGGCGATTATTTTTTTGGAGTGCGGAGGGCGCTGCCCTTTCTTCACTATTGCTCGCTCGGCTACGGTGTGGCGTTTTCGCTGATCCTGCTGGCGACGCTGTACGGCAGCCCGGTGCTGCTGCGGGTGTTCCGTTTCATGCCGCTGCGGGTCATCGGGGTGACCGGGTTTAGCTGGTACTTGCTGCACTTGCCGCTGGTGCGCCTGGTCGGACGGCTTTATGGAGACCGAGCGCCGCAGCCGCTCATGTTCGCCACGAGTTTCCTGCTGGTCGGCACGGTCGCGGTCGGCTCCTATCTTGGATTGGAAAAACCGTTCATGATGATGTCGCGAGTTTTCTCAGGAAAAAAACCGGCGCCTGCGACGGCGTCGATAGAAGCAGCCGCGCCCTTGTGAAGAATATATGCTTTATCCCGGCGCGCGGAGGCTCGAAGCGGGTCCCGCGTAAAAACCTGCTCCCGCTCGCGGGGCGGCCATTGATCGCATACACGATCGAGGCGGCCCGAAAGGCGGAGATTTTTGCGAGAGTCGTGGTCTCCTCCGACGACGACGAGATCCTCGATCTGGCGGAAAAGGAGGGCGCCGAGCCTGACAGGCGCCCGGCAGCGTTGGGCGGCGACCGGGTGCGCTTCGTCGAGGTGCTGGAGGAATTCCTGGTGCGGGCGGGGGCCGATATCGACCATGTGGCGGTGCTGCTGCCGACCTGCCCGTTTCGCACCCATGAGGACATCCGGGCGGCGTACGGGATGCTGCTGGCGGCCGTGGTGCCGTCCTTCGTGGTAAGCGTGCGGGAGTACGAATTTCCGCCGGAGTTTGCGGTGGATATGGATGGGATGGCAATTCGCGTGCGGCACCCGGAGATTTACGCCGCATCGACGCAAAGCCAGTCGGTGGAGAAATCGTACCACCCGAATGGGGCGATCTATCTCGCCCCGGTGAAGCTGTTCCTGAAGGAGCGGAGTTTTTTTCGGGACCCGGTGCTGGGGTATCTGATGCCGCCCGAGAGGTCGCTGGACATCGATAATCTCTATCAATTTGAAATTGCCGAAGCCATGATGAGCGCCGTCAAATGACTGAAATGAACAGTGCGGTCCAAATCGGGAAAGTCCAGGTGGGAGGCGGCGCGCCTTGCGTGCTGATGGCGGAAATAGGGACGTTTTTCAACCAGGACATCGGATTGGCGAAGGAGTACCTGGCGCGGGTCGTCGAGGCGGGGGTGCCTTTGTTCAAGACGGAGATTCTCCATGATGCGGACGTTTGCCTGCGAGGGAGCGGGTTGCCGATCAAGTTCAACCACGCGGGTGGAACCCAGGTGGAGGAATACCGCCGGCTGATCGAGCGCAAGACCGTGCCGCTAAAGGATTATGAGAAGCTGTTTGCCATGGCGCGCGAGGCGGGAATCCCTTTTGTCGCCTCGGTCTATGATTTCGAGGGCGTCGATTTCTTCGTAAAGCAAGGGGGCGGCGCATTGAAGATAGCGCGTCATAACATCACGCACCTGCCGCTGATCCGGTATTGCGCCGCGACCGGTCTTCCTGTGCTATTTGACGCGGGAATCGTCTATCTGCACGAGATCGCCGCCGCGGTGCACGCCGCGCGAACGCACGGAGGGGGCGGGGTGATCGTCAATCATCATCCCGGGCCGAACCCGACGCCGGCGGAAGGGCAGAACCTGCGGGCGATCGCGAGCTACAAGGAGATTTTCCAGGCGCCAGTGGGGCTGGCGTGCCATTACCGGGGCGATGAGATTTTGTATACCGCGATAGGGCTGGGAGCCGATCTGCTGGAAAAAGGCGTGGTGGACGATCCGGATCGCGCGGAGCAGGACGTGGTATCGGCGGTGCGCTTGAGCGAATTGCCGGAGTTGGTGAGGAAGGTGCGGGCGTGCGCGGCCGCGATGGGGGAGAGGCTGCCGCCGATCAAGGAGCCGCGCGACTTGAATACGCGCAAGGGGCTGGTTGCGCGAGCGGGGTTGCGGGCGGGAGCGTCGCTCACGCTGGAGAACGTGGGGTTCGCGTGGCCGCCGCTGGGAGTGCCGGCAGAGTACTGGGACGTGATCGAGAAACGCGAAGCGGGGCGGGATTTGACTCCGGGCGAACCGATCCGCTGGGAAGACGTGCGGGGGTAGGCAGCGGCCATTTTCTGCCGCCCCTCCGGGGCTGTACGCTCCCTCCGCCTTTGGCCGGGTGCATGACAGGAAAGTTACGAAGAGCAAAACGCCTCTGAAAACCGGGTACATACAATGTCTAGGGACTATCCCACCGTCCCGGTAGTTTCCCAAGCGGCAGTGGCCCTGACGCCAACGGCGTCACTCATAAAAGCCTGGGGCAACGCCCCAGGTTTCCGATAGAACACGGGAAAAGCGCTGAAGGCGCGTTTCAATTCTACCGATGATAATTGAAACGCGCCTTCAGCGCTGATCCTCTCGAAAATCGGTTTTCCTGGGGCGCTGCCCCAGGCTGGTATGAGCCGCGCCCTTGGCGCTTGGAAAATCATCCAGGAGCTTCCTGGTAACTTTAATGTCCCGCACCCCCTTTGGCCCGAAAATGGCTTGCGGAACTTTTGGAAGGAGAGAAGATCACGAACAACTGGGGCGATGGTTGTGGGGATACAATCCAAAGGGGAGTTCCACTTAACAACCGCACGTCAGGCCAAGGAGTATCCCGCATGAAGGACACGCTTCGCCGTTCCCGCTGGCTTCTCGCCGCCATCTTGACGCCTGTTTTTTGCCTTGGGACGCTGCTGGCGCAGAGCCCGCCTCCGTCGACACCTGCCAAACCGCTGCCGGCCATCATTCAGGCGGCGCAAAAGAGTTACACGATCGAGACGATGGTTGAATTCAAGCGGCGACTGGACGAGACCGCCGGGGATTTAAACCAGATGACCGACGAGAAGGGGCACACGGCGCTCTTTGATGCCGTGAGGGCGCATAATGACGACATGGCGCTGCTGCTCCTGCTCCGGGGCGCCAACCCCAATAAAGCCGATGACGGCCTCAACGTCGTAATGCGAGGCGTCTGGCACCAGCCGACCAAGCCGCTCATGCAACTAATCGCCCGCGGTGCGGACCTCAACGCCCGAGACCCGCAGGGCCGCACGGTTCTCACGCGCGCCATCGCGGATGGGAATCTCGAAACGGCTGACTACCTTCGCCAAAACGGTGCGCACGAGTAATACCAGTGTCGGGGAAGTTCGTTAAAGAATTCTGTCGCCCCTACCAGGGCTCTGGGAAAATAGAGCACGAAAACCCGGGGTTAAAACCCCGGGCTATTACCTGTCGTCCCTTCGGGACTCTAGAAGCAGATGACTATTCGCTGGGTCCGGATTTAAGAAAGGACAGCGGTTCTCCAAAAATGGGTTAGTCGCCGAACTCGATATCCACGGCGCGCGCGGTTTTCACCATCTGGCCTTCCGGGGATACCAGTCGGAGATGGTTCACCGCATCCGCGATGGGGACATCCGTCACGAGGTAATTCTGGTAGGAGACCATGTGGCCGTATTTACCGGCGGCGATCATCTCGACGGCATGAATCCCGAAGCGGGTCCCGAGGATGCGGTCCAGCGTGGTGGGAGCGCCACCGCGCTGCAAGTGACCGAGGACGCAGACGCGGACCTCGCGGTCGGTGCGGGCAGTGATTTCCGCGGCGACCAGCTCGGCGATGCCGCCCATGCGGAACTCGCCGGTTTCGGTGGCCTTGGCACGGATGGTCCCATCCTTGGGCTTGGCGCCCTCGGCGACGACGATCATCGTTGAGAGGCATCCGTCTTCCGTGCGCTTGTTGACTGCTTCGGCAATCTTCGCGTAATCGAAAGGAATTTCGGGCAGGAGGATGACATCCGCGCCGCCGGCCAGTCCGCCCCAGAGGGCAATCCATCCGGCGTGGCGGCCCATCACCTCGATGACCATTACGCGGCGGTGACTGCTGGCGGTGGTGTGCAGGCGGTCCAACGCATCGGCCACGCATGCGACGGCGGAGTCGAAGCCGAAGGTCATGGCGGTGGCGGCAAGGTCATTGTCGATGGTCTTTGGCACGCCCACGGTCGGGATGCCGGCCTCGTGCAATTGCATGGCCGTGGTGAGCGAGCCGTCGCCACCGATGATGATGAGGCCTTCAACGCGCAGGCCCTTCAGCACTCCGCGGGTTTGCTCGATGATCTCATCGGCGATGACTGCTTTGGTCCCCTCGGCGCCGACTTTGGCTACGAAGTGGCCTTTGTTGGTCGTGCCCAGGATGGTGCCGCCGAGCGGCATGATGCCGGCGGTCTTGTGGCGGTCGAGCATCACGAAGCGGCCCGGGGCCAGAAGCCCTTCAAAGCCATCCTTGAAGCCTACCACCTCCCATCCGAGCTTCTGTGCCGCGCGCACCGAGCCGCGCAATACCGCGTTCAGCCCGGGGCAATCTCCGCCACTAGTCAATATTCCGATTCTTCTGCGTTCCATGGTCAGGTTTTTTTGGGTTGGTGGGGACGATTCTATTGTGATTATTCGGGAAAGCTTAACCGCGCTTGAGCGGGCGGCCCGCGGCGCTCCAATTGTCGTATGCCTGCCATCCGCTTTGCAGGAGCTGGTGCCCCGCGTCGAATCGGTTTGCAGCGCCGAGCACCACCACCACCAGCCGCCGCGGCGTAATGATGTATTGGGTTCCCTGCTGCACGGATTCCGGAGGACGCGCGGCGGAAATGATCACGCAGGGACCGGCTCGGCGAGTGGTTCCCGTCTTCACGCCATCGATTGCGTCGATGCCCAGGAGTTCGTTCGTGTTTTGAAGCGCGTAGCCGCTGGGGGCGGTTGATGCGTGGTCGATGGAAACCTCGCGCTCCTTCTGGGAGACGTAGAAGCGGAACTGGGAGCGGTTCATCGCGTAGCGGGCCAGGAGGGCCATGTCGGCGGCGGTGGAGTAGGGGAGGCGGCGCTCATTGATTTCGAGGCCGGTGGGGTTCACGAAGATCGTGTTGCGCATGCCGAGCTTACGCGCAAGAGCATTCATCTGAGCGCAGAAGCGTGTTAAAGGCGATTCATCCACCATTGAGGGCGTCAAATCCTCACCGACGTGGATCGCGAGGGCATAAGCGGCGATGTCGTCGGATTGCATGAGGGAGGCGTAGAGGAGGTCGCGGATGCTGGCGCGGTCGCCCGGCTGGAGCCCGATGGGGTTCTGCGGGAAGGCTGTGGCTTCCGGCGGGATGATGACCGCCTCGTTCATGTCGCGCTTGCGCAGCTCCAGCCAATCGAGGACGACCATGGCGGTGGCGATATTGGTGAGGCTGCCGACGGGCATGCGCTTATTCGGGCTTTTGGACAGCAGGACGTGGCCGGAGTTGCTATCGATCACCGAATAGGCGGTGGCTTCCTGTGCGAGGGCACTGGAAGAGGGACAAATGAGCAACGCGGCCAGAAGGGCGCCGGCGGCAATAAGGCTTCGCAAGTCAGGCATTCTTGATGAATTTCAGGCGGGAAAGGGTAACTGCGGTCCGCCGGTTGGCAACAAGCAAAAATTGACAATGGCTCACCCGCTTCAGCCTTTCTGTGGCAAATAGCCCAAAGGAATTGAGGATTTCGGATTTCGGATTGCGGAATAAGGGTGTTTGCCGCCTTTGGCGGATTGGTGAAAATGTGCGCAGGAGCTGAAACTTTCAGCGTTTGCGGGGCAGAGGAAGTCTGCTGGGAAAAGAAGAGCCCGGTCCGCGGACCGGGCTCAAGGGTTGGGTATGTGGAAAACGACGGGCTATCGGATCGTGACTGAGTCGCGCGTGCCGAATTTGAATTCGTCGGTGGTCAAGGCCTCATAGATGCGCTCGGCGGCGTTGTGATAGTCAAAAGTGGGGGCATATCCGAGACCGGGGGCGGTGATGGAGCCAAACTTGCCGGTCGCATGGCTTCCGCCGGCGACGTCAAATTCATAGATGACCGCGCCCTTGCGGGCCTTGACCGGATGAGTAGCGGTGTCGGCCGTGCCTTTTGCATCCTTGGAATCCGTGGCGGCGGCCGTACAGGCAGGCGCGTCGAGGTCAATAATCCGAACGTGGATCTTAATGTGGGAGGCGCCATCGCCAAATGTGTCGCCGACGGGCTCGGCCCGGGTACCGGGCCGCCCGGAATCCACGAGGTCGAGGCTTCCTTCCACCAGCCAGCCGGAAACGGGCATGTCCCCATTCTTTAAAACGAGCGCGGGGGCGAGCTTTTCGAGTTCTTCCTTGAGGATTTCGGTGAATTCGGCGGGCGCCAGGGATTTGCGGATCGCGCGTTCCCCTCCCGAGTGATGGCGACCGACGAAGGTGCAGTCGCTTACGTCAAAGGGGCGGAGGTAAATGGCGCTCGGGTTGACGGCGCCGGTGGCGATATCGGTGTGGGTGACCCGCACGCTGGCGCAGGAGCTGAGCAGCAGGGCCAAAAGGAGGGCGAGCAGGCTGTGTTTCATAGAGTCGTGGCTTTGAGAGTGCAGAAATCGTGCCCGCTGGGCGGGAAGTGATGGAGATTAGAAAATTCCTCAGTAAAGGGTCCGATGGCGATTTATTGAAAAATGCCTTTCCTGCCGTGCCGGTCGTGGCTATGAGGACACACGATGCCGCCGCACGTTCCAAACATGCCGGCCATGCCGGGCAAAGGACCGTTATTGAACTGGTTCCGGTTTCCCGAAGCGTTGCCGGCGTTCCGGTTTCCGAATGCTTTGTTGCCAGCCGGATCGCGCTGACCTTTTGCCGCCAACCCACCTTTCCTTCTTTTCATGTTCCGCCGCGTCCTCAACAAGATCCATCCGGCTGTCTTTCTGCGAGCCGCGAAGGTGGCGTCGACGACCATCTCCGAGCACGAGCAGCGACTCATCGAAATCTGCCGGCTCTCGCCCGAGGAGGCGCTGGCCCGGCTCCATGTGACCGAGGCGGGCCTGAGTGAGGATGATGTGGAAAGCGCGCGCCGGGAATTCGGGGCCAACGATTTCGGGACGAAGAAGGAAATCGGTGTGTTCATGGAGATTTTTCAGCGGTGCAAGAATCCGCTGGTCATCCAGCTTCTTATTATTTGCGTAATCTCGGCGTTGCCGCCATCGAGCGATCCCGTGACCGCGAGCATCGTAGGGGGCATGATCTTCCTGAGTGTCATGCTGGGCTACATCCAGGAACATCGGTCGAGCAAGGCGGTCGCAAAGCTCCAGGCAATGGTGGAAACCAATTGCATCGTCATCCGGGGTGGCAAGGAGGCGGATATTCCGATGGCCGATATCGTGCCCGGAGACGTCGTGGTGCTCCAGGCGGGGGCGATCATTCCGGCGGACTTGCGGCTGTTCACCGCGAAGGATTTCTTCGTGAGCCAATCGTCGCTGACGGGCGAGTCGATGCCGATCGAGAAAATCACGGGGCCATCCGATATCGCCGGGCGCGGGGTCATAGAACTGCAGAACGCGTGCTTCCAGGGGAGCAACGTGCTGAGCGGGGCAGCCCACGGCGTGGTGGTCAATACCGGGCTGCGGACGCATTTCGGGTCCATCTCGGAAAAGCTGTCCGGGGAACGGGTGCAGACCAGTTTTGACCGGGGTATCGCGGCGTTCACGTGGTTGATGATCAAATTCATGGTGATCATGGTCATCGTCGTGTTCCTGCTCGTGGGGCTTACCAAGCATAACTGGACCGAGGCGCTGATCTTTGCGCTTTCCGTATCCGTGGGACTGACGCCGGAGATGCTGCCGATGATCGTCACGGTGAACCTGTCCAAGGGAGCGCTGGCGATGTCGAAGAAGAAGGTGATCGTGAAGCGGCTGAACTCGATCCAGAACTTTGGAGCGATCGACATCCTTTGCACCGATAAGACCGGGACGCTCACCCAGGATCGTGTCATCCTTGAGAAAGCGGTCGATGTGACCAACCGGGACAGCGAGGACGTGCTGCGGTACGCGTACATGAACAGTTATTACCAGACGGGGCTGCGCAACCTGCTGGACCGGTCGGTGCTGCAGCACAGCGAATTCGATGTCGAGCGCGGCTGCCGGAAGGTGGATGAAATCCCGTTCGACTTCCAGCGCAAGCGGATGTCGGTGGTGGTCGATTATGAGGGGGACCATGTGCTGATCTGCAAGGGGGCGGTCGAGGATATCTACAAGGTATGCGGCCAATACCAGGTGGACGACGAGGTGCATATGATGATCGACCTCATCAAGAATGACCTGCTTGAGGAGTATGAGGAGCTGAGCCGCGACGGATACCGGGTGCTGGGCATCGCCTACCGGGAGTTTCCGCAGACCAAGCAGGTCTTTTCCGTCGCCGACGAGAGCGACTTGATCCTTCTGGGGTACATCGCCTTCCTCGATCCGCCGAAGGGATCCGCGGCGAAGGCCATCGCGTCCCTCAAGCAATTCGGGGTGGTCACAAAAATCCTCACCGGGGACAACGCGCTGGTAACCCGGAAGATTTGCAAGGACGTGGACCTGGACGTGCGCGAGGTCATTACCGGCGACCAGCTCATGGGCCTGGACGAGGCGCAGTTGGGAGACCTTGCGGAGAATAACAACATTTTTGCCCGGCTTTCTCCTTCGCAAAAGGAATCGATCATCATCGCGCTGCAAAAGCGCGGGCACGTGGTCGGGTACATGGGAGACGGCATTAATGACGCCCCGTCGATGCGTGTTGCCGACGTGGGTATCTCCGTGGATACGGCGGTGGATGTCGCCAAGGAATCGGCGGATATCATCCTGCTGGAAAAAAGCCTGCTGGTTCTGGAGGACGGCATCATCGAGGGGCGGAAGGTATTCAATAACATCGTCAAGTACATCCGGATGGGGGCGAGCTCCAACTTTGGCAATATGTTCAGCATGGTAGGGAGCAGTTACTTTCTCCGCTTCCTGCCGATGCAGTCCAAACAGATCCTGATCAACAACCTTCTCTATGATTGCTCACAGATCGGCATCCCATCCGATCACGTGGACCCCGAGTATCTCCTCACCCCGCGCAAGTGGGACATCGCCAATATCCGTCGTTTCATGCTCTATATCGGACCGCTGAGTTCCATCTTCGATTACGCGACCTTTTTCCTGATGCTGTTTTTCTATCATTGCATCGTCGTGAGGGTAGCCGACGACCCGGCTACCATGGGTTACCAGCAACTCTTTCAAACGGGCTGGTTCGTGGAGTCAATCCTCACCCAGACCATGATCGTCCACATCATCCGCACCCGGCGCATTCCCTTTTTCCAGAGCACGGCCAGTCCATTCCTGCTTTTCACTACCGTTGTCATTATGGCCATAGGCGGTTATCTTCCCTACTCGCCGTGGGCTACCAGCCTGGGCATGGTGCCGCTGCCGGCCAGCTTCTGGGCGTTTATGGTGCTCTTTATCGGCCTCTACTCCGTGCTGACCCATACCGTTAAGGTCTGGTACTTTAATAAGTTCGGGATCGACTGAGGTGAAGAAATGGAAATGCGTTGTATAATCTCTGCCGCCCCTGCCGGGGCTTTGCCACGAAATGTCCGTAACCGGGGGCTTACGCCCCCGGCTAATTTCTGGCAGTCCCTCCGGGACTCCAGACGAGCAAACGTCTTTCCCGCGAGCAAACGTCTTTCCCGCGAGCAAACGTCTTTCCCGCGAGCAAACGTCTTTCCCGCGAGCAAACGTCTTTCCCGCGAGCAAACGCCGTTTCCGCGAGCAAACGTCTTTCCCGCGGGCAAACGTCTTTCCCGCGGGCAAACGTCTTTCCCGCGAGCAAACGTCTTTCTCGCGAGCAAACGTCTTTCTTGCGAGCAAACGTCTTTCTTGCGAGCAAACGCCGTTTTCGCGAGCAAGCGTCTTCTCCATTTGATCAGTGGTCCTAATGTTCACTTTCACCCCGGGTAATCCTCCATGAAATGCATCCTTGACGCCCTGAATGAGGGCCGGCTGATCGAACTGCCGGATAACCATAAGGACCGCGCGCTTGAGTACCTGGCGGCACTCATCGAGGCGATTCCGGACCTTGGGGTGGAAGGGGGGATCACGGAGAAAGTCCTTGCGCGGGAGCAGGCCCACAATACGGGCATTGGGAAGGGCTGGGCCTGCCCGCACGCCCGCAGCGCGGTCAATGGGGATATGGTCTGCTCCCTGGGATGGAGTCCGGCGGGAATCGACTACGGTTCGCCGGACGGTGAGCTGGTCCACATGGTGGTGATGTATTTCGTCCCCGAGACGCAGAAGAATTCGTATCTCAAGGAGATATCGTCGCTTGCCCGGGCGATCCAGACGCAGGCGGGGATGCAGGACCTCAAGTCGCTAACCGATTTGAACGACGTCCGGCACCAATTGCTCGATGCCATTACGATCGCCCTGGAGTCCACCGGGCCCGAGGCAAAGGCCCGGATGATCCAGCTCGAGGTTCGCCACGCGGTGGCCGATGCGGCGGCGGAGGCCGTAGCCGCCACGCCGGGTCCGGTCGATCTGGCGCGGCTGGTGGCGCCGGTGTCAATTGTGGTGGTTCCGGGGGCGCGACCGATAGTTCTGGCTCAGGACCGGGAGATCGTGGCGGCGCTGGAGGGGGCGGCGAACCTGGTGGCGCAGCTCGCGGAGAAGAGCCGGGTGGAGTTGCAGGGGTTGCATGTGGTGCTGCGGTCGAGCGCGACTTACCAGCCGGACCGGGTGGTGTATGAGTGTTTTGCGTTTCGAAGCTGATTTGGCCCGGTGAGATTAACTGCGACGGTAGCGAGCCACGTAGATGCCCGGCTCTCCAGCCACGTATGTCGGCAAATGTGTGACCACGGCCCGATGTAAATCATGGTCACCCGGCGTTCCGACCCTAAACTCGCTTACGAGTTCAAATTCCGGGCTGAGCTTGCGGAGGGTGTTTTCGTTGATAGTGATCGGCTCGGTCGGCGTTGGCGGATGGTCAACTTCGACGCTCAACAAAAAGATGCCGCCCCGCTTCGAAACGCGCTTGATCTCGCGAATGGTCGCGTTCAGATCGTCAACATGATCCAGGGCGTTCAGACAAGCCACAACATCGAAATGCTCGTCGGGAAAAGGGATATTCTCTGATCGCGATGCCACGTATTCCATCTTATGTTTATCCGCGCCGAGTTTTAGATAACCGGGCACCAGAGGGTCAAGCCCTACGCGTTGCGCGGTCATGTCGGCCCACTCAAGACTGCCGCGAGGCCCGCAACCAATATCCAAAACGCGTTTTCCGTCATAATCGCTTCGTTGCAGATCAAAGACTTCGGTATACAGCGACTCGTAATGAGCGTTCCACAACGGCTTATTTGCATCGCTGCAACGCGATTTCCAGTATTGCAACTCAAACCAGCCCTTGAATGCGCCTGGCATCAAGATCGGACAGGTTTTTTTTACCAACGTCTTAACGACGGACGGCGTGATGCGATTTATTATGCGCGGGATATTGATGACATTTTGCATACGATCAGCGTGGGCTTTTTTTGTGATTTTCTCTGCTCCACAGGATTGAAAGCCTTTCTTGTGCCGGACCTTACAAGGGAAAGTCGGTAGAATGGGTTGCGGTAAACGGGGGTAGACAGTTAAAGCAGTCCAGCGACTGGCCGAGGGTGACAGCGGCTTTCTCCGACCGCGTGGTTGGTCGAGTCCATTCTGACGCAGACAATGACGAACCTGGTGGCGCAGCTCGCGGAGAAGAGCCGGGTGGAGTTGCAGGAGCCGCATTTGCTGCTGCGGTCGAGCGCGAATTACCAGCCGGACCGGGTGGTGTATGAGTGCTTTGCGTTTCGAAGCTGAGGGAGGTGGCGGGTAAGGCTGGAGTTGCTCGCTGCGCTCGGTGGGTATGAGGCCAATCGGGGCTCGCCCGCCCGCCAACCCCCGCTAGTTCCCTCCTTCCCCTCGGAGATTGGCGCTCCCGGGGGGGGGCGATGGCGCTTTTCTACGGGACGACGATGGGGACGGTGGTGAAGTCTTCCTCCCCTTCCCGCAATATCTTCATCCATTCGTCGGTGCGCATCGTTTCCAGACTGTGCTCTTTGGCGAAATTGAGCGCGGCGACGGGGTCTGGCTTAACCTTTGTTAACGGCGGGACGATGGCGCGGCATTCGGCTGGAATGGAGACTTGGCCGCGCTTCGTTATCGTCGTTTTCACAGGACACCTATGTCATGCGAAGGACTTGGCGGCAACGGGTTCTGCGCGGTTTTTTGGGCTCTTCGCTGTTTTCAGTGGGTGTTTCTCCCGCAGAGGCGCGGAGGTTTTGTATTCCATTCAGATTCCCTCGTCGTTCCTGCGCCTCAGCAGGAGATTCTCCTTGCAGCAGTATTCTCCGCGTCTCTGCGCCTCCGCGCGAGTCTGTTTTCCTGATACTCACCCACTGGAAATAGAGGAGCCGGTTTTGCGCGGCTCAGCGGGCTTTGCTCACGAGGTAGAGGCCGACGATGATTACGGCGATGGCTTCGAGGATGTGGTGGGGGACGGGGTCGCTGGTGCTCCGGGGCCAGGTGGCCCGCAGGCTCCAGAGCCAGTCCAGGCCGGCAAGGAAAACGAGACAGCCGGCAAAGGAAATTCCGATTTTGAGACTGGAGGACGATTTGGAATTGGAACGCCCCATCCTTCTTTTCTAGCATTTTCCGTGCAAAGTCATGCATCCTCGTGCGGCAGGCTCCGTGCTCGTGAAGCGGCATGCCCGCTGTGACCGATGATTGAAACGCCTCAGTTTGAAGAGCCGATCCGGATTTTATCCGATCTGCATTACGGACATCCCGCGAGCATCATCGAGCGCCCGGAGCAGCTTGCGCCTCTGTTTCGGGAGGCAAAGACCGTGGTTTTCAACGGCGATACGGTCGAGTTGCGGTTCCTGAGGGGGCGGCGGATCGGGATGCGTAACTACCGGCTAATGAAAGAGGTGTGCGAGGGGGCGGGGGCGCGGCCTGTGTTCATCAATGGGAATCATGACCCGATGCTGTCCGAACTGAGCCATGTGGACCTTGTGGATGGGGCGGTGCTGGTGACGCACGGGGACCTGCTTTTTCACGACATCTCTCCCTGGAGCCACGATGCGGGGATCATCGGGGAGGCGCATACGCGGGAATTGGCGGATATGGACGCGGACGCGTTCCTAGATTTTGAGAAGCGGCTGAAGGCGAGCAAACGGGCGGCGCTGGCGATCGAGTTGCACCGGCCAAGGATGCGGCGGGACGGCCTGTCGGTGATCCGGACCATCCTGCGCGAATGCTGGCCGCCGTGGCGTCCCTTTCAGGTGGTTCAATGCTGGGCGGCTACGCCGGGGCGTGCGGAGGCGCTGGCCCGGGTGTTCCGGCCGCAGGCGCGGTTTATCCTGATTGGGCACACACATTTTTCGGGGTGCTGGCGGCGCGGGCCGCGTATGATCATTAATACGGGGAGTTTCCTGCCGATGAGCGGGCGGATGGCGATTGACGTGCAGGGAGGGATGCTGACGGTGCGGCCAATTCTGCTGGAGGGAGGGGTGTTCAAGGCGGGGGCGCCGATGATGCAATACGCGGCTACGAAGCTGTTGCCGGGGGAGGGGTATTGAAATGCGGATTTCGGAATGCGGATTTCGGAATGAAGAGGGGAGAGGAACCGCGGATGGACGCGGATTTTTCTACCAGCCGTATTCGACCGGGGCGCCTGTGCGGTCGATGAAATGGGAGGTTTTTTCGAGGGTTAGGGTCGTGATTGTCCGGGCTATGGCGCGGGCGGATTCTTCGGGGGTGAGGGGGGCGTTTGGGCCGCCCATTTCTGTTTTTACCCAGCCGGGGGTCATGGCGACTACGCAAATGCGTTTTGGATGGAATTCGGCGGCGAGGCCGCGGGTCAGCATGTTGAGGGCGGCTTTGGAGGCGGCGTAGGCGTAGTAGGCGTTGTCGTCCTTTGCGGTGATGGAGCCGGCTCCGGAGGAGATGTTTACGATGCGCGGGAGGGAGGCCTTTTCCAGTAGGGGCATGAATGCGCGGGTTACGCGGATAACGCCGAGGACGTTGGTCTCGAAGGCCTCGCGGAAGTGGTCGAGCTTCATGTCGAAGATCGATTCGGCGCCCTCCTCGGGGAATACGGCGGCGTTATTGACGAGGATGTCGAGGGTGCCGGTGATTTCAATTGCTTTGGAGGCGGCGGAATTTGTGGATGGATCGGAGGTTACGTCCAACTCCAGGATGTCGAGCAGTGGCCCGTGGCGGCTGCGCAATTGAACCAGGGCGGTTGCATTGGCGGGGTTGCGGGTGGCGGCCAGTACGCGATGGCCGGCGTTGAGCAATTCGGCGGTGAGGGCGAGGCCGATGCCGCGGTTTGCGCCGGTGATCAAGATCGTCTGTCCCATGCGGGCATGATACGCCCGAAGGGGGGGAGGCCGGAAGCGTGTTTTCCGGAGCCCTAGGTTGCGGCAAGTTCCTCGCTGGCGAGGAGGGCGGCGGAGAGCTTGCGGAGCATGGTCAGGAGGGGAGCCATGTCCTTGCTCTTGTCATAGAACACGTCGGCGCCTGAGGCGTAGGAGATGGCCCGGGTGCTTGCGTCGGTCTCCAGGGTGTAGACGATGCTAATGGGGCGGGGCAGGGCGGTGGCGCGGCACTCGCGGAGGACGTCGACGGCGGTGCCTGCCCCGAGGCGGAAATCCATCATTACGAGGTCGGGACGATGCTCGGCGATGGCGGCGATAGCGGCTTTTGCGTCGTTGCATTCTTCCACGACGTGGATATCCGGGACATCTGCCAGAAGGCGTTTGATGCCGGCGCGGACGATGGCTGAGCCATCGGCGAGTACCAATTGAAGAGTGTCGCTGGAGGAGTACATGACCCTACGATAGACCCTGGTGGTGCGGCAGCCTAGATGGACAATGACTCGGAATGGCCTAAGCCGGAGGGATTGCCGCGGTATCGGTATGCGTCCTACAAATCGAAGACCGAGGCGAGTTTTTGGAGGAAGCCGCGGGCATACTCCTCTTTTTTGCCGACCATGGCGTGGAGCCCGGCGGTGGAGGCGAGGAGGCCCTCGTTGTCGAGGCGGCGCTGGGCGAGCATCTCGCTGAGGCTTTTGAGAAGCGCTGAGTTCTCCTGGAGGATCTGGGCGAGGTTGGACTTTGCGATTTCGAGGACTTCGCAATCGACGGTGGCGAGGACGGTGGCGCTGCGCTTCTCGCCGGTAAGGAGGGACATCTCGCCGAAGTAATCGCCGGATTGGAGAATGGCGACGCGGGTGGGTTCCGCGCCGTGATTGTCCGAACGGACAAATACCGCGGCTTCGCCGGTAAGGAGGACGAACATTGAGGAGCCGTCGGCGCCCTGGTCGACGATGCGCTCGCCGCGGCCAAAGAGGGAGAAGGCGCCGCCGCTGACGATGCGTTTGACCTGCTGATCGTCGAGGCATTTGAAGAAGGGCTTTTTGCGGATGAGGGCGCGTGTTTCATCCGGGAGCTGAAAGGAGGGGGAATCGGCGGGGCGCTGGCGCTCGATACGGACGGTGCGGATGGGGTAGGGGATGGAGATGCGGGCGCGCTGGAGGGCATACCAGACCCTTGTGCGGAGGGCGTCGCTGATCTCGTTGTAGGCGGCGTGGTTTTGAATCCAGAACTTGATTTCGAAAGTGGTCGAGGAGTCGGCGAAATCGACGAGGAAGATCTTTGGGGGAGGATGAGAGAGGACGCCGTCGGAACTGAGGGCGGCATTGAGAAGGACGCGCTTGACCTTGTTGGGGGCGGCGCCGGAGTCCACGCCGACGCGCATGCGCATGGCGTGAAGGTGGCTGGGGTAGGAGAGATTGACGACCGTGCTGCGGACGATGGCGGTGTTTGGGACGTCGAGGTAATGGTCGTCGTTGGTACGGAGGCGTGTGGAGCGCCAGTTGACTTCGATGACCTCGGCGTGCTGGGTTTCGATGATGAGCCAGTCGCCCGCTTTGAAAGGCTTGCCGACCTGGAGGGCGACGCCGGAGATGACGTTGCCCAGAAGGTCCTGCATGGCCCAGCCGATGATGCCGACGACGACGGTGGAGGAGAGGAGGACGCCGGAGGGCTGGATGCCGTAGATGCGGGAGAAGACCAGCATGAGGGCGCCGCAGAAGAAGATGGCGGAGAAGATTTCGCGGACGAACTTGGGGATTTCCATACCGCGCGTTTCGCCGAAATAGAGTTCCCAGAGGTAGCGCTTGAGGAGGGAAAGGACGAAGACGACCCCGAGGAGGACACAGGCGGCGGTGAGATCGCGGCGGACCAGGTCAGTGTACTGGCGCAAGGGCCAACCGAGCAATTGCAAGGGGATGTAAAAGCCGAGGCTGACGCCGAAGAGCTTGTACATGAGGCCGAGGTGGACGCCGGCGCGGCGCTTGAGGATGCGCCCGAGGGCCACGGTGACGATGTAGATGAGAGGGGCGGCGAGGACGAATACCGCAACCTGTTTGGCCGGAGAAAGATCGGGGGGCATCTAGAGAGGCTTCGCCTCGGAGAAAGTAAGAAGTAAAAAGTGAAAAATTAAAAGTGGTTCGTGCCGCTTCGCGGGTTTTGAGAAAATTTGACTCATTTGCAGCGAATTCTAGAATTCCAGATGCGCAGTGTATCTGGCCGGACGGCTGGGATCAACGCCGGGGGCGAGGTTTTACGGGGAGGAAAAAATGGAGAGTGAAACGGGCCGGATTCCCTGAGAGAACCGTTTCCTTATAAATCATGAAACTATCTGTGCTGGGATTGGGAATCATTGGAAGCGCGTGGGCGAGGAATTTGATTGCCGATGGACACGCGGTGAGGTGCTGGAACAGGACGCCGAAGGATTTCCCGAACTTCCATGCGTCCATCCAGGATGCGATCGAAGGGGCGGAGTTCATCTTCATCCTCGTCGCTGATCCGGCGGCGGTGGGGTCGGTGCTGGAGCAGATCAAAGGGAAGCTGGGGCCGGGGCAAATGGTAATCCAGTCGAGCACGATCTCGGCGAAATGGACGCTGCAATTTGCCGAACAGGTCCGCAAGACGGGGGCGGTATTTCTGGAAGCGCCATTCACGGGGAGCAAGCTGGCGGCGGAGCAGCGGCAGACGGTGTATTATTTGGGAGCGGAGGCGGAGGTGGTCGAAAGGGCGCGGCCGCTCCTGGAGTCCATTTCGAGCAAGATCCTGCATATCGGGCCGCTCGGGTCCGGGTCCACGCTGAAGCTTGCGATGAATCTGAATATTGCCGGGGTGGCGCAGACGCTATGCGAGAGCCTGACGCTGTGCCGGAAGGCGGGGATAGCGGATGATGTTTACTTCGAGGCGCTGCATCGGAACGGGTCGCGATCGGGGATATCGGATCTGAAGGAACCGAAATTGCGCGAGCGCGATTACGGCCCGGAGTTTGCGCTGAAGCATATGGCGAAGGACCTGCGGCTGGCGCTGGAGACGGCGGGGGAATTGTCGCTGACCCTGGAGCAAACGGGGAATCTGAAGAAGGCGATATACGACGCGGGGATGGAGGCCGGATGGGGGGAGGAGGATTTCATTGGATTGATACGGGTGCTGGGGGATGGGTAGGGGCGATGGTTGACCGGGCAAGGGCGGCACGGTAGTATCTGTGCTGCATGAGCGTGGCTGAAATCAGGAAAAAATACGGCCTTTGTTCCAAGTAAAAGGACATCAGAAATGAAGACAATCGCGGCCATTCTTATCGTTCTTGAATCGCAATTGACAATCCAGTGCATGGCTGGAGATGAGCCAGATGTCTCACAGATTCTCCGGATGATTGGGCAGAAGGAGCCGACACAGACAATCTCCATTGATTTTCAGTGTGACTGTTATGTGTCCGCCTCGTGGCTGCCCAGGGACGACATTTCACTGAGAGCGAGTAAGATTCGGAAGGAGTTCCCTCAGAGTGAACCGGGGCAACCAGATGATCCAAAGATGGAAGCCGCTTTCGAACAATTGGCCGATGATTATACAACTGGCGCCGAGAATGGCGCCAACGTCACTACAACAACTTCCACACTTATTCTTTCTAAAGATTTCATCGCTTTGTATACACTCGAGTCTCCGGATTTTCCGAGTGAGTGGGAAGTGCGAAAGGGAAATACTTACTATAGGTATATTGTATCTAATGAGGCGGCCAGCATTCGGGATAAGAGCAATGGTCAATGTGAGGACACGCTTGAGGTCGCTGTGGGTTCTGTCGGATTGCTCGGTTTACTGCCAAAGAATCCCTCCCGGACCAACATCGTTTCAATTGACAAGTGGGATAAATGGCTAACTGAACTGAATGTCGAGTCGCTTAGCGTATGGAGAGAGGGGCCAAGCATTCATTTATCAAAGGGACCGGAGGAAATTACGGTTGAAGACCTTGGCCGCCAGCAATATCGGCTTCGCTCATTCGAATGTGATTCACCCAACACTCCTCAATTCGAGAAGACATCATTTGACTCCTATACGACCTTTGGAGGCTGCGTGTTGCCATGCAAGGTTCGTGATGTTTTATGCAATCCAAGCACTAATCTAGTAAGGGTCTACACTGTAAAAGGCATCCATCATGGGGACGAAATACCGCTGGTTCCTTTTGTGAATGCGGATTTGCCTTCGATATTAATCGACGATACGCGCTTTTCTCCACAGATTAATTACCGGGTGGTTTCCAAGCTTCCGAGTGACGAAAAGATTGCTGAATGGGTAAAAGATCCGGCTGCATTGAAAAGGTATAATGCAATGATGTGGTGACAATATTCAATGAAGAGAGATGGCCGCCCAATGAGTTCTTCTTCTGAAGATCATTGAATGTGCCTCCGGTAGTTAGCTAATTCTAAACGTGACGGGATTTGCCAGCTACCATCGAACGCTTTCGGCTTTGCCAGTGCTCGGGCCAAGGACTGCCAACCCGGTCGGGCGTACCTGAATGACCTTGCCCATCCGCATCGCTGCCGTCCGAAATTGCGGGTGCCGGAGAAAACGCCGGATGTAGTCCGCCGCCCGCATTGCCTGAATGTCCAGCCATACGATGCAATAGTTGGAATCGGACAACCGCGCATCCCAGAAATCTCTATCCCGCGTAAAGAAAGTCGCTCGCTTCTGGTTTCGCAAAAGCGGAATGATATTGGCATCGGAGTCGAACCGGTGGCCAAGCTCGCGGCCAATTTGCCGGGCGCGAATCCGCCACGCCGCAAGCTGCTCCCGCTGGCTCGCGACGATGTTCGCGTCCAGTATATTCATGCCGCCTTGCGCGCCACGCCGCGAAGATGGCTGTGACGGTCAAGAAAATGATCTCGTGCAAGCCGCACCGCTTCAGCAATGGCGTCGGGCACAATCCAGCCGTGCATCTGCTTGCAGACTTCCGCCGGGGAGAGTCCTTCGGCCAGCAGTTCCAGCGCGTCAGCCACCAAGAGGCGCGTACCGCGAAATGTCACGGCACCATGGCAGACTTCGGGATCAGCTACGATGTATTTGCCAAGCTCGACGGGCTTCTTCATGTCGACCGAGGGTAACGCGGGGGCGTGAAATTGACAAGGGGCGTGGGAAAAGAGCGACACGATTAAATTACCTTGGAAAGGGCTGGGCCGTCGATGAAGAGGAGGCCTGCGCGGCGGCGGGCGAATTTGCCGGCGGGGAGGTTGATTTTGGCTTTGGGAGCGCCGGGGGGGAGGAGGGCGCGGATGCTTTCGACCAGGGCGAAGGAGATTTGCGGGATGCGGTGATGGCGAAGCCACTGGTGGATGGCGTGCCGTTGGAGGGCCTCCGGGAGGGCGCGGAGGGCGGGGATGGGGAGTTCCTTGCCGTTTAGGGAAAGGGATTGTGTGGACTGGATTGATTGGTTGAGCCACTCCTGCTGGGCGCTGAGGACCTCGGCGGCGCGCCAGAGGCTTTGGCGGATGTCGCGGCCGAATTCTTTGGCGAGCATGGGGAGGACGCGTGAGCGGAGGCGGTTGCGGGTGTGGTGGAGGGAGGTGTTCGAGGCGTCGTCGCGGTAACGGATTTTTTCGCGGGCGGCGTAGGCTTCGATTTCGGAGCGCCAGAGGGGGAGCCAGGGGCGGAGGATTTCCAGTTTTACGCCGTCGATTGCGCGGAGGGTGCGTGGGCGCATGCCGCCAAGGCCGGAAGCGCCGCCCCGGAGGAGGTTGAAGAGGAAGGTCTCGGCCTGATCATCGGCGTGATGGGCGAGGAGGAGGGTGCGGCAGCGGGTCTGACGGGCGGCCTGGGCGAAGAAGGAGTAGCGGGCCTGGCGGGCAGCGGTCTCGATGGAGAGTTTGCGGTCGCGGGCGAGGGCGGCGACGTCGGCGCGGGCGGTGAGGAAGGGGAGGTCGAGACGGCAGGCGAGGCGCTTTACGAAGGCGGCATCGGCGGTGCTGGCGGCGCCCCGGAGGCCGTGGTTGAGGTGAAGGACGGTGATTTTGCGGAAGCCCTGCCGGATGAGGGCATGGAGGAGCGAGGTGGAATCGATGCCGCCGGAGACGCCGACGAGAAGACGGCGGGTGCGTGGGATGCCCGGGAGAGGGAGCCCGTTGTCAGGCTTTGGAGATTTTTTCGGCACCGAAATGGCCCCTGAGGGCTTCCGGGATGAGGATGCTGCCATCGGGCTGCTGGCAGGATTCGAGGAGGGCAACGTAGATGCGCGGGAGGGCGGTGCCGGAGCCGTTGAGGGTGTGGCAGAAGCGGTTTTTGCCGTCGGCGTCCTTGAAGCGGAGGCTGAGGCGGCGGGCCTGGAAGTCCTCGAAGTTGGTGCAACTGGAGACTTCGAGGTAGGCGCGCTGGCCGGGCGCCCAGACTTCGATGTCGTAGGTTTTGGCGCCGCCGAAGCCGATGTCGCCGGTGCAGAGCTCGATGACGCGGTAGTGGAGGCCGAGGAGCTGGAGGACTTTCTCGGCATTGGCGGTGAGGGATTCCAACTCGGCGTAGGAGGACTCCGGGGTGGTGAGTTTTACGAGTTCGACCTTGTCGAATTGGTGGACGCGGATGAGGCCGCGGGTGCCAAGGCCGGCGGAACCGGCTTCGCGACGGAAACAGGGGGTGTAGGCGACGAATTTCCTGGGGAGATCGGCGAGAGGGAGGATTTCCTCGCGGTAGAGATTGGTTACGGGGACCTCGGCGGTGGGGGCGAGGTAAAGCTCGTCGCGCTCGCAACGGTAGAGTTGCTCTTCGAATTTGGGCAATTGGCCGGTGCCGATGAGGGCTTCCTTGCGGAGGAGGAAGGGGGGGCTGAGTTCTGTGTAGCCGTGCTCGCGGGTGTGGAGGTCGAGCATGAAGTTGATGAGGGCGCGCTCGAGACGGGCGCCCTGGCCGGTATAGCAGGCGAAGGCGCTGCCGCTCATGCGGGCGGCGCGTTCGAGGTCGAAGAGGCTGAGGTCGGCGCCGATATCGATATGACTGCGCGGGGAGGGGATGGCGGGTTTTTCTCCCCAGAGGCGGACGAGTGGGTTGGCCTCGGCATTGGCGCCGATGGGGGCGGCGGGATGGGGGAGATTGGGCATCTGGAGGAGGAGGTCGCGCTGGCGGGCGTCGGCTTCGGTGGTCTGCTGGTTGAGGCGGGCGATGTCGTCGCCCATGGAGCGGACCTGGTTTTCCAGATCGGAAGTGTCCTGGCCCTTGGCGCGATGCATGCCGATCTCCTTGGAAATGCGTTTCCGGTCGGCATTGAGCTTCTGGAGCTGGGTCTCGAGGGAGCGACGGAGGGTATCGGACTCCAGGATGGCGTCCACGAGGGATGCGGAATCGCCGCCGCGAGTGGCGAGGCGCTCCTTTACGTAGTCCGGCTTTTCCCGAATGAGACGGATATCGAGCATTGGGGGAGGCTAAAGGATGGGTTGATTAAATGGGAAGGGATTTTGCGGGCGCCTTTTATGAGTGCAAGAAGGACGCCGCCGATTTAAGCAATCCATGCCATGACGAAAAAGCGCGTACTGATATTCTCCGCAAGCGCGGGCACGGGGCACGTGAAGGCGGCGGAGGCGCTGGCGAAGACGTTTGCGGACGATCCGCGGGTGGAGACGGTGGAGCACAAGGATGCGCTGATTTACACGAACAAGCTGTTCCGGGATTTTTATTCGAAGCTGTACGTGCAGTTGATCCGGTCCGCGCCGCAATTGCTGGGGTGGGTGTACAAGCAGAGCGATGAGCCGTGGAAGACCGACCAGTTGCGGCTGAGGCTGGACCGGCTGAGCGCGATGCCGCTGGTGAAGTTCATCCGGAAGTTCCGGCCGGACATCACGGTGTGCACGCATTTCATGCCGGTGGGGATCATATCGCACCTGATCTCGCGGGGGCTGCTGGATGCGCATCTCTCGATCGTGGTGACGGACCTGGATATGCATGCCATGTGGCTGTCGCGGGTGTTTCACCGATATTTTGTGGCGATCGAGGAGACGAAGGTCCACCTGGATGTGCTGGGGCTGCCGCCGGAGCGGGTCACGGTGTCGGGGATACCGGTGGATCCATCGTTTGCCCTGCCGGTGAACCGGGCGGAAATCCGATACCAGAACCATCTGGACCCTGAGAAGACGACGTTGCTGGTATCGGCGGGGGCGCTGGGGGTGACGCCGGCGGAGTTTGTGGTGGCGCGGCTGCTGCAATTGAGGCACGACGTGCAGGGGGTGGTGGTGTGCGGGCGGAATGACGAGCTGCGGCACCGGCTGAAGGAGATGCTGGGGCCGAACACGTCGCGGTTCAAGGTGATCGGGTACACGGACCGGATGCACGAGTTGATGAAGATATCCGATCTGTTCATCGGGAAACCGGGCGGGTTGACGACGGCGGAGACGCTGGCGTGTTCGCTGCCGATGATCATCGTGGACCCGATCCCGGGCCAGGAGGAGAGGAACAGCGATCATCTGCTGGAGAAGGGATGCGCGCTGAAGTCGAATGAATTGACCACGCTGGCGTGGAAGATCGACCAACTGCTGGATGAACCGGAGCGGCTGGCAACGATGAAGCGGAATGCGGGGGAACTTGGGCGGCCAAACGCGGCGCGGACGATCGTGGACACGCTGATCAACGACCGCCTGGGGCCGATGGAGCTGGATGCGGAGCAAAGGGACGCAATCGCGCAGGCGGCGACAGGCGAAGTCCCTTAGGAAACCATGCTCAGCCCGACGACAAGCCTGCCCCGCGATTTTCTGTGGGGTGTCTCCACCTCCGCGTACCAGAGCGAGGGGGGCTATAATGGCCCCGGGCAACCGCGGACCAATTGGGCGCGGGCAGAGGAGAAGGGGCGGGTGGCGGCGACGGGGAAGTCATCGGACTTCTGGACCCGGTACGAGGAGGACTTCAAGCGGGTGCGGGGGCTGGGGCTGAACGCGTTTCGGCTGGGGATCGAGTGGAGCCGCATCCAGCCGAGCTATAAGGAGGGAAAGTCGGGGGCGCCGGCGTTTGATATGAAGGCGCTGGAGCACTACGCGCGGATGCTGGCGGCGTGCCGGGAGCAGGAGTTGGAGCCTGTGCTGACGCTGCACCATTTCACGCATCCGGCGTGGCTGGGGACGGACCCGTGGCTGGATGCGCGAACGCCGGAGCTGTTCGAGAAATATGCGGAGGCGAGCGTGGAGTACCTGAATGACAGCCTTGTGGCGGCGGGGCATGAGCCGGTGCGGATGCTCATTACGATCAATGAGCCGAACATGCTGGTGTTCAATAGCTACCTTGGGATGCAGTTTCCCTGCAAGGGGCTGGCGGGGTTTCAGTCGATCAATACAGCGGTAAATACCCTTCTTATTGCGCACGTGCGGCTTTTCAACCGTTTACACGACCTGTATGCGGTGAGGGGATGGGAGCGGCCTGCGGTTACGTTCAATAATTACTGCAGTGACTTGTACTGGCTTGATAAGTTTTTCCTGGACCTGATGGCGGCGGCGGAGCGGGGGGTGCCGAGATGGGAGGTGGAGGATTACATTTGCGGATGCCGGAAACGGTTTGATGAGGCATTTCGCGCGGCGGAGATCCCGCTGAGGCGGGATGTGCCGTCGCTGGTGGGAGTGCTGATCAAGAAGATGAGCAATGCGCTGGGAGGGGAATGGTTCAGCGCGGCGAGGTTCGCGCCGGCGCTGGATGCGATTTATGGGTCACCGCGGAGCCGGCTGCTGGATTTCATCGGGCTGGATTATTACGATCCATTCGCGGCGCATATCTTCCGGCTGCCGGTGTGGTGGGACCATGAGAGCCGGAGCCGGTCGTTCCATGACTGGATCATGAATTCGGTGACGGCGAAGTGGTGGGACTGGAGCGTGCTGCCGAGCGGGCTGCGATTTTTTTGCAAGCATTACGCGGATGATTTCAACCGGCCGATATTGATCGCGGAGAATGGGATGGCGCTGCGGCGGCGGTTTAACAATGAGCACTTTGCGCGGAAGGACAAGCTGACGCGGAGCGAGTTTATCCGGGCGCATGTGCATGAGGTGGAGCGGCTGACGAAGGAGGGGGCGCCGATCATTGGTTACCTGCATTGGTCGCTGTTTGATAACTATGAGTGGGGATCGTTTACGCCGCGGTTTGGGTTATACGCGCTGGATTACCAGAAGGGGACGGACCGGCTGGCGGTGGATTTTCTGGGAGATTGTCCGTCGCAGACTTATGCGACGCTGGTGAGGGAGGCGAGGGGCGCGGCTTCGCCGCCAATTGCGGATTGCGGATTTCGGATTTCGGAATGAGGATATTTGCTTACTCTTCGGATTGGAGGCGGATTGCGTCCTGGCGCAGGAGGGGGGCGGTGATGGAGCCGTGGGAGACGCGGATGTCCCAACTGGTGGCGCTGTGACGGGTGATGGCGTAGACGACGGTGAAGGGGGCTGCGTGCGGGCGGGGCGGGTAGGTGCGCCAGTTCTCGGCGGAGAGGGTGAGTTGGAGATGCCAGCCGCGGTAGAAGGCGCTGGATGGAAGGGGGGCGGTGGCGGGGTGGGGCGATTGGAGGCGGACGACGGTTCCATCGGGGAGTTTCCCGAACCAGGCATGGTCGCGAAGGGTCCAGTAGGTGTGCTGGATGTGGTTGAAGGCTTCGGTGATGTAGGCGCGGTCTTCTTTGTTGCTGAGTTGCCGGATCTCCTCGGTGCGTTGCTGGAGGGCGTGGTCGTCACAGGCGGAAAGGAGGAGGGTTAGGGCGAGGAGGGGGAGGCCTCGTGGGGTTGGCATAAGCAGGAGGGTAGCAGCGGAGGAGGAGGAGGGGAAGAGAGTATCCCCAAGTAGCTGAACCGTAGTTACGAAAGCTTTATCAGAGGAAATAAGAAAAATAAGTCGCTGATAAACAACTTTTCTTCTTGTTGGCAAGGAAATAGCTTGATGGTTTTTCGGGGGCGCTGAATTATTGGAGCGTAGCTTGAAGATATGCCCCTGCTCCGGCTTGGCGCTGATTTTTTCTGCTACCGAGTTAGTTTAATTCACCCACCCTGCACCCCCAGTGCATCCGTCCCCCACATCAACCCCGTGCTGCACCGCAAGTGCAGGCCAGTAACATACCCATATGTGCTCCAGAACTTCCCTGGTTCGCTCCTTGCTGCTTAAGAATCAGTTTGTCGTTGCCCTCCTGGCGGCTGCCCTATTGGGCTTGTTAGCGCCCCGCCTAAATGCCGCCATCGAGACCTGGCAAAGCGCCACCGGCGGCGACTGGTCGAATACCGGCAACTGGAGCAATGCCACCGTTCCCGGCAACACCTCCACCACCAACAACGCCGATACTGCAATCTTCAACAGCAGTCCGGCAATCCCCTCCGTTGGGCTGGCTGAGAATTACAATCTCGAATTTATTACATTCGCGAGCACAAGCGCCGGCTCCTTCACCATTGGCCAGACCTCCGGCGGCGGCTCCCTCCTGCTGACCAGCGGCGGCACCATCCAGATCGCCAATAGCGTGACTCAGCAGGTTACCGAGACAATCGATGCCCCCATCGTTCTCGAAGGCGCCTACACTTTCACGGACGCCGGTACGGGCGTTGGCACGTCCCTGGCGTTTGCCGGCGGCATCTCCGGCGCATTTAATCTGACGCTTAACGGGGCAAACAATGGGAGCATCAGCGGCACGATCACGACCGGCGCGGGCGCGCTGATCAAGTCGGGCATCGGCACCTGGGCGCTCTCCGGCGCCAATACCAATACGGGTTCGACAACGGTCACCGCCGGCGCCCTCCAGCTTAATTTCAACGCCGCGGGAGCCCCGGCGAGCAATATCCTCAACAATGCCGGCGGCGCTTTGATTCTTGGCGGCGGCGCAGGCGTGGCGGCGAACTACCTCGGGCCCGATGGCGGCACTCTCAACGTCAACGGCGCCTCCAGCGGCGCCACCGCTCAAACTATCGCCAGCTTGACCCTCAATGGCGGCCTTAACACCGTTTCGATCACCAATAACGGCGCGTCTACCAACACCCTCACCTTTACCTCCGCCACCCTCACCCGCAACCTTAACGGCGCCGTCGATTTTATCTCTCCGGCCAACACCGAAATCGCGCTGGGCGCCACCTCCGTTGCCTCCCTTGGCACCTGGGCATTCTACGGCAGCGGGGCCGCTGAAAACTACGCCGCCACCGTTAGCGGCTCTGTTGGAGCCATCGCCGGCCAGGTATCCGCCACCGGCATCAATAACATCACCGCCGCCGCGACCAACTACACTTACGTTTCTCCCGGCGCCAATGACACCTCGCTGACCACCGGCACGGCCACCGGCAACACGGCGGTCTTCAACAACGCAAGCGCGCAAACCATCACGCTCGCCGCGAACACGGGCCTCTCATTGAACGGCTTCCTGAACACCAATGCCCCGTTGACCGTCGCCGGCGCCGGCAATCTGGTCATCGGCTCCAACAAGGAGTTCGTCATTGGCGGCGCGGGGAACGTCACCATCTCCACCCCCATCGTCAATAACTCCGGGGGCGCGTCCGGTCTTACCAATGCCAGCACCGGAGTTGTCACTCTCTCCGGCGCCAATACCTTCAGCGGCACCACCAACCTCGACACGGGCACATTGGTGATTACCAACCCGCTCGCTTTGCAGAATAGCAACGTGGCCATCAACACCGCCAACGGCCTGGGATTTGCCACCGGCGTGGACACCGCGACCGTTGCCACCTTGAGCGGCACCTATAATGAGACGTTGGTCGATGCCGGCAACAATCCGGTGACCCTCACGATCGGCAACAACAATACCGCCTCGACTTACAATGGCACTTACTCTGGCCCGGGGGGCGCGCTTGTTAAGGTGGGCACCGGCACGATTATTATGGACGGACTGAGCACCAACTTTGCCGGCGGCACAGTCGTCCAGGCCGGGTATCTCGACCAGGCTACCGCCGACACAAACAACCCTCTCGGCAGCGGCCCCATTACGCTGGGCTTCAACGGCGGCACGGCCAATGCGGAAATCAGTTTCATAGGCACCGCCGGCAGCGGCAGTATCCAAAGTGGGCTCATTACTATTTCGGCCAACGACAGCGGCACCATGATTCTGGCTGCTTCCGGCGGCAATAATCAATCGTACGGCGGTCCTGTTTACCTCGGCAGCCCCGTGACTTTTCAGGCAGGCGGCGGAAATAATACGGCAATGGGTGGTTCCATCACCGGCACCAACAATATCACGGTCAACGAGACCAACAATAGCGCTGCCATCGCCATGGAATTCAACCAGGGCGGCCTGAACCCGGACTGGAGCGGAAACCTGATAATCCAACAAGGCCAGGTCGGAATCGAAGGCAACGGGCGCAATGAGTTTACCGCGAACAACACCCTCACGGTGATGAGCAGCGGCACCTACAATTCCAATTTCTTTACCCCTGCCGGCAATACCGAAACCATCGCTGGCCTGACTGGGGCCGGCACCGTGGTGTCAACCTATCACGGCGTCATCCAGATTGCTGGAACCGGAACCTATGCCTTTTCCGGCACCATCGGCAGCAATACCATCGGCAGCGCCACCAACACATCCCTGACGAAAATAGGCTCCGGGACGCAGATCCTGAGCGGAGCGAACATCTTCACTGGCGCCACGACCGTGAGCGGCGGCATCCTCAATTACCAGAACGCGACCGCATTTGGAGTCAACAGCGCCATCACCGTGGCCAGCGGTGGCACCGTTCAGGTCCAGGGGAGTGTCGTAGGCAGCGGCTCGACGCTTACCATTGCGGGCATCGGCGCCGCGTCGTCCACGCCAGGGAACGCCGCCACCGGCGCCCTCGAGAGCGTCAGCGGCGCCAACGGTTATAGCGGGCCGATCTTCTTGTCGGCGGCCGCGACCATATCCGTCGATGCCGGCACCTTCGCCCTCACCGGCCCCACCATTACCGGGACAGCTACCGGTCCCACCCTCACCCTCACCGGCTCCGGCAATGGCAGCATCAGCGACGTGATCGCCACCACCACGGGCGGCCTGACCATGAATGGCGTCGGCACCTGGACGCTCTCTGCCACTAACACCTACACCGGCACCACTACCGTCAACGCCGGCACCCTCGGCCTCAATTTTGCCACCGCGACCGCTGCCAATCTTCTTCCCACTACCAATGCCCTTGTGCTCGGCGGCGGGGCGTTCAATCTAAGCAGTGCCACGACCGGCAGCAACGCTCAAACCCTCGCCAGTCTGGCATTGAACTCCGGCGCGAGCACCGTCTCGATAACCCCGAACGGTTCCGGAGCGGCATCCCTTGCCATTACCAACGCCCTCACGCGAAGCACCGGCGGCACCGTCGATTTCGTGTCTCCGGCGGGCACGATGATCACGCTCGCGGGCAACCCGAACGCCGCCTTCCTCGGCACATACGCGTTCTTTGGGACCGGGGCCGCTGAGACTTATGCCGCCACCGTCGGTGGCTCCGTGGGTGCCACCACCAGCCAGACAGCCGCCAGCAGCGTCAATAACTTCACCTCCAGCACAACCGACTACACCTATACCTCCCCCGGCGCCACCGACACATTAACCGCTCCTGGGTCAGCCGACACGGCGGTCTTTGCCACCGCGTCCGCGCAGGTCGTTGAGTTGAATGGAAACAGCCTGACGTTGAACGGCTTCCTGAATGCCGGCGCGCCGTTGACCATCCAGGACAGCACCAATACGACCCAGTTGGTCATCGGCGGCGGGAATGAACTGGTCATCGGCGGCACGGGCAACGTCACCATTTCGGCCCCCGTCGTCAACACCAGTGGCAGCACCGGCGCCCTCACCTATGCCGGGACGGGCGCCTTGAACCTTTCCGGCGTCGACACCTACACCGGCGCCAGCAACTTTGACTCCGGCACCGTGAACTTGACCGGCAGCCTCACCGGCGGCACCGCCATCACCGTCAACCCCAACGCGACCCTCACTCAGGCCGCCGGTAGCGTCATTAGTGGCGCGGCCTCCCTTGCCACCAGCGGCGCGGTCACCCTCGGCGGCACCAACACCTATACTGGCGCCACCGCGGTTAATGGCGGCACCCTGGCGCTAACCGGCTCCCTGGGCGCCTCCCCCGTTACCGTCAACGCGGGCGCGGTGCAATTGAACAACACCGGCGCCCTTTCCCTGAGCAAATTGACGGTGAGCAACGCCTTGAGCATTGTCACCGAGAATTCCGTCAACGCCCTGAGCGGCACCGCCGCCCTGACCCAGAGCGCCGGCCTGGTGGTCCTCTCCCAGTCCAATAATTACACCGGCGCGACAAGTTTCACCGGCGGGGTGCTGCAATTGCAAAACGCCGGCTCCATTGCGTCCTCCGCGCTGACGATCAACACCGGCATTCTCCAGCTCCGCAACAACAGCAACACCACCTTCCAGGACGCCAGCACGACGCAAAGTGCCAGCGCCTCCATCAACGTAGATCATACATCCTCTGGGACGGGCAACACCCTCTCTTTGGGGAACATCGCCATGGGTGGCGGTTACACGATCACGGTGACCAATGGCGACCAATATAACCTGACACTGGGAATGGTGAGCACCTCATTCGGCCCGACCTTCACCAATAACATGGTTTATGGCACCTTGACGGTGGGCGGCGTCACGGAAAACTCCGCCTCCGCCCAGACCGCGGTCTTCAATGCCGCCGGCGCGCAGGCCGTCACCAGCGTGGGAAGCATCACCCAGCCGGGAGGCGGCGCGCTGGCTGTCACGCAGGCTAGCGGCCTGCTGATATTCACCGGCGCGAACAGCTACACTGGCGCGACAAGCGTCAACGGCAACATTCTCCTTGTCGAGAACGCAGGGGCTTTTGGAACGAGCACCGTGAATACCCCGGTAACGGTGGCCAGCGGTGCTGCTGTGCAGCTAACGGGCGGTATTACGCTCACCAGCACCAACAAACTTACTCTCAGCGGTGGCGGGAATGCCGGCATTATCGTCGGCAACGAGGTGACCCCGTCCACCGGCGCACTCGAGAACGTCAGCGGAAACAACACTTACGCAGGCCCCATCACCCTCGCCGCCGCCACGACGATCTCTTCGGATTCGGGGACCTTGAGCCTCACCGGCACAGGCATCAGCGGAGCGTTTGGTTTGACCCTTGCCGGCGGCGTCTTCACCGCTGGCAACGGTAACATCAGCGCCGCAATTACCACCGGAGCGGGCACCCTCACCAAGTCGGGCAGCGGCACATGGATACTCTCCGGCGCCAACACCTTCACCGGCGCGACCACCATTAACTGGGGCATCCTGAATTACCAGAATGGCACCGCCTTCGGGACCAACAGCGCGATTACCGTCGGCAGCTTCGGCACGGCGCAAGTCCAGGGGGGCATTACAGGCGGCAACCTGCCCCTTACCCTCGGTGGCAACGGGGCGGGAACACTCACCGGGGCTACCGGCGCACTGGATAACGTGGGCGGAACCAACAGCTACGCAGGCCCGATTATATTGACAGCGAACACGATCATCTCCTCCGATGCCGGGTTACTGAACCTCACCGGCGCAACGATCACCCCCACCGCCCCAGGGCTGGGGCTCACCCTTGCCGGCGCCGGCAACGGCAGTATCGCCAACCAGATCGCCACCGGCGCGGGCGCCCTCACCAAGGCCGGCTCCGGCACCTGGACGCTGTCCGCCGCCAGCGGTTACACCGGCACCACCTCCGTCAACGCCGGGACGCTTATCGTTAGCGGCTCCCTCGCCGGGACCGCTTCCGCCTCCGTTGCCGCCGGCGCCACCCTCGAAGTCGACGGCTTGGTCAATGCCGCCGTCGGTGTGAGCGGCACCCTGCTTGGCACCGGTTCGGCAGGCGCCATCAACTCCGTAGGCGGTACGCTGGAACCCGGCGAAAGCACAGGCTCCATCGCCACCGGCATCCTCACCAGTACCAACAACGTCTCCCTCGATGCGAAATCCACATTCACTGTTCGCCTCGGCGTTTCCGCGCCTTTGGGAACCGACAACGACCGGCTCGCCACCTCGGGAACCGCTTCCCTGAGCGGCAGCCTTAACCTGATCCTCGGCCCCACCTTCGCCAACGCGATCCCGGGCACCACCTTCTACAACATTATCCTGACCGGCGGAGCATCAGACCTCACCGGGTCCTTTGCCAATGCCGTGCCGACCGCCGGAATCGGAACCCTCATCACCGCCAGCGGCGCCACGTTTAGTGTGCTGTATGGTTCCGACGGCACCAACGATGGGCTCGCCGGAGTCGGGGGCGATGTTACTCTCGAGTTGACGGCCGTCCCCGAGCCCGGCACGTGGGCCATGCTCCTGGGCGGAGCGGCGCTCCTCTGCGTCTACCATCGTCGACGCAGCGCGATGCGCTGATAACCCTCTTTCCGTGACGTCGATGGGGATCGACTGGGGCACGGAATACGTAACGTCGCTGCGGCGCTTTGGGGGCGCCGCAGCGACGACTGGTTTGACCGCGGCGTTCAGCCGGATGGGCGATCGAACGACGATGACGGGCGAGTGGCTCGCCTATTGCTCCGCGTGCCCGGCGGATTGATGAGCAGTCCTATTTCACTGCTGCATCCGATATGGCGGTTTCCGCCCGCGGCGTCCCTGCCGGCTTCGCGCCGCTGGTCTCGACTTCCATTAAGTCTTGTTGATGGACCACGGTGCCATCGTCCCGGGCGTCCACCCTTTCCAGCTTGAGGCGGCGGAAGAACACCTTCATGTCGCGGGTGCATCCAATGGTGAACCAGATGCAGACCGGGATGCCGATGACAAAGCTCAATCCGATGTTGGCAACGAACCAGAAAGTGACCCATCCGTTGTTCGACCAGGGGTGAACAAAGTAGAGAATGCTACCGAGCGCGACGATGGCAATCCAGAGGATGTTCCAATAAAAGGCGCTGGCTGTGACCCAGCGATCGCCACGGGTGAAATGCTCGTCGATCCCGATCAACTGCGCCAGCTCGAACCGCCTGCGCGGTTTCGGGGCCGGCTCGCCTCCCTCCGGCTCGACGGCATAGGCTCCGCGGTGCAGGAGGCGGTCCATATTGTGAGGCTCGCGGCAGGTGAGAAGGGAAACGACAATGTAGCTGGCCATGGCAGTAAAGGTGGCGATGAAGGAAAGCTGCACGGCATTGAAGGGGAAGCCGCCTGCAAATGAGCCATCTTCGTGCCGGAAGACTTGTGGTCCCAGGTGGTATTCGAGGATGTGCTGGAGGGTGGTGAGCACCGGAGAATGGTGGACGCCGACTCCTGCCAGCGGGTGCACCGACGAAAAAAGATCGATGTGATTCCAGACTGGCTGTTGAAGAACGATGCCGCCGGTGGCCAGCAATGTTCCGACGATCATTCCCGTCCAGGCTCCGGCCGTGGTGCCCCGGCTCCAGTAGAGTCCGCCGATGATGGCCGCGCCGGCCCCGCCGGTAAACATCGCCTGGGTGATCGTGAACCAGAGTGAAATATTCTGGGACTGGCTGAATATGGCGCCGAAGATGAAGGCGAAGGAAGCCACGCAAACGATGGATGTGCGCAGGGCCACGATATGCTGGTGGGGGGGCAACGGTTTCTTGCGCAGCGGGAGGAGAATGTCCTGGATAAAAATGCTGCTCCAGGAGTGAAGGTGCATCTCGTCCAGGGCAAAGAGTCCCATGAGCCAGATCGAAGAAATCATTCCCTTGATGCCGACCGGCAGCATGTGAGACATCGCCATGGATATCCACGCCTGTTCCTTTTGCTCATGTTGATCCAAGGGAATCAGAGAGAGCACTGCATTGGCCTTCGTGAGGAACGCGGCCGGCGGGTGGTGAAGGTAAACAAGCAGGCTCAAACCAAACAAGGTGCCCGTCGCCCCGCCGGCAAACCCGCGCCACGAGCCGAGGATGCCTCCCATCCGGCCTTCGTGCGGAGAGATTGCCGAGGAGTTGAAGGCGTGGGAATTTTGCCACGCCATCGTCGAATAAAGCCCGACGGCAACTCCCATGAACACCGCCCACGTATTGAAAGTCTGGACCTTATAGGAATCAAAGGGATTGACCATGGAAGCGTGAGCCGGGGTATTGAGAAGCGCCTCGCGCGCCCCGTGCCAGTTGAACATGGCAAGCAGGGCACAGGCGATGATCACATAAAAAATCAACGAAAACATCCCTTCGGCGCAATTGGTCGCCAGCACGGTGATCTGGCCGCCCGAGGTCGTCATTAACGCGCTGGTGGTGAGAAACAGCCCCATAAGCAGCAGATAGGTCGGGATGGTGTGCGAGAAAATGTGCACCGAGAGGGGCAGTTCCAGAAAATAGACGAAAAACCGCGCCCCGATCACGGGGATGATGCCGTAGTTGATGACGCCGGCGGAGAAGGCCATGATGCCGGCGAAAAGACGAAACTTCCGGCTATAGCGCATTTCAAAATACTGCGCGAGGGTCAAAGCCCGAGTCTGGCGGTAGCGGTAGGTCACGAAGCCGACAATCGCGGAAATGAGTCCGATGATCCCCGTTAGATTGCCCCACCACCCCATGGTGAAACCTGCCCTTGAGAAGATTTCGTAGCCGGCCACGGCCAGCACGGCGCCCGCTCCCATCTCGCTTCGCGCAGTGCAGAGCAGATAACGCCCGGCGCACCGGCCGCCCGCCATGAAATCGGCCACGCTTTTGACGTACCGCCGGGTGTAAACGCCGATGGCGAGCACTGTGGCCAGCGGCAGCAACATGATAATCCAGTCAATGGGGTGCATTTTTTATTTTAGGCGAACAGGCGCGGCCTGGCGCTCATTTTTTTGGGGGGGTATCGCCGCATTGCGCCGTAGGTTTTGCGGGCTCGGCATCTCAATCCTGTGGCTGCTATTTGAATTGGCACGATTATCGCTGCGCTTTCAGGTGGCGCAACCACAAAACCTCTTGGGCAGGCTCAATCTGACGGCAGGACTTCCCGGGTCGTGGTTAAATTGAAGTGATGCACACTGATACTAATATCGGTTTTTCAAATCTCATGGGATGCGGTAAGATTCAAGGAGAAACCCCGTTTTCTAGCTGGGCATTCGGAAAAGCATTGGTAGAATCGGGGAACCGGAGGTTTGGATTCTAATTTCCAGGGCTGCTTGAACGACGCAGCGGAGCGAAAAATTAATTGACACTGCTTTAATCTGATTTAAAACTTTACAGCGCAAGGAATCGACGGGGGACGCGGAAAACGTGGAGTCGCCGAGGTTCTCTTGGGGTGAGCCATGGCGACCAAATTTTTACATTGAATATTGATACTGCAATAATAGGCGTCTCGGGATTCGGGACGCACCACTACCAGGACCTGATCGCCCTCCACGAGAGAGGTTTGGTTCGCTTTCGGGCCGCCACCGTCATCAATCAGGAGGAAGAGGCCGCGAAATGCGGGGTGCTCCGGGATTTGGGGTGCGAACTTTTTAAGGATTACCGCGAGATGCTCAATCGCTGGGAAGGGAAGCTCGATCTTTGTGTCATTCCCACCGGGATTCACCAGCACTCG
>Ga0182030_10001365_pt1 | contig 50232 bp, 42 predicted proteins | sample 812S3MmetaG_FD_121299 | JGI IMG/M metagenome (GOLD analysis project Ga0182030, IMG submission 121299) | Permafrost microbial communities from Stordalen Mire, Sweden - 812S3M metaG (Illumina Assembly) | ecosystem: Environmental > Terrestrial > Soil > Wetlands > Permafrost | place: Sweden... | reverse complement strand
GTTGAAAGGATCTGGACGTGCACTGAGTGCGGTGCCACTCATGATCGGGACGTCAATGCGGCCCGAAACATCCTGTCCGTGAGGAGGTTGCCCTCATCCGTTTGCGGGAACAAGCCCTCGCTTGCAGTAGCGCCGCCGAGCCAGACATCCCCTCGATGCGAGGCACGGATCAGCGCGCTGGAAGCGGCGGCGTGAGCACCGGGCTCTAGGAATCGATATCGACCAGCGGCGCTAGACGCGCGATGCGCGCGGCGGGATCTTCGATTTCCAGCAGCAGCTGCTGCTGCTCGGCCTGGAGTGGCAGCAGTTCAGCGATGCGATTGCTGACCCAGTCAGCATCCTCGTAGCGCGGCTCAAGAAACCGCCCCGTCTCGCCCATCTTTACCAGCACCTTGCGCAGCACCGCCACCAGCGGCTGATCCTTTGCTGTCAGTGGCACGCTGGCGGCCACTGGCAGCCACTCGACCTGGCCGACGTGCAACCCATCGGCACGCACCTCACTGCCGTGCAGGCGAAAGCGCCGGATACCGCGGCACAGGATGCCAAGCAGCCCATCCGCGCGCTGCTCGAAGTCGACCACCTGGGCGCTGGTGCCGATGTGGGCAAGCGCTGTCACCGGCCCGGTTTCGCCACCGGCAACGATCAGGATCACACCGAAAGGGCTGGCGGTGCGCATGCACTGGCCAATCATATCGAGATAGCGGGGCTCGAAGAGCCGCAGCGGCAGCAGGCCGCCGGGAAACAGCACTGTGCGCAGCGGAAACAATGGCAGCAGAGCCGGCGGCTCCGCTGTGCCGAGCATCGGGAATTCAGTGCTCACGCGCTCCGAGTGCCGCGAGCAGCCGATCATGCAGGCCACCGAAGCCCCCGTTACTCATGATCAGGACATGATCGCCTTCGCGCAGCGAACCGCTCAGATCCGCGACCATCGAGTTCAGATCCGACACCACCGTGGCGCGCGCACCGAGTGCAGTCACTGCGGCACGCACATCCCAGCCCAGATCCGCGGGCGCATACAGCCAGATCTCATCAGCGCCTGCCAGCGAGGCCGCGAGCGTGTCGCGATGCACGCCCAGACGCATCGTGCTGGAGCGTGGCTCGAGCACCGCCACGATGCGTTCACTTCCCACGTGCGCGCGCAGGCCCGCGATCGTGGTCGCAATCGCGGTCGGGTGATGGGCAAAATCATCATAGACCCGTACGCCGGCCGCGGTGCCGCGCAATTCCATGCGGCGACGCACGCCGCTAAAAGCGCTCAGTGCCATTCCCGCACGCTCCGGTGGTACTCCGGCGTGGCGCGCGGCAGCGATTGCCGCCAGTGCATTGTCAACGTTGTGGCGACCGATCAGCGACCAGCGGACCACGGCGCTCGGCAGGCCATTTTCAAGTACTTCGAAGGCTGAGCCGTCGGCGGCATCCAGCAGCCGGGCGCTCCAGCGCACCTCAGGGCTCGCCAGCGGGCCAAAACGCTCCACCTCGCTCCAGCATCCGGCCGCCAGCGTGCGCTCCAGATTGCCGTCCGCGGCATTGCTGATGATCCGCCCGCTCCCGGGCACGGTGCGCACCAGATGGTGGAACTGGCGCGCGATCGCGGCCAGGTCCGGATAGATGTCGGCATGATCGTACTCAAGATTATTCAGGATCAGCGTGCGCGGACGGTAATGCACGAACTTGGCGCGCTTGTCGAAGAATGCTGTGTCGTACTCATCGGCCTCGATGACAAAGAACGGCAGCTCGCCAAGGCGGGCGCTGACCGGGAAATTGCCCGGCACGCCACCGATCAGGAAGCCGGGCGCGAGCCCGGCGTCCTCGAGTATCCAGGCCAGCATGGTCGAGGTGGTGGTCTTGCCGTGCGTGCCGGCCACGGCCAGTACCCAGCGATCGGCGAGCACCTCGCGCGCCAGCCACTCGGGTCCCGAGCTGTAGGGGATGCCGCTGTCGAGCAACGCCTCGATCACGGGCATGCCCCGGGTCATGACATTGCCGATCAGCACGACATCAGGGCGCGGATTGAGTTGCTCGGGGCCGTACCCGTCGGTGAGGCCGATACCCAGCTGCTCCAGCTGCGTGCTCATCGGCGGATACACGTTGCGATCCGAGCCGGTCACCTCATGGCCGGCGGCGCGCGCAATCGCAGCGATCCCGCCCATGAAGGTGCCACAAATGCCCAGTATATGGACGTGCATCGTCAGCGGTCCGCGCGCCGCGACGGCGGCCCGATGAAGTTCGCGATCTGCGTGCGCCGCGCGCGCGTTAGGATGCTGTCCCTGGGTTTCGAGTTCACAATCTGCCCCGCATAGTCGGCTGACTAAATTGTACACCGAGCCTGCCCACTGCCCTTTGGAGAGTAGATGCCCACGCCCCTGACTGATGCCGCTGAGCTTGAATCCCTGGTGCACGCCCTGGGCAGGTCCGAGGCGGTAGGCATCGATACCGAGTTTATGCGCGAGCGTACCTATTATGCGCAGCTGTGCCTGCTGCAGCTGGCCGACACCGAGCGGTCGGCGTGCGTCGATACGCTTGCGCTGCAGGACCTGACTCCGCTGCGCGCACTGCTTGCGAACGCGACGGTGTGCAAGATTCTGCATGCCGCGCGCCAGGATCTCGAAGTGCTCTGGCCCGCGGCCGGAGCGGCCCGCAACGTGTTCGACACGCAGGTTGCCGCGGGCCTCATTGGTTTACCGGCGCAGATCGGTTATGGCGATCTGGTGTTCCGGCTGCTTGGTATACAGCTGCACAAGGGGCAGACCCGCACGGACTGGTCGCACCGCCCGCTCTCGCCCGAGCAACTGCAGTATGCGATCGAAGACGTACTGCATCTGCCGCCGCTGCGCGTGCGGCTACTGGAGGAGCTCGCGCGGCGCGGGCGCCTGGCGTGGTTCGAGGAGGACAGTGCCGCCCTCGATGCGGCCTCCGGCTCCTTTGATGTGGATCCGGAGGAGGCCTGGCTGCGGCTCAAGGGCATCAGCGAACTTGATGAAGGCCGCATCCGCTTGGCGCGCCTGCTTGCCGCGTGGCGCGAGCGCCGTGCAATGGCCGCGAACCGTCCGCGCGGCTGGATCCTGCCGGACCCGGCGCTGCGCGAGATCGTGCAGCGCGTACCACGCTCGAGCGCTGATCTGGAACGTATCCAGGATCTGCCAGAGGGGATTCGTGAACGCAGCGGTGCGCAGATCCTGGCGCTGGTGAGCGAAGCTGCCGTGAATAATCCGCCGCCACCGCTGCCGCAGCGCCGTCGCCCTGATGGCGAGCGCATCGCTACCATCGAGCGCTTGGCGCAGGTTGCCCGTCAGGTCGCGGGCGAGTTGCAGATCGCGCCGGAGCTGCTGGTCACACGGCGACAGCTCGAGCGCGTGGCCGACGGGGATCGTGAAGCGAGCGCGCTCAATGGGTGGCGACGGGAAGTTGTTGGCGAGTCATTGCTCGCCGCGCTCTAAGCGCTGTTGACGCGCCGCTCAGCGCCGAGGAACTGCCCGACGTTTCTTGGACTTTGACCGGGAGGGCTTGGTCTGCCTGCGCGGCGCAACGCGCCTGCTCCCGGCCTGCTTCTTGCGCTTGCGCTGCGCTGCCGTCTTTACTGCTGCGCCGGTCTTAGCCTTGGCTTTAGCCCTGGGCTTGGCCTTAGCCTTCGACTTGGCTCTAGCCTTGAGCTTCAACTTGACCTTAGCCTTAGGTGCGGGCTTGCGTTTAGCTTTAGCCTTGGTCTTACTCTTTGGCTGAGCTTTCGAATGCCGCTTCGGCTTGGCTTCGGCCTTTGGTTTTGAACTCGGTTTGGCAACGGTGACCGTTGCAGGCGCAGGTGCCGGGGCGGCTGGCACGGGCGCAGCTGGCGCCCCGGGCGCCGCGGGCACCGCCGGCGCCTTGGGCGGTGCCATACTGGGCGTGGCCGCCGGTTGCGGAACCAGGGAACCCAGGACCGCCAGCAACTCGCTGGTCACTGTATCCACAGGTGCATCGGCGTTGATCGTGCGCAGCAGCCCGCGCGCGCTGTAGTACTCAACCAGCGGTCGCGTCTGCTCGTCGTAAACCTCGAGGCGGCGCGCGACGGTGCTTTCATTGTCATCGGGACGCTGGACGAGGCGCGGATGATCGTTGCAACGCGTGCAATGCGGTTCAGTGCCCGGTGGCGCGGTGTGGATGTTGAATACACGGCCGCAGTCGGCACAGGTGCGGCGGCCCGAGATTCGGCGCGACAGCAAGGCGTAATCGACTTCGAACTGCACCACCGCATCGAGCGGCTGGCCGATCTCCCTCAGCATCGAGGATAGGGTCTCGGCCTGGGCAATGTTGCGCGGAAAACCATCCAGAATGAATCCCGAGGCAGCATCTGGCTCCGCCAGGCGCTCACGAATAATGCCAACAACGATCTCATCTGCCACCAGCTGGCCGGCATTCATCGCGGCTTTGGCCTGCAGCCCGTAGGCCGTGCCATTCGCGACTGCCGCGCGCAGGAGATCGCCGGTGGAGATCTGCGGGATACGCTGCAGCTCGACCAGCCGCTGCGCCTGGGTGCCTTTTCCCGATCCTGGTGCCCCGAGTAGTACGATTCGCATGATTATGGGTGACAAGTTACCGCCGCAACGAGGCAGGGTCAAACCGGACCTTCCGCCAACTGTCGGCACTGAAGCCTGATCAGGTATGCTTTCGACGCCGCGCCGACAGCACACGCGCTCCCTGTCACGGACGAACTGAACTATGAGAAAAGCCGCTCCGCGCAATGCCTTGTATGCACAATCCGGTGGCGTTTCGGCAGTCATCAATGCCTCGGCTTGCGGTGTCATCGAGACCGCCCGGCGCCATCGGCGACAGATCGGACGGATCTACGCAGGGCGCGATGGCATTGTCGGGGTGTTGACCGAGAATCTGATCGATCTGAGCCGCGAGAGCGCAGCGACCATCCGCGCGCTGCGCTACACACCGGCGGGTGCTTTTGGTTCAGCGCGCTTCAAGCTCAAGGGGCTCGAGCAGAACCGGGCCGAGTACGAGCGCCTGATCGAGGTGTTTCGCGCCCACGACATTGGTTACTTTTTCTATAACGGCGGCAATGACTCGATGGACACGGCGCTGAAGATCTCGCAGATCGGCCACGCGCTCGACTATCCGATCACTTGCGTGGGCGTGCCCAAGACCGTGGACAATGACCTGCCGCTCACGGATTGCTGCCCGGGCTTTGGCTCGGTGGCCAAGTACATTGCAGTGGCGACACTCGAAGGCGGCCTGGATGTGGCCTCGATGGCCAAAACTTCGACCAAGGTGTTTATCCTTGAAGTGATGGGCCGACATGCCGGCTGGATCGCGGCTGCCGGCGGCCTCGCGGGCCAGAAGCGCGATCAGGCCCCACACATCATCCTGTTTCCAGAGATCGCCTTTGAGCAGGAGGCCTTCCTGGCGCGCGTCAAACAGTGCGTCACGGACTATGGGTATTGCGTGATTGTCGTATCCGAAGGCGCGAAGTTTGCGGACGGGAAGTTCCTGGCCGAGGCGGGCACGCGCGATGCCTTTGGGCACACGCAGCTCGGCGGCGTCGCGCCGGTGGTCGCGGATCTCGTGCGCCAGCACCTCGGCTACAAGTATCACTGGGCAGTGGCTGATTATTTGCAGCGTGCGGCCCGACACATCGCCTCCAAGGTCGATGTCGAGCAGGCCTACGCCGTAGGCCGCGCCGCTGTCGAGTACGCGCTCGCCGGCCGCAACGCTGTCATGCCGGCGATCATTCGCACCTCTTCGAAGCCCTATCGCTGGAAGATCGAGCCGGTGCCGCTCGATAAGGTCGCGAACGTCGAGAAGACGGTGCCCCGCCATTACATAACCGCCGATGGCTTTGGTATCACAGCGGCGGCACGGCGCTATCTGGAGCCGCTGATCGCCGGCGAGGATTGGCCGCCGTACGAACGGGGCCTGCCCAAGTACCTGCGATTCAAGGGGAAAATGGTGCGGCGGCGGGTTTCAGCGCCGTTCGCACTTTAGTCCTTAGGTCTACTCCGGAACCCGGCGAGGCCTATGGTATATTGCGCGCCCCGCGCCGGGAGCCAGATGCTCCCTGCGGCCCAGGTGGGTCTCGCGCGCGAATTATAAGTCATTGAATCTGGGAGATAACTTCATGGATGCCTCGAGTTGGCTGTGGATAGCCATTGGTGCCGGCGTACTGGCTGTGGTCTACGGGGTGATCTCCGTGGTCCGCATTCTGGCTCTGCCGGCGGGGAACGCCCGCATGCAGGAGATCGCAGCGGCCATTCAGGCCGGTGCCAAGGCCTACCTGAACCGCCAGTACACGACGATTGCGATCGTCGGCGTGGTGCTGTTCGTCGTGCTGGGCTTTGCCCTCAACTGGCCGACCGCGGGCGGTTTCGCTGTCGGCGCAATCCTCTCGGGCCTCACCGGTTTCATCGGCATGAACATTTCCGTGCGCGCGAACGTGCGTACTGCCGCGGCCGCCAGCAATGGCCTCAACGCTGCGATGCAGGTTGCCTTCCAGGGCGGAGCGATCACCGGCATGCTGGTCGTGGGCCTGGGGTTGCTCGGTGTCGCTGGCTACTTTGCGCTGCTGCGACCCTCGCTCGGTGACGACGCCTCGCTGCACGCGCTCGTCGGCCTCGCATTCGGCGGTTCGCTGATTTCGATCTTCGCACGTCTGGGTGGCGGCATCTTCACCAAGGGCGCCGATGTCGGTGCCGATCTGGTGGGCAAGGTGGAAGCTGGCATCCCCGAGGATGATCCGCGTAACCCCGCGGTGATTGCCGATAACGTCGGTGACAATGTCGGTGACTGCGCCGGCATGGCTGCCGACCTGTTCGAAACCTACGCCGTGACGCTCGTTGCAACGATGCTGCTGGGCGGCCTGGTGCTCAAGAATGCGGGCACCTCAGCCATCATGTTTCCGCTGGCGCTTGGCGCCGTGTCGATCGTCTCCTCGATTATCGGCACCTTCTTCGTCAAGGTCTCCCCGGGCGGTAAGATCATGAACGCCCTCTACAAGGGCGTAGCCGTGTCGGCTGTGATCTCGGCGATCGGCTTCTACTTCCTCGCCAAGGCGCTGATGCCCGAGACGATGGGACCGATCTTTGGTTGCACGCTGATCGGGCTCGGGCTCACGGCTGCGATGATCGTGATCACCGAGTACTACACTGCAACCGAATACGGCCCGGTGCAGAGCATAGCGGCTGCTTCGCAGACCGGTCATGCGACCAACATCATTGCCGGCCTGGGTGTCAGCATGAAGTCCACGGCATTGCCGGTGATCGCGGTGTGCCTGGCGATCTGGGGTTCCTACACCCTGGCGGGCTTGTACGGCATTGCCATTGCGGCCACCGCCATGCTGTCACTGACCGGCATGATCGTGGCACTTGATGCCTATGGCCCGATCACGGATAACGCGGGCGGTATCGCCGAGATGGCCGAGCTGCCGAAGGAGATCCGTAACATCACCGATCCGCTCGACGCCGTGGGCAACACCACCAAGGCGGTCACGAAGGGCTATGCCATCGGCTCGGCCGCGCTCGCAGCGCTGGTGCTGTTTGCCGATTACACGCACAACCTCGAGGCTGCCGGGCACATCGTGAGCTTCCAGCTCTCGGATCCGGCGGTGATCATTGGCCTGTTCATCGGTGGCATGGTCCCCTACCTGTTCGGCGCGATGGCGCTGGAGGCCGTGGGACGAGCTGCAGGCTCGGTGGTTACCGAGGTCCGGCGCCAGTTCCGCGAGATCAAGGGCATCATGGAAGGCACTGCCAAGCCCGACTACAGCAAGGCAGTCGACCTGCTGACCCGCGCGGCGATCAAGGAAATGATCGTCCCGTCGCTGCTGCCGATCCTGGTGCCCGTGATTGTCGCCTTCGGCATCAACTGGCTGATGGGTCCGGGTGAAGGCATCAAAGCCCTGGGTGGCCTGCTGATCGGTACGATCGTGACCGGATTGTTCGTGGCTATCTCGATGTGCACCGGCGGCGGCGCCTGGGACAATGCCAAGAAGTACATCGAAGAGGGTCACTTCGGCGGCAAGGGCTCAGAAGCCCACAAGGCTGCGGTCACCGGCGATACGGTCGGCGATCCGTACAAGGACACTGCGGGCCCGGCCATCAACCCGCTGATCAAGATCATCAACATCGTGGCACTGCTGTTGGTGCCCCTGCTCTGAAAATCAGCGACCGCGGCGCAGCAATTGCGCTGCCGGTTGTTCGACACGCCCTGCCCGCCTGGGAACCAGGCTGGCGGGGTTTTTTTTGCCTGTAGACCGCAGCGCCCCTGAGCCGTTGCGCCGGTAAGTGATGCACTTCTCGGGCACTTTGACCACCATCAGGGGGGCCATTACGTTACGAGGCCGGAACGGTCCGTCCGCACGGGAGGGCCGTGGGTGCGATGATGCGGAGGTCCTGGTCCTTATGCGAGAGGCAACCCAAATCTGCTCGCGCGGCGGCCGCGCGTGCAGCGATCCCGCTGTCACTCAGAGCATCTTGCGGTATTGCAGAAAGCCGGAGCGCTCGGCAACCTGATCATAAAGATGCATCGCCGTGTGGTTGCTCTCATGGGTCAGCCAGTACACACGCGGGCTGCCAGCCGCAGCGGCCTTGGCGTAGACCGCCTCGATCAGCGCTCTTCCCACCCCGCGACCGCGCGCCGCTTCGCTGGTATACAGATCCTGCAGATAGCAGGTGGGCGCGATCAGGATCGTGCTGCGATGAAAGATACAGTGCGCCAATCCGACCAGGCGCCCTTGCAGCTCGGCCACCAGTGCATTCACCGGTTCATAGCCATCAAAGAAGCGCGACCAGGTGGTCCGGGTGATCTCGTCAGCGAGCGCCGTCGGGCCATGGCGACCGTAGAAGGTGTTATAGCCATCCCAAAGAGCGCGCCAGGCCTCAAAATCCTGTGCGCTTACGGCGCGTACCAGCACAGTGTCGGACACTTCAGACCTCGCTCACTTAGCCGGAAGCGCATGGCCCGCACCAGGGCACCCGCGCGATGCTCCTCAGGCCGCTAGCCGCATCAGGGTCGGTCGGCCGACGGCATATCCTTGCAGGAAATCGATGCCGATCGAGCGCGCCGCCTCGAGCGCGGCCGGCTCTTCGATCTGTTCACCGATTACCTTGAAGTTAAGCGTACGCGCGAGCTGGATCATCGCCGCGACCATCGCCTGGTTGACCGAGTCGCGATCCAGATTACGCATGAACGAGCCATCGATCTTCAGGTAATCGACACCGAGGTTCTTCAGGCTTGAGAACGAGCCCATGCCGCTGCCGAAGTTATCGAGCGCAAAGCGGCAACCCATGCCGTGCAACACGCCGATAAAGCGACGCGACTGCTCGAGGTTGCCAATGACGGCACTTTCAGCAATCTCGAAGCACACCTGCGCCGGGTTGGCACCGGTCGAATCCAGGCACTCGACCACGAACTCAAGAAACTGCGCATCAGCCAGCGTCTGCCCGGAGATGTTGAGCGCAATGCTGCGCTTGGCCGGCAGCGTGATCGCGCCGCGTCCGAGTGCGGTGAGCGCCGTCTGCACGATCTTGCGATCAATCAGCGCGGTCAGGCGGTAGCGTTCGGCGGCTTTAAGGAACTCAGCCGTCGAGACCTGCTGGCCGGCATCATCCTTCAGGCGCACGAATACTTCCATTGCCGGACCATCCTCGCCGCTGCCAAAGGCGGGGATGATCGGCTGACAATAGAGCTCGAAAGTGTTGTCGCGCAATGCCGTCTGCAGCAGCTGCAGCCACTGGATCTCGCCACTCTGGCGCGCCTGAATCTCATCGCGCGCTGAGTAGACCGCGACATGACCACCCTGGCGCTTGGCGACGTAGCAGGCCGTATCGGCCGAGGCCATCGCCTCCTCGAGCGTGCCCGAATCGCGTGCGAGCTCGACCAGCCCCACGCTTACACCGATATTAAAGAGGCGATCTTTCCATACGAAACGAAAGTCGGCGACCTCGCGGCACACGTCATCGGCGATCTGTCGTGCTTTATCGAGCGGGCAGCCGATCAGCAGCAGGCCGAATTCATCGCCGCCGATGCGGGCCACGGTGTCCGAATCGCGCACCTGCTCACGCAGCAGTTTGCTCACTTCGCGCAGCAGGCTGTCACCAGCCAGATGTCCGCTGGTGTCATTGATCAGCTTGAAGCGATCAAGATCGAGGTAGCACAGGATATGAGTGCCGTCCCCCGCATGGGCGCTGTCGATCGCATCCTGCAGTCGGCGCTCGAACTCGGCGCGATTGACCAGACCGGTGAGTGCATCGTGGGTGGCCTGGTAGGAGATCTGGCGGGTCAGGCCGCGGATTTCGGTGACATCGTGCAGCGTGATCACGGCGCCGGTATGATCGCCGGTCACTTCACGCATGGGCGCGGCCGACAGCTCCACCAAGCGCTCCCCGTCCCCGGGTTGCTTGATGACCAGCGCACGCCGACCCAGATGCAGAGGCGCGGCACCGGTCAGTGCCTGGTGCACCGGCTCGCTGAACAGCTTGCGATCCTTTTCGTCGATCCGCTCGCTGAGCGCGTCCAGTTCAGTGCCGTTGGCGGCCTCGGCTCCGATGCCCAGCAGTCGCTGGGCGGCAGGATTAAGATAATCAATGCGCCCGCGCATATCGACGGTCAGGATGGCATCGTCCACCGAGTCAAGCGTCTGGCGCGCACGTGCCGGACGCGCATCAAGCTGCGCGAGGGTCTGCACGGTCTGCGTCGGCAGCACTTCCACCCCGACGATCAGCAACGCCGCGATGCCATCGTGCTCCACCGGCCAGGAACTCAGTTCGAGACGCGATTGCTGGCCCTGCAGGCCGATCAGATCCACCTCGTAGCGCTCGGCCGCCGGTACCCCGTTGAGCCGGTGCAGGATGTTTTCGCTGACCAGATCCGCATATTCAGGCGGCACCAGGTCCGCGAGCCGCCGGCCGAACAGCTCAGCCTGATCGATGCCTACCAGCGCGGCGAACTGCGGATTGGCGTAGAGAATCTTACTCTCGCTGTGAATCAGCACCGCTTCATGCAGATGATCGCCGAGGGCGCTCAAGGGCGCGTGTGCCGCGAGCTGCAGCGTTGCTGGCACGGTCTCGGAGTGGCGCTGCGCATCGATGCGGTTGAGCAGGTGATTGACTACCTGGCCGAGCGATTGGATTTCAGGCACGCCAACATCGGTGTCGACGCGCTCATTTATCGCGTTGCCCACCGCGATGTGATGCAGTTGCTGCGTCATGGCACGCAGTGCGTTCTGCTGCCGACGTTGCAGCAGATACAGAGCCAGCAACGCTGCGGCGCCGAGGGCGAGCAGCAAACACAGTAAGGCCAGAGTGGTCATTTCTTAACTTAGCTACTCTTGGACACACCGCCTCTTCCCCGGGGAGGCTTAATCATGCCGGACAGGCGGGGCGGTTCAGAATTGCAGCATACTCCGGGGCATACCCATCGCGCCGAGTCAATTGACCATATGTGGGCAGCATCTGCACAGATCAGGGTGCTTGGCAGCGGCGGCAAAAACCCTTAAGTTGCCGCTGCGTCCTGCGGGACCGGAATAAGTTAAGACCAGCGCCACCCGCGAAGGTTCGCGCACCGTATTGGAAGGAAGCTCATGAGTCAGTCCGCCACTTTGGATCAGATGATCAGCCAGCAGGTCCGCACCGGCTCGGTGCTCGATGAGCGTACGCTCGCGGCGCTCCACGCGGTCCCGCGTGAGGCTTTTGTCCCCGCCGCCCTGCGTTCGGTGGCCTACGCCGAGTGCGCGCTGCCCCTCGCACATGGCAAGCACATGCTCACGCCACTGCTGGTCGGCCGTATTTTGCAGACGCTGGCGCCACGTCGTGGCGAGCGGGCGTTGGAGATCGGCACCGGCTCCGGATATCTCTCAGCGTGCCTGGCGGCACTCGGCGCACAGGTTCATTCACTCGAGCTGCACCCGGATCTTGCCGAACAGGCACGCTCGAACCTCTCGGCCACCGGCACCGCGGGCGTGAGCGTCGCCACCGCCGATGCCATGAGCTGGTCGGAGCCGGGGGAGTTTGATCTCATCGTGCTCACCGCTTCGCTGCCGGTGTATCAGACGCGCTTCGAGCAGCGTCTGCGCGCGGGCGGTCGGCTGTTCGTGGTCGTCGGTTCGGCACCGGTCATGGAGGCCCTGTGCATCCGCCGCACGGACGGCAGCGGATTCCAGAGCCAGCGCCTCTTTGAGACCGATCTCGAGCCTCTCGAGCACGCTCCAGGGCCGCCGAAGTTTGAATTCTAAAGCCGGAGGAGCGATGAGCGGACCCACTCAGATCAGCCCGGCTGAGCTCAAGGCCCGGCTCGAGGCCGGCGGCAAACCCACATTGCTCGATGTCCGGGAGCCCTGGGAGCTGGCAATCGCGGCCCTGCCAGGTATCGTGCCCATCCCACTCCATGAAATTCCGCAGCGTTGGCGGGAGCTGGATGCCCAGGCCGAGATCGTCGTGATCTGCCGCTCGGGCATGCGCAGCCAGAATGCTGCAACCTTTCTTATGCAGCAGGGTATCACCCATGTGTACAACCTCGCGGGCGGGCTGCTGGCCTGGTCCCGCGACGTTGACCCCAGCCTGCCTACTTATTAGACGGCCTCGCAGGCGGCCGACGGATGGGTACTGGATGAATCGGTGCTGGATCATTGGCTTGTGGTGCGCCGGGGCACTGTCCGCGGTCCGTGCGGCCGATCTCAACGAGGTCTATCAGCGTGCCCTGGCGGCGGATCCGACCATGCAACAGGCCGAATACACGCACCTGGCTGCGCGTGAAAACAAGACGCAGGCGATCCTCGCCCTGCTGCCCTTCAATGCCTATCTGAGCAAGACCTGGACCGGTATCAATGGCCCAGGTGGCGATGGGCCGCAGGCACCGAGCACCTACATCCCGGCGACCGGGAACGTGTCAGTGACGGCCAACCTGTTTTCCTGGAGCAACTGGATCGCACTGAAGGAAGCGGATCACACGGTGGCGCAGGCCGAGGCGGTCTACCTGGCGGCTGAGGAAGATCTGATCTCGCGGGTAACGCAGCGCTACTTTGCGGTCCTGAGCGCGCAGGATGATCTGGAATCACAGGAAAGTGCGCTTGAGTCGGCCCAGCGCCAGCTTGATCAGGCTGAGAAGCGCTTCGAGGTGGGACTGATCGCAGTGACTGACGTGGAAACCGCGCGTGCCCAGCGCGACACCTACAACGCCGCGGTCATTGCCGGCAAACGCACCGTGCTCAGTGCCGAGGATCAGCTGCGGGCCATCACCGATGAAAACTATGACGTGCTGGCGGCTCCGCGCGATGATCTGCCGCTGCTGCGCCCGGACCCTGCCAGCGAGGACGCCTGGGTGACCACGGCACTCAGCCAGAATCCCACCTTGGTGGCCAACCAGCTGGCTGCGGATATCGCCCACGATAATTACCTGACGGCGATCGGCGGCCACCTGCCCACGATCACCGCCGGTGCCACACGTGCCTGGGCCCTGCAACCGAACCCGAGCCTAACCCCATTCCAGGAGGTTGAGAGTGGCGGCGGCCTGCAGATTACCGATACCCAGGACATCCTGTGGCAGATCAACATCACGGTGCCACTCTTCACTGCTGGCGCTACCCAGTCCAAGGTGCGGCAGGCCAAGCTCACGTGGCAGGCGGCCAAGGCCGGCTACCAGGCGCAGTTGCGCTCCACAGAGGAGTCGGCGCGCGATGCCTACCAGGGCGTGATCAGCCAGATTGCACAGGTCCAGGCACTGCGCCAGGCCGTTGAATCCAACCAGGTGGCGATGAATTCGATCGAATCCGGTTACGAGATCGGCACCAAGACGGCCGTGGATGTGCTGACTGCGCGCCAGACCCTGGTGCTCGCCCAATCCAACTATGCCGATGCAAAATATGCCTACCTGAACAACATCGTGGCCCTGCGGCTGGCCGCGGGCAACCTGGATCGCAAGACCATTGCTGAACTCAACGGCTGGTTGGCGGCCCAACAGACGCTGCCCCCGACCGTGACGGCGCCGGTGGCGCCACCTCCAGCACAATAAAGCCGGGCTCGGCTGTCAGCGCCCAGCGAGCAGCGGTTTGACCAGCGCCAGCACGCGAGTGAGCGCACCGCGATTGGCGGCGACCGCGGCGCGGCCGGCCTCGCCAAGAGCGGCGCGCGCGCTGGCATCGCCCGCCAGCGCACTGACCGCCGCTGCCAACTCGGCCGCATTCGCCACGATGCGTACGGCGTGCGCTTCGCGCAGTGCCAGCAGCACCTCCGGCGCATTGAACTGATGCGGGCCGGTCAGGATCGCCACACCCAGTTGCGCCGGTTCGAGCAGGTTGTGACCGCCGACCCCGACCAGGCTGCCCCCGACAAAGGCGAGATCCGCTGCCGCATAGAAGTCGCTCAACTCACCGATCGTGTCGAGCAGTACCACATCGGCGGCTGATGCCTCGGCCTGCGGTTCACTGCGCCGTACAAAGCGCATGCCCTGAGTGCGCAGGAGCGTCGCGACCTCCTCGAAGCGCGGCGCATGGCGTGGCGCCAGCACCAGCACCGCGGGCTGCAGCTCCAGAAGTTGCGCGTGGGCTGCGATTGCCGCCCGTTCCTCCCCTGGATGGGTACTGCCAGCGACCCACAGAAAGCGCCCAGCGGCGTAGCGCGCCCGCAGCAGTGCCCCGCGGGTGGTGAGCTCGGTATCGATCGTCCGATCGAACTTGATATTCCCGCACACGATTGCGCGCTGTGCGGGGACACCCAGGCGCACGAAGCGCGCTGCATCGGCAGTGCTCTGCGCCGCGATCGTCACAACGGCCGCGAGCGCCGGTCGGACCAGGCCCGGAAAGCGCTGGTAGCGCCGTGTGCTGCGCTCTGACACCCGTGCACTGGCAAACAGCACCGGCACACCGGCACGCGCACACTCGGCCAGCAGGTTGGGCCAGATCTCGGTCTCCACGACAATGAGTAGCGCCGGGCGGAAGCGCCGCAGTGCCGCGCGCACTGCCCACGGCAAATCGTAGGGTGCGTAGCTGACCGCCACTTCAGCGCCCAGCGCCTCGCGAGCGCGTGCACGGCCTGCGGGCGTGGCGCTGCTGAGCCACAGCGCTCGCTCTGGCTGCGCTGCCTGCAGTGCGCCAAGCAGCGCCACAGCGGCCTGCACCTCACCGACCGAAACCGCGTGCACCCACACGCCGCCGCCACTGCTGCGCGGCGCGACACCAAAACGCGCACTCCAGCCTTGCCAGTAACGCCGATCTGCGAGGCCGCGCCACGCCACGACTGCGCTCGCAAATGGCAGCGCCAGCCACAGCAGTAAGGTATAGAGGCGTCGCATACCCTGGCGCCCTACTCCACCTGACCGCTGAAATAGCCATCGAGCAGGCAGTGCCAGTCCGCGGTGGTGAAGCGCTCTTCGGGCAGGTCGACGATCAGCTTGCGCAGCGAGCGGTGCAGGCGCGCGAGATTTGCATCACACCACCAGCCTGGGGTGCGGATGGAGCTGCGATCAAAGTCGATCACCCAGACGCGCTCGGCCCTGTCGATCAGGATATTGCGCGCATTCAGATCCGCGTGGCACACACCGCGCTCGTGGAAGCGGCGCAGGCAGCGCCCGATAGCCACCCACAGGTGGATCGGCAGTGCCGCTTGGCGCAAGTGCGCGTGCACCGACTGCGCCTCCGGAATCCGATCGATCAGCAGCGCGGCCGAATAGGTGCGGCCATCGCGCCGGTAACCGGCGGCGATCGGCGTCGGCACCGGCAGGCGCTGGCGCAGCAGCTGGTAGAGCAGCTGCCACTCCCGGAAGGAGCGGGTGCGTTCCTCACCGCGCCACAGGTAGCGATCAGGACTGAGGCGCGCGATGATGCCGCCACGCCGGTAGTGACGTAACACAAACTGCCGCCCGTCGACATCAATGAAGTGGGCGTTGCCACGCCCTTCGCTGGGCACGGTGAGCGTGCCACGGCGCGCCCACCAGGCCTCATCCAGCCAGCCGCTCTCGGCGTTGGCCACCCGCGAACTGTCGTAGAGCATCGCGCCGCCCGGAACCGGAATCAGATGCACTTCCGGTCCGGCTATCCAACCTTCGATTACCGACACTCTGTTCGGGCCTCGCGATCCCTGGGGCGACTGCTGTTATTTCATGCTGGGCCGCGCTCGCGCCGCGCCCACCGCGGCACAAGTCTATCACCCCAGCTCGCACAGGCCCCGGCGCCTGCTACGATGGCAGCCCGCGGAACTGCTCCGCGCAGCGACGGCGCCGGAGGCGCGATGCAAGACATACGAGTGCCTATTTCTCCTGGCGAACTGCTCGATAAGATCACGATCCTGCGCATCAAGTCCGAGCGCATGAGTGATGCGCTCAAGCTCGCCAATGTCCGGCACGAACTGCAGCTGCTCGAGCAGACCTGGAGCGCTGCGGTGCCGCCCACGGCCAACGTACGGGCCGAGGAGCAGGCGCTGGCGGCGATCAATACGCGGCTGTGGGATATCGAGGACGAGATTCGCGTGCTGGAGCGTAAGCAGCAGTTCGATGCCGCGTTCATCGCGCTCGCCCGCTCCGTGTACATCGAGAACGATGAGCGCGCAGCGATCAAGAAACGTGTGAATGTCGCGCTGGGCTCGGCGCTGATTGAGGAAAAGTCCTACCAACCCTATCGCTAGCGATCGCCGCTAGCGCTTGAGCGTGTACTCGGCACCGCAGTACGGGCACTTGGCCCAACCCGTTTCCTCGATCGGCAGAAACACCCGGGGATGGGAGTTCCACAGCGCCATCGCCTCGCTCGGGCAGGACAGTGGCAGGTCGGCCGCAGTCACTTCGTACTGATTCTGGGTGTTGGCCGGCAGGCCATTGGCAGGATCTAGCATCTCTCTATTATATGCTCATTGTCCGGTCCCAGATCGAGATCACGGCAGCCCGTTCAGCCGCAAATTCGCGCTCCTCGACTACCGGGCCTTCCCCATCGAGCGCACGGCGATGGATCCTGGCCCGGTAGGCGCGGTAGGCGCGGGTCAGCACGTCCACCACCTGCTGTGGCACCAGATCCGCGGACGCCACCGACTCGAGCTGGCGGATCGTGTCTGAGAACCATACGACCGGCGGGTGCTCGCCCGCCCAGCGCAGCGCCCAGTACTGGGCCAGGAACTCAATGTCGGCCACGCCGCCGGGATCCTGCTTCAGATCGAGCTGCCCGCGACCGGCGCGGCTCAGTTCATCGCGCATGCGCTGGCGCATCTGCTGCACCTCCTCACGCAGGCTCTCGCGCTTCACCGTATGCTGCAGGATCTCGAGCCGATCCTGCTCGAATCGGGCGCGCAGGGTGCTGTCTCCGGCGACCGCGCGCGCGTGCAGCAGCGCCTGATGCTCCCAGGTCCAGGCTTCACTGCGCTGGTAGTCGGCAAAGGCCTGGATATTGGTGATCAGCATGCCGCCCTTGCCGCTTGGCCTGAGCCGCATATCCACCTCGTAAAGCCGGCCAGCGGCCGAGTGCATCGACAGCAGATGCACCACACGCTGCGCAAAGCGCACGAAGAACAGCTGGTTATCCACGCTGCGTGCCCCGGCCGTGAGCTGCGCCTCACCGGCCGAGTCATGCAGAAACACCAGGTCCAGATCCGAGCTGTAGCCGAGTTCGATGCCGCCGAGCTTGCCGTAGCCGACCGCACAGATACGCACCACGCGCCGATTTTCAGCATCGCCGCACATCGGCGTTCCGAGGAGCGGTGTCAGGTGCGCCCAGGACAGGCGCAGCGCCTGCTCCAGGATCAGCTCGGCGATATCGGTCAGCCGATCACTCACCGCCATGACGTTCAGCCGCTCGCCCAGATCCGCTACCCCGACGCGGAACATCGCCGCGCGCTGAAACTGCACCAGCAGCTCGACCTGCCGTTCCTCGTCCTCGCCGGCCGCATTGGCGAGCCGCTGCTCCAGATCAAGTGCCAGGCTGGCCCGATCGGGCAGCAGCTCGAGCAGCCGCTGGTCGATCAGCTCATCGAGCAGCAGCGGATGCGCAGCAATCTGCCCGGTCAGAAAATCCCCGTGACCGGCAAGCTCGATGAGCCGCTCGCGCACGGCGCTGTTCTCCCGCAGCAGCGCGAAATAGGCCGAACGCGGACCAATTGCTTCCAGCACCCGCGCCAGGCGCCGCAGGACCTCCAGCGGCTGGCGGTGGCGGGCCGCCGCCACGATCAGCAGCGGCACCAGCGCGCTCAGGCGCCGGCGGCCCGGTTCATCGAGGCGGCGCCACAGCGCGCCTGAACCCAGATCGATCAGCAGTTGTGCCACCGGCGCCACCGGCCCGATCCCGAGGGCGCTAAGGCGCGCTTCGAGCCGCTCACGCTCCAGCGGCGGCTCCCACAAGCCGGCCAGATCGGTGCCCGGGGCGGCCGTCTCGAGCACCTGCCCGAACACCACGGCGGCAAAATGCCGCGATACTGCGTGCCGCTGCTGCTGCAGGCGCTCGTACAGCGCCTCCCAGCTGCCAAAGCCCATGCTGGCCGCCACGCGTGCACGTGCCTCGGGGCTTTCGGGCAGTTGATGGGTCTGCTCATCGGCGTACATCTGCAGCCGGTTCTCGAGGCGGCGCAAAAACTCATAGGCGGCCGCCAGATCCGCGGCTGCCGCCACCGGCAGCAGCTTGCTGCCGGCCAGTAGCGGCAACGTGCGCAGCAGCGAAGCGCTCTGCAGGCGCCGCTCCTGCCCGCCGCGGATCAGCTGGAAGGACTGCACGATGAATTCAATCTCGCGGATGCCGCCCGGCCCGAGCTTGATGTTCTCCTGCAGGTCGCGGCGCGCTACTTCGCGCTCGATCAGCCCTTTCATTTCCCGCAGTGATTCGAACACGCCGAAATCGAGGTAGCGGCGATAGACGAAGGGCGCAATGACCGTGCCATAGAGGCGCTGGTAGTCGCGCTGGGCGGTCAGTGGGCGTGCCTTGACCCACGCGTAGCGCTCCCAGTCGCGGCCCTGCAGCTGCAGGTAATCCTCGAGTGCGGCGAAGCTTGCCACCAGCGGCCCGCTTTCGCCAAACGGGCGCAGCCGCATATCGACGCGAAACACGCGGCCATCAATGGTGATCTGATCGAGCAGCCGGATCAGCAGCTGGCCAAGCCGGACGAAATATTCGATGTTGCTTAAGGAGCGCTCACCGTCGGTGGCCCCATGCTCCGGGAACAGGAACACGAGATCGATGTCGGAGGAAAAATTCAGTTCACCGCCGCCAAGCTTGCCCATCGCGACGACCACCAGGCTTTGCTCGAGGCCGGCTTCCGAGCGCGGCACACCGTAGCGCAGCTGCAGAATCCTGCTCGCCTGCTGTTCGGCCAGCGCCACGGCGGCATCGGCCGCCAGGCTCAAATCCTCGATGGTCTCGGGCAGCGTCGCCCAGCCGGCCAGGTCGCGCCACGCGATGCGGGCGAATTCGGCCCGACGCCAGCGTCGCAACGCCAGCATGAAATCAGCCTCGCTCCCCTCAGAGGGCGGGAGCGGCAGCGATCCAGCCAGGCGCGCGCTCGCGCGTGCCAGTAGCTGCTCGAGCAGTTGCGTATCGCGGCACAGGCAGTCGAGAACGAACTCGCTGAAGGGTAGAACATGGTTCGCGCTGTCACGAAATGCCGCCGGAGCCGCCTGCAGCAGCGCTGCACTGTGCGGTGCGCGCTCGGTGAGCTGGGCGGACCACGCACTGTCGCTGTCCGATGTCATCGACATGGAAGCGGCCGCTGGTGGTCAGATCTTGAGTGGACGCACGGCCACGCCCACTTCGAGCGAATGCGCGCCGCCGCCGAGGATCACACCACGTAGCGGCGAGACATCACCAAAATCTCGGCCCCAGGCGAGCACCACGTGATCCTTGCCGACCGCGACGTTGTTGGTCGGATCCAGCTCCACCCAGCCCAGCGGCGGAACCCACACGCCCACCCAGGCATGCGAGGCATCGGCACCGACCAGCGTCGCCGCATTCTCGAGCGACACCGTGCGCAGGTAGCCGCTGACATAGCGGGCCGCCAGGCCAATCGAGCGCAGGCAGGCGATCATCAGGTGCGCATAGTCCTGGCAGACACCGCGGCGTTTGTCGAGCACCTCAAGCAGTGGCGTGCCGATGTGCGTATCCCCAGGAGCGTAGGTGAACTCGCGATGGATCTTGTGCATCAGCGCCTCGGCGCCGGCCAGCACCGGCGTGCTGGGAGCGAAGCATTCGAGCGCAAACTGCACCAGCACGCGCTTGAGCGGCACGAATGGGGACTGGGTGCGATAGCGCATCGCCTCCAGGCGTTCGCTCTCCACCGGGGCCGGACTGTAGCGCAGGCTCGCAGCCACCTGCTCCCAGGGCAGCGTCTCGGCGGCCGGGGCTGCCGGCCGCTCGAGCAGTTCGACCTGCATGCGCGCGGTCACTTCCAGGCGCGAGTGTGGCCGGTCGATCTCCAGGCTCGTGACCATGTTGCCAAAGGCATCGGCGTGGCGGCGGCACAGGGCCGGTTGCGGCCACAGTTCAAGCACATAGTCGCTGCAGCGTTGGGTTGCCGTGGCCGGGGGCGTCAGATGCAGCATGTGGTGCGCGTGCGCGACGTCCCCGGCGTAGGCATACACGGTCTGATGACGGATCTGGTAGCGCGCGGTGACGCTCATGTGGCCACCGACCGCACATCCTGCTCGATGTGCGAGAAGTGGCGGAGCGAGAGGCGCTCGGAAACACGTTCGCCGGCACTGGTGAGCGCCATCAAGAGCTCGGCGAGCTGCTTGCGTGCGGCCACCGCCTGATCCTGCGCGCCATCGATGCCCTGCTTGGCCGCAGCCAGCAGCGCCGCCACCGGTTCATCGAACTGCCGGTCCGGACTCTGATGCAGCGAGTGCGCCAGGTCCCCGAGCGTGCGGCGGATCTTCTGCCATTGAAAAGCCAGCGCGCGCGGATTGGTGTCATCGAACACCAGCAGCTGGATCACCGCGCCCAGCTGCGGTGCCGACACGTAGCGCGTGCGATAGGTAATGCTGCTGCTCGAGACATCCAGCAGCCAGTCAAGGGTGCCGGGGAGCGGTGAGAAGCCACTGCGCAGCAGGCGTGTGAACAGCCCGGAGAGAAAATGCACACGCTCGAGCCTGCGCCCCAGCATCAGCATCCGCCAGCCATCATCCTGGGTCATATCATCCAGAGCAAAGCCACTGAGGGCGGTCAGCGAGACTAGCAGGCGATCCAGGGTTTCGACCGGCTCGGACTGGCTTTGCCCCGCCTCGTGATACTGGCGCTGCATCAGGCTGATCGAGCGCCAGTGTGCGGCCGAGAGCCGGCTGCGCGCCTGTGTCGCAGACCAGCTGAAGCGGCCGAGATCGCTCGCCAGGCCATACTTGAGCTTTTCATCGTACACCCCGACGCCCGGATCCCGGTCGCGCGAGAGCACGCCCAGATGCGCGCAGTGCTCCAGTGCAACGCTCCAGACCGTGCGGTTGGTGCGTGCCGCCAGCGTCGCGCGCAGCAGCCGGGCTTTGTTCTCGCAGCGCTCCGAGTAGCGCCCGAGCCAGTACAGATTCTCGATCAGCTGCGAGGGCAGCTCGGCGTGGCGCACCTGACGCGGCGGAGCCGTGTCCTCATCACCACTGACCGGTTCCTGGGTGGCGCTTAAGACCCACACGTCTTTGCTGCCACCGCCGCTTTGCTTGACGATCAGGTCGCTGACCCCTTCAGCGGCGATACGTGCCAGTCCGCCGGGCATGACCCGATAGCCGTGCGGCGTCCACAGTGCATACACCCGCAGGCTCATCGGCCGCGGCGCGAGCCGCAACGCTGCGCCGGAGCGCCACACCGGCGCGTGCGAGAGCAGCATGCGTTCCTGGGCGACATAGGCATAGGGCCGCGCACGCAGGCGATCGATCAATGCCAGGCGGCTGGTGCGATCCAGGTGCCGGCCGAAGGTCGGCTCATAGCGCTGATTGGGAAAGGCACCCTTGATCACCAGCACATCGAGATTCTCTTCGACGTACTTGAGTGCCGGGGCCTCGCCGCACCACCAGCTGGCGACCGAGGGCAGCTGCAGCCGCGCGCCCAGCAGTTCACGTGCCGCCGCCGGCAGGAAGCCGAGCCACGCCGGGGACTCGAGGACACCACTGCCGATCGCATTCGCGAGTGTCACCCGGCCGGCGCGCACCGCACCGAGCAGTCCTGGCACGCCCACGGTGGAGTCGGCCCGCAGCTCAAGCGGATCGCAGTAATCATCCTCGAGCCTGCGGAAAATGGTGTGCACGCGCCGCAGTCCCGCGAACGTCTTAAGGTACACAGTCGAGGCGCGCACCGTCAGATCCTGTCCCTGCACCAGCGCCAGGCCCAGACGCCGTGCCAGGTAGGCATGCTCGAAATAGGTATCGTTGGTCGGCCCGGGGGTCAGCACGACTGCGAGCGGCGGATCATCCTGCCCGGTCTCGATCAGGCTGCCGCGCATCGCATTGAAAAACCCCTCGATCGGGCGCGCAGCCAGATCATCGATCAGCCGCGGCAGCACGCGCGAGACGACCTGGCGATTCTCCAGCGCATAGCCCGGGCCCGCCGGGGTCTGCGTGCGATCGCCCAGCACCCACCAGTGCCCATCGGGTGCGCGCGCCAGATCAACCGCCAGCAGCTGCAGCCAGACATCGCCGACGGGTTTGAGGCCATGCGCGGGCCAGAGGAAATTCGGGTGTCCGAAGGCGAGCTCGGCCGGAATGGCACCGCTGCGCAGGAGCTTTTGCTCACCATACAGATCGCGCAGCAGTGCGTTGAGAAGTTCGGCGCGCTGGATGACGCCGGCCTCGATAGCGCTCCAGTCCTCGGCGCTGAGCAGCAGCGGCAGCGGATCAAGCAGCCAAGGTCGATCGCGACCGTGCGGATCGGCATGTACGTTATAAGTAACGCCGTTTTCGATTACGAGCCGGCGCGCCAGTTCGACACTGCGCCGTACCGCATCAGGGCCACTGGCACCCAGCTGATCAATGAAACTTGCCCAGTGAGGGCGCACCGCGCCATCGGCGTCAAGCAGCTCATCGTAACGCTGAGCGCTGCCCGAATAATGAACCAGTGGATCGGCGGCCATCTTCTCAATCAAGACATATCAATCCTTGCGTCGCAGATCGAGAGTAAACGGAAATTCCGGGTTCGTCGATGCAGGCGGCACCTGAATGATTCCGGGCGTGTGGCCGATGCGGAAGAAACGCGCCAGACGACGGCTTTCTGCCTCGAAGGAATTGACCGGAAAAGTCGCATAGCTGCGACCACCGGGATGCACCACGTGGTACTGGCAGCCGCCGAGGGAACGCTCGAGCCAGGTATCGACCAGATCGAAGGTCAGGGGCGAGTGCACGCCGATTCTCGGATGCAGTGCCGATGGCGGCTGCCATGCACGATAGCGCACGCCGGCCACATATTCCCCGGCGTTCCCCGTGGGGCGCAGCGGCACCCGGCGCCCGTTGCAGGTCAGCGCATAGCGATCGGGGGCAAGACCGCTGATCTGCACCTGCAGCCGCTCGACCGAGGAGTCCACGTAGCGGGCGGTACCGCCGGTAGCGACCTCCTCGCCCATCACATGCCAGGGCTCCAGCGCCTGGCGCAGCTCGAGCTGAGTGCCGAGCAGCGCAAAGTCCCCGTACTTGGGAAAGCGGAACTCGAAATGAGGCCGGAACCACTCGGCCGAGAGCGCGACGCCGGCCTGACGCATCTCGGTCATCACGTCGGCGAAATCCTGCTCGACGAAGTACGGCAGCATGAACCGATCATGCAGTTCCGTGCCCCAGCGCGCGAGGCGCGCTGGCTGGTACGGGGCGCGCCAGAAGCGGGCCACGAGCGCACGCAGCAGCAGCTGCTGGGCCAGGCTCATCTGATAGTGCGGTGGCATCTCGAAGGCGCGCAGCTCCAGCAGCCCCAGCCGCCCGGTCGCGCTGTCGGGTGAGTAAAGCTTGTCGATGCAGAACTCGGCACGGTGCGTGTTGCCCGTGACATCGATCAGGAGGTTGCGAAACAGCCGGTCAGTGAGCCAGCCCGGCACTTCAGCGCCGGACTGCGGCAGCTGCTGCATGGCGATCTCAAGCTCATAGAGCGAGTCATTGCGCGCCTCATCGACGCGCGGGGCCTGCGAGGTCGGTCCGATGAACATCCCGGAGAACAGGAACGAGAGCGACGGATGGTTGTGCCAGTAGCTCACCAAGCTCGCCAGCAGGTCCGGACGGCGCAGGAACGGTGAATCGCCACTGGTTGCCCCGCCCAGCACGAAATGATTGCCGCCCCCGGTGCCGGTGTGCCGGCCATCGAGCATGAACTTCTCAGTCGACAGACGCGACAGTCGCGCCTGCTCATACAGATGCTCGGTACGCTCCACCAGCTCCTTCCAGTGGCCGGCCGGATGAATATTGACCTCGATCACACCCGGATCGGGTGTGACACTGAAGTGCGTGAGCCGCGGGTCACCGGCTGGCGGGCGGTAGCCTTCGAGCAGCACCGGCTGCGCGAGCGCTATGGCCGTGGCCTCGATGGCTGCGACCAGCTCCAGGTAATCCTCCGAGCGCTCGAGCGGCGGCATGAACAGATACAGCACGCCGTTGCGCGGCTCGGCGCACAACGCCGAGCGCGTGATGCCGTAGGCGGACTGCCCCGCAGCTGGCGCGAGACCCGCGATGGCATCGGCGCCCCCGCGCGACGCGCTTGCCGTGCGCAAATCACTGTGCGCAAGCTGCTGACGCAGCTGCGCGGGCGCCGGTAGCGGCGCAAAGGCTTGCGTCGGATCGGCACTGTGCACGAACGGATAGTCGGTGGCACTGACCCAGGGCAGTGAATCCAGCGGCAGCCGGTAGCCGATCGGAGAATCCCCCGGCAGCAGGTAGCACCGCTCGGCGCGCAGGAACCAGGGACCGCTTTGCCAGCGTTGACCACTCGGATCGCGCGCGATCGGCAGCACGAAACCGGCGACCTCATCGAGCCCCTCGCTGAACAGGCGCGTCAGGCGCGCACGCTCCAGTGGATTCTCGAGCCGCGAGTCGACCGGATCCACGTTCCCGGGCAGGCGCCGCTCGCGCCACAGATAATAGAAGACATCTTCGAAGGCCGGGAACACGCCCTCTTCTTTAAGGGCGAGCCGCGCAGCCACGCCGCGCAGGAACTGTCCGGCCGCCTCGGCCGTCACGCCGTAGTCGCGCCGTTCATCAGCGATCAGTGATCGTTCGCGCCAGATCGGCTGGCCGTCGCGCCGCCAGTAGCAGTTGAGCGACCAGCGCGGCAGCTGCTCGCCCGGATACCACTTGCCTTGCCCGAAATGCACCAGCCCCTGGGGAGCATAGTGCTCGCGCAGACGGTGAAACAGATCCGCGGCCAGCAGGCGCTTGGTGGGTCCGAGCGCCGCGATATTCCACTCGGCGCCATCCGGATCATCGATCGCGACGAAGGTCGGCTCACCGCCCATCGTCAGGCGCACATCATCGGCCTTAAGGCGGGCATCAACGGCCGCGCCACAGGCCTCGATCGCCCGCCACTGCGCCGCGCTGTAGGGCTTGGTGACGCGTGGCGCTTCCCAGATCCGATCGACGCGCATCGAGTGCGTGAATTCCACTTCCGACTTGTCGACGGCACCGCTGATCGGTGCCGCTGCCGAGGGCTCGGGCGTGCAGGCCAGGGGAATATGGCCCTCGCCCGCCAGCAATCCGGAGGTCGGATCCAGGCCCACCCAGCCGGCTCCGGGCAGATACACCTCGCACCAGGCATGCAGGTCAGTGAAGTCGGCTGGCGGTCCCGAGGGGCCATCGAGGGACTTTACGTCTGCCACCAGCTGGATCAGGTAGCCGGAGACAAAGCGCGCCGCGACCCCCAAGTGCCGCATGACCTGCACCAGCAACCACGAGGAATCGCGGCACGAGCCGGAGCCCAGGCTCAGGGTCTGCTCCGGGCTCTGCACGCCCGGCTCCATGCGGATCAGGTAGCGCACGTCAGTCGCCAAGCGCCGATTCACATCGACCAGGAAATCATTGGTCGGCACCGGCTGGCGCGGGAAACTCCTCAGGTAAGCGTCAAAGCGCGGCCCATGGGGCGCCAGGCGCAGGTAAGGCGCCAGCTCGATAGCCTCTTCGGCCCCATAGGTGAACGGGGTCTTCTCAGCATAGGGGGCCAGGAAGAAATCAAAGGGGTTGAGCACCGACATCTCGGCGACCAGATCCACCTCGACGCGAAACTCGCGCGTCGGCTCCGGGAAGACCAGCCGTGCCATGTAGTTGGCCTGCGGGTCCTGCTGCCAGTTAATAAAGTGCTGTGCCGGCAGCACCTTCAGGCTGTAAGAGAGGATGCGCGTACGGCAGTGAGGTGCGGGTCGCAGGCGCACCAGCTGCGGACCGAGCCCCACGAGCCGGTCATAGCGGTAATGAGAGACGTGGTTCAGTGCGACATGAATCGACACGCAGCGCTCCTCCGGGGGAAAACTCGGACTTCTGGCAGGCTGAATGATGCCGCAACTGGCCACCCAACGGGAGAAACGCCTCTTACAGGTGCAGTGCGCCGGCCAAGGCTCCCCGCTTCAGTGCGTTCGCGGAGTCAAAAAAAAGCCCCGCATAGCGGGGCTTGAGGTATTGCGCGGAAACGGGGGGGTCTTGTTCCGCGACTTTTGGAAGGACACCGGACTGGCGTCCGGCGTCTTTCCATGGTTCAAATTATACCTGAGCGGATTGGTTTGTAAAGTGAACTGTATGTGTCATGCACATTACCAATTCATATCTACAAATTACATATCCATTCCGCCCATGCCGCCCATGCCGCCCGGGGCGCCATGGCCGTGCTCAGCCTCTTCCTTCGGAGCTTCGGCGATCATGACCTCGGTCGTGAGCAGCAGGCCGGCCACCGAGGCCGAATTCTGCAGCGCCAGACGGGTCACCTTGGTCGGATCCAGGATACCGGCCTCGAGCATGTCACCGAAATGACCGGTCGCGGCGTTGTAGCCGTAGGCACCCTTGCCGTCCTTGACCTTATTCAGGATCACGGCGGCATCTTCACCGGCGTTCTCCACGATCTGACGGAGCGGCTCCTCGATCGCGCGCGTCAGGATCCGGATGCCGACCGTCTGGTCTTCATTCGAACCCTCGAGCTTATCGAGTGCCTTCTGAGCGCGGATCAGGGCCACGCCACCACCTGGCACCACGCCCTCTTCGACGGCCGCACGCGTGGCGTGCAGGGCATCTTCGACGCGAGCCTTCTTTTCCTTCATCTCGATCTCGGTCGCAGCGCCGACCTTGATCACGGCGACACCGCCGGAGAGCTTGGCAACACGCTCCTGGAGCTTCTCCTTGTCGTAGTCGCTGGTGGCTTCCTCGATCTGCTGGCGGATCGACTCGACGCGCGCCTTGATGTCGGCGGCCTTGCCGTGTCCGTCAATGATCGTGCTGTTTTCCTTCTCAACGACAATCTTCTTGGCTTCGCCCAGATCGTTGAGCGTGGCCTTCTCAAGTGACAGCCCGACTTCGTCGGAAATCACGACACCACCGGTCAGTACCGCGATGTCCTGCAGCATCGCCTTGCGACGATCGCCAAAGCCCGGAGCCTTGACGGCAGCGACCTTGAGGATGCCGCGTATGTTGTTCACAACCAGCGTGGCCAGGGCCTCGCCTTCGACATCTTCGGCAACGACCAGCAGCGGCCGGCCAGCCTTGGCAACGCCCTCAAGCACCGGCAGGAGCTCGCGGATGTTGGAGATCTTCTTGTCGACCAGCAGCACGTAGGGCTTTTCAAGCTCGGTGCTCTGATTGGCCTGGTTGTTGATGAAATACGGCGAGAGGTAGCCGCGGTCGAACTGCATGCCCTCGACGACGTCGAGCTCATTCTGCAATCCTGAGCCTTCCTCAACCGTGATCACGCCTTCTTTGCCGACCTTTTCCATCGCATCTGCAATCGTCTTGCCGATGCTCTCGTCCGAATTGGCCGAAATCGTGCCGACCTGCGCAATCGCCTTGGCGTCCTTGCAGGGCTTGCTGAGCTTCTTGAGCTCCTCAGTGGCTGCAATGACGGCCTTGTCGATGCCGCGCTTGATGTCCATCGGGTTGCGGCCCGAGGCCACGGCCTTCAGGCCCTCGCGGATGATGGCCTGCGCCAGAACGGTGGCGGTGGTGGTGCCGTCGCCAGCCTCGTCGGAGGTGTTGGAAGCGACTTCCTTGACCATCTGCGCGCCCATGTTCTCGAACCTATCCTTCAGTTCGATTTCCTTGGCGACGGACACGCCGTCCTTGGTGATGGTCGGGGCGCCGAAGCTCTTCTCGAGCACGGCATTACGGCCCTTGGGGCCCAGCGTCGCCTTGACGGCGTTCGCCAGGATGTTCACGCCGCGGAACATGCGAGTCCGGGCGTCATCGCTGAAACGTACTTCTTTAGCTGCCATGGTGATCAATCCTCACAATGAATAATTGGCGGTCAAACGCCTGACTTACTTGGACTCGATGACGGCCACGACGTCCTCTTCGCGCATGACCAGCAGTTCCTCACCGTCGACTTTCACTTCGGTGCCGCTGTACTTGCCAAACAGGATGTGGTCGCCGACCTTGACGTCGAGCGCACGGACGTTGCCGTCTTCAAGAATCTTGCCCTTGCCAACCGCCATGACCTTGCCACGTACGGGCTTCTCGGCGGCCGAATCCGGAATCACGATGCCGCCTGGTGAGGTGCGCTCTTCTTCGAGTCGCTTCACGATCACGCGGTCATGAAGAGGACGAATCTTCATGGATGACACTCCTTTATGGTGTTTTGGATAATTTGGAAATTCTGCCCAGGACGAGGTCTGTTAGCACTCTCCATCGGCTGCTGCTAATCATAGGGGCGGAATCGCCAATTGCAAGCGCCAATTAGCGACACATGACGTAGACAGGCGGAGGGATTATGCTGAAATAGTGGGCGTGTTGATTAACAGTTAAGCTATTGAATTTGTTGTAGTTAGACGCACCACAAGGTGACCCCTAATGACCCGTTACGCCCGAATCGCCCTGATCTGCCTGCTGGTGCTGGCAAGCACCCCGCTCCTGCATGCCGCGGAGGCTGCAGGGGGCGGAAACCTTAATGCCCTGCTGGCTAACTCCAATAATTCGAGCGAGTTTCTGCCGCCTGAGAAGGCCTTTGTCCTCACCGCAGCGGCCGAGGGCCCGGACCGGGTACGTCTGGACTGGGTCATTGCCCCCGGCTATTACCTTTATCAGAGCCGGTTGAAATTCTCGAGCCCGAGCACCGTCGCGACGCTTGGGGCACCGGAGCTTCCAGCCGGTGACACCAAGAACGATGAGTTCTTTGGTAAGCAGGTCGTCTATCACCATCAGCTGACCGTGCGCCTGGCGGTGGCGCGGGCTGCCGGTACGGCACTGGAGCTGCCCGTGACCGTGACTTACCAGGGCTGTGCCGAGGCGGGCCTGTGCTATCCGCCTCAGGTGCGCAACCTGACTCTCACGCTGCCGGCCGGCACCGTGGCCTCCGGGGGCAGCACCAGCGGGGGCGCTTATGTTTCCAAACAGGATTGGATGGTGAGTCTGATCCGGTCGGGCAATCTCTTTTACATGCTGGCGGTCGCCTTCGCCTTCGGCCTGGGCCTTGCCTTCACGCCGTGCGTACTGCCGATGGTGCCGATCCTCTCGGGCCTGATCATCGGCCATGGTCAACGGGTCAGCACGGGCCGCGCCTTCGCGCTTTCACTGACTTACGTGCTCGGCATGGCAATCACTTACACCGCTGCGGGTGCGGCGACCGCGGCGGCCGGTAGCCAGGTGCAGGCGATGTTCCAGCAGCCCTGGATCATTGTGCTGTTCTCGGCCATCTTCGTTGCGATGGCGCTGTCGATGTTTGGTCTGTACACGGTACAGATGCCCGCGTTCGTGCAGACGCGCCTCGCGCAGACGAGCAACCGCCAGCGCGCCGGCTCCTTCAGTGGCGTCGCTGTGATGGGCGCGCTCTCGGCCCTGATCGTCACCACCTGCGTCGGACCGGTGCTGGTGGCAGCGCTGGTGGTGATCGGCAAGAGTGGTGCGATCTCGCGCGGCGCGGCGGCGCTGTTCGCGATGAGCCTGGGGATGGGCGCACCCCTGCTGGTGGTCGGCACTTCGGCCGGCCGGCTCCTGCCCAAACCCGGCATGTGGATGGATGCCATCAAACGACTCTTTGGCGTGCTGATGCTGGGCGTCGCCGCCTGGATGCTCTCGCGGCTGCTCAGTGACCGGGCGGGGCTGCTGCTGTTCGCCTTGCCGCTGATCGCAGGCCTGGTGGTGCTGTGGCAGCTCCCAGGCAAAGGCTTTGGCAAAGGCATCGCGCGTTTGGCCGCGGTGGCGTGTGCACTGTACGCGGCGCTGCTCGTCAACGGCTATCGCATCGGCGCCTCCGATCCACTCTCGCCGCTGGCGCTGCCGCCAGCGGCCGCCGCCGGCGCCGCAGCTGCGACCGGGCCGGCCTTTCGCGAGATTCATTCAGTGGCGGATCTGAATCGCGAGGTCACGGCGGCGGCCGCGCGCGGCCATGCCCTGATGCTCGATTTCTATGCGGACTGGTGCACCTCGTGCAAAGAAATGGAGCGCTACACTTTTAATGATGCTGAGGTCCGACAGGCCTTTGGCCGCATCGTGCTGCTGCGCGCGGATGTGACTGCCAACAATGATGAGGACAAGGCCTTGCTGGCGCGCTTCCATGTCATCGGGCCGCCGACGATTGCCTTCTACGATGCCTCGGGCGAAGAGCAGAGCGCGTTGCGCGTGGTGGGATACATGAAGGCGCCGGAGTTCGCGGCGCTGTTACATCAACTCGTGCCCTCTACCGCGTCCACGACACCCGGCGGCACATGAAGCGTCTGCCGCTGCCGGCTGCACTGCTGATCGCAGTGGCCGGAATTGCCGCAGGTTTTCTCGGCTTCCGCTGGTTTACTCACAACAGCTCCGCGACGCTGGTGAGGCCTGTGCCCGCAAGCGTCGCGCAGCAGCCCCCGCCGGAAGCGTCGCCGACACCAGTTGCCGCGCCGGTCCCTGAACTCGTCCCCGACATCCGTATGCCCGACCTGCAGGGGCACACGCGCGCCATGTCAGAGTTCTCGGGCCAGCCCCGGATCATCAATTTCTGGGCCACTTGGTGCGCTCCATGCCGGCGCGAGATCCCACTGCTCAACACCCTCCAGCACAGCCACCGGCAGCAGAAGCTGCAGATCATCGGGATCGCAGTAGACTTCGATAAGGCCGTGCAGGAATATGTAAAGAAGACGCGAATTGATTATCCGGTCTTCATCCGAGAGGATGCCGGGCTTGAGGCGGCCCAGGAATTTGGGATTTCGGATCTGGTACTGCCATTCTCGGTCTTCGCTGATGCCAAGAACCGGGTGGTTGCAGTCAAGATCGGCGAACTTCATCCTCCGGAAGCCGAGTTCATCCTTAAGACCATCCGGCAGCTCGATGCCGGCCAGAACAGCCTCGCCGAGGCCCAGGCGGACATCGAGCAGGAGCTCAAGAGGGAGGCCCAGAGCCGCGCCCTGCCCGCCCCGCCGGCCACCTGAACCGCCGGGAGCCGCCCAGAGGCTCAGATTGGCGCCAAAAAGCAGGATCTAGCCGCTAAAGTATCCAAACGCCGCCTAATTCTGTACATTCGCGCCAGCTCAGGTGAGCGAACGAAGAAGAACGACCGACTGGCAAGCATGCTGATTATGGATGGACCCACCTTCGACTGCCCCATGGCCCGTATCCCGGGCTGCCGGAATGAATCCGGTACGGCGGGGCAGTCCAGACGCTGCCGCTAGGTATCCGAGCCGCCCTAGGCACCCTTCAGACCAGACTTAGCGGGAGTCCCTGCGTATGGACATACGAAAGATCAAGAAGCTGATCGAGCTGCTCGAAGAATCGGGCGTTGCCGAGATCGAAATCAAGGAAGGCGAGGAATCGCTGCGGATCTCGCGCATGTCCAAGGGTGTGCAGGTCAGCACCACACCGATCGCTCCGCTGCCGGCGCCGAGCGCGGCCGCCGCACCGCCCAGTGCACCCAGTGCACCGCCGCCCAGCGCGACCACAGCCGGTGCCGGCGAGCAGATCGTCACGGCGCCAATGGTCGGCACCTACTATTCCTCGCCCTCCCCGGGAGCCAAGGAGTTCATAAACATCGGCGATGAGATCAAGGCCGGCCAGGTGCTGTGCATTATCGAAGCCATGAAAATGATGAACCAGATTGAGTCGGAGGGCGCCGGTACGATTCGCGGCATCCTGGTCAAGAACGGCGAGCCGGTCGAGTTCGGTCAACCACTGTTCATCATCGCCTGACGCGCATGCTCGATAAAATAGTCATCGCCAACCGGGGCGAGATTGCGCTGCGGATTCTGCGGGCCTGCCGGGAGCTGGGCATCAAGACGGTCGCAGTCCACTCCACCGCCGATGCCAACCTCAAACACGTGCTGCTGGCCGATGAGTCAGTCTGCATCGGGCCGCCGCAGTCAGCCCAAAGCTACCTGAACATGCCGGCGATCATCAGCGCCGCCGAAGTCACCGATTCGGTGGGTATACATCCGGGCTATGGATTTCTGTCCGAGAACGCGGACTTCGCCGAACGGGTGGAGAAAAGCGGCTTTACCTGGATCGGGCCCAAGGCCGAGACGATTCGCCTGATGGGCGACAAGGTCTCGGCCATCAGCGTTATGCGCAAGCACGGCGTGCCCTGTGTACCCGGCTCCAGCGGTCCGCTGGGGGAGAATTCCGATGAGAACCTGCGCATCGCCAAAGACATCGGTTATCCAGTGATCATCAAGGCCTCGGGCGGCGGCGGCGGTCGCGGCATGCGTGTGGTGCACGCCGGCGGCGCACTGCTCAGCTCCATTGCTGTGACGCGCTCGGAAGCCCAGGCGGCCTTCGGCAATAACCAGGTCTACATGGAGAAATTCCTCGAGCGGCCACGTCACATCGAGTTTCAGGTCATCGGCGATCACTATGGCAATGTCGTGTGCCTGGGCGAGCGCGACTGCTCGATGCAGCGCCGGCATCAGAAGGTCATCGAGGAAGCACCGGCTCCGGGCATCACCCCCAAGCAGCGCAAGCAAATGACCGAGCGGGTCATCGACGCCTGCCGCGCGGTCGGCTATCGCAGCGCCGGCACGCTCGAGTTCCTCTATCAGGACAACGAGTTCTACTTCATCGAGATGAACACGCGCATCCAGGTGGAGCACCCGGTCACCGAAGAGGTGACCGGCATCGATCTGGTCACGACCCAGCTACAGATCGCCGCCGGGGAGAGGCTACCCTTCTCGCAGGGCGACATCCAGGTGCGCGGTCACGCGATCGAGTGCCGCATCAACGCCGAGGATCCGCGCACCTTCATGCCCTCGCCCGGGCCTATCCGTCTCTGGCATGCCCCGGGTGGACCGGGTATCCGCGTCGACAGCCACGTCTACTCCGGCTACAGCGTGCCCCCCTTCTATGACTCGATGATCGGCAAGCTCATTGCCTACGGCGATACGCGCGACACCGCGATTGCCCGCATGCGCAATGCGCTCTCGGAACTGGTGGTCGAGGGCATCAAGACCAACACCGCGCTGCACCTGGAGATTCTCTCGCACTCACAGTTCCAGGCTGGGGGCCTCGACATTCACTATCTGGAACGGCGCCTGGGTCTGAAGTAGCCCGGCGAGCGAGCTAACGGCGAGCCGATGCCCTACCTAGCGCTGTCCATCGATCTGGGAACACTGGATGCCGAGCGTGTCGAAGCCGCCTGCTTTGCCGGCGGCGCGCTGTCAGTGACATTAAGCGACAGCCGGGATGATGCCATTCTCGAGCCGGCCCTCGGTACGCAGCCACTGTGGCCGAGTACGCGCCTGCAGGCCCTGTACCCAGAGGCAACCGATGTCGCGCTGCTGAAGCTGGTGCTGGCGACGACGCTTGAGATTGAGCCTGCGGCCATCCGCAGCGCGACCGTCGCCGATCGCATCTGGGAGCGGGAGTGGCTGCGCGACTTCAAGGCGATGCGCTTCGGGGCGCGTCTGTGGGTCTGCCCCCATCACGATCAAGTCAGTGAGCCGGGTGCCCGAGTCGTATCGCTGGACCCGGGCCTGGCGTTTGGCACGGGCACCCACCCATCGACGGCGCTGTGTCTGGAATGGCTCGACCGCGAGCTGCCCGAAGGCACCCAGGTGCTCGATTTTGGTTGCGGTTCGGGGATTCTGGCACTGGCCGCGGCACGACTGGGCGCGGCTCACGTCGTGGCCTATGACATTGACCCCCAGGCGCTGCTGGCAACGCGGCAGAATGCCGAGGCCAACGGGCTCACGGCCCAGATCAGTGTTTGCGCCACGGCCGCTGAGCTTCCCGCCCGGACCGGAATCATACTGGCCAATATCCTCGCCGGGACGCTTGAGGGCTTGGCGATGCCGTTCGCCCGACAACTTGCGCCCGGCGGGCGTTTGTTATTAGCCGGCATACTCGCCGAACAGGTCGATGCCGTGACAGGCGCTTACGTGCCGTGGTTTGATATCCGACTGGCAGGCGAGCGCCAGCAGTGGGTAGCGCTGGAAGGGATCCGAAACGACAATGTTCACGGTCTGTCCTAAATGCACGCTCACCCTGGCGGTGACCGCCTCTGATCTGCGGATCGGGCAGGGCTTTGTACGTTGCGGACGATGCTCAAATGTCTTCAACGCACTGCTCGCCCTCTCGGAGGAGCCCGATGCCGCGCCAGGCGCCACCCCGTCGGCGCCGGCGCTGGTGGTTCAGGAGCGCGCGCCATCGGTGACTGCGCCCAAGCCTCAAGGGCCGCCCGCTGCGATCCAGCCCCCGCCGCCACCCTCGCCGCCGCCGCCGCCGCCGCCACCGCACGGGGCCGCACCCCAGCAGCCGAACGCTAGTGCGCCGCCACCTGCCGCCGCGCGCGAGGAATCGAACCTGAGTGAGTCGCGGGAAACCGGCACCTTCGAAACGATCGTGCTCGAAGGCGATGGCATTCTGCAGACCGAGGAGTTCGTGCCCGAGGAAGCGGTCGACACACAGATTGCCGCCGTGGCCCGCCAGCTCGCGGCCAACCAGGCAGCGGCCGAACGCGTGGAGGAAATGCCTCCGGTTGAAGACGCCGAGCCGGCCACAGCAGCCGTACCTGCCGAATTCCTGCTCGAACGCCCAGCGCGCGATTGGCGGCGCCTGCTGCTGTACGGGGCAGTCATCCTGGTACTGGTGCTGGTGCTCGCCGCCCAAGCGGTTCATCACTGGCGCAATCAACTTGCGCTGCAACCGTTGTGGTCTGGGCCGCTGACGCGCCTGTACCGGGGCCTCGGCATGCCGCTCACCCCCAATTGGGACGTGCATGCCTACGATGTCCGTCAGCTCGGTGCCGTAGCTGACCCGGGAGGCAGCAGCACCATCCGTGTGCACGTCAGCCTCGCCAACCACGCCCCGCACGCGCAGCCGGCACCGATCCTGCGCCTGACGCTGCTCGATCGCTTTGGCAAGCGGGTCGCGGCGCGCGATCTCAAACCCGCTGATTACCTGATGCCCTCCCAGGCGCCATTGTTGCAGGCCGGCCAGCGCATCGAGGCACAGATCGCCGTGGCCGATCCGGGACCCGATGCCACCAGCTTTGAGCTCGATGCCTGCCTGATCGGCGCCGGATCTCAGATCCGCTGCGCCAACGACACACCCACCCTGCCCGCGCTCCCATGAGCCTGCAGATCGGGGACATCAAGCTCCCGGGGCGGGTGCTGCTGGCGCCCATGGCGGGGATCACGGACCCGCCATTTCGCGCGCTGTGCCGTCAATTCGGCGCAGCCCTCACCTACGGAGAAATGCTCAGCTCGGACCAAGGACTTTGGACTACGTCCAAATCGCGACGGCGCCAGGTACAGGGCAGTGAATTGGGGCCTCGCGTGGTGCAGCTGGCGGGTGCCGAGCCCCAGGCTGTGGCCGAAGCGGCTCGCGCCAGCGCCGATCAGGGCGCGGCCCTGATTGATATCAACATGGGCTGTCCGGCAAAGAAAGTCTGCAACCGCCTGTGCGGTTCGGCATTGCTCGCGGACGAATCGCTGGTCGCGCGCATTCTGGAAGCCGCCGTGCAGGCGGTAAATGTCCCGGTGACTGTCAAGATACGCACCGGTCCTGATCCGCAGCGGCGTAACGGCGTCGCGATTGCGCGCCTGGCAGAGCGCTGTGGCGTCAGCGCCATCGCAGTGCACGGTCGAACCCGCAGCGATCTGTTTCGCGGCGAAGCAGAATACGAAACCATCCGCGACATCAAAGCGGCCGTCCGAATACCGGTTATTGCCAACGGTGATATCCGTACAGTGCAGCAGGCACAATCTGTGCTTGCGTTCACGGGCGCGGATGGCGTAATGATCGGCCGTGGCGCGCAAGGTTCACCATGGATTTTCCGCGATGTCAATGCATATCTGTCCGAAGGAATTTTCCTCGCGCCACTCTTGCGTCAGCGAATTACTGAGATCATTCTTCTGCACCTCGAATCCCTGTATGCGTTCTACGGTGAGCAGACCGGGATTCGAATGGCGCGAAAGCATCTAGGCTGGTATTGCCAGCTGCACTCCGACGGCTCTGAACTGCGGCGCGAATTGATGTCCGCGGCGGACTCGGCGTCGCAGTTTGCGGCCGCACAGATCGGCTTTAGTCGCTGGGTAGCAGCACCACAGGCAGCTGCTTGAATGCGGGTCGGGCTCAATAACTACAGAATACGGACAGAGCATCTTGATGAATCGGATGAACGGCAAGGAATTGCCGCTGCGCAGCCACACCGAGCGTGTGCTGCATGATTATTTCTCCAGCCTCAACGGCCACCGGCCGGCGCGGCTTTACGATCTGGTACTGCGCGAGGTCGAGGAGCCGCTGTTTCGTGCAGTGCTCGATTACTCCTCCGGCAACCAGACGCGGGCCGCAGGAATTCTCGGCATAACGCGCACCACACTGCGCAAAAAACTGCGTGCCCTGGGGCTGGCGGAGTAGCGCGTGCGACGCGCATTGCTCTCGGTCTCCGATAAGCATGGCCTGACCGAGTTCGCCCGCGCCTTGAGCGAGCGCGGCATTGAACTGCTCTCCACCGGAGGTACTGCACGGCTGCTGAAGGGCGCCGGCATCCCGGTCACGGAAGTGGCCAGCTATACCGGCTTTCCGGAAATCATGGATGGACGGGTCAAGACCCTGCACCCGCGCATCCACGGCGGCTTGCTCGGACGGCGCGGCACCGATGATGCGGTGATGGCCGAACATGGCATCGAGCCCATCGATCTGGTGGTCATCAATCTGTATCCGTTCGCAGCCACTATCGCGCGCCCCGGTTGCAGCTACGATGAAGCGATCGAGAACATCGATATCGGCGGTCCGGCCATGGTGCGTGCTGCAGCCAAGAACCACCGCGACGTTACCGTGCTGGTCGATCCGGCCGACTATGCGAGTGTGCTCGCAGAACTTGCTGCCAGTGGCGCCACTTCGATCGATACGCGCTCGCGCCTGGCCGCAAAAGCTTTCGCGCACACGGCCGCGTATGACACGACGGTCGCCAGCTACCTGCTCGGCCAGCAGCAGCTGCCGATCGAGCGCTTTCCGGAACGACTGCCGCTGATGCTCACTAAGGTGCAGGAGCTGCGCTACGGTGAGAACCCGCACCAGCGGGCCGCCTTCTACCGCACGCTCGGCGCGCGCGGCGCCTCAGTGGGTAGCGGGCAGATCCTGCAGGGCAAGGAACTTTCCTACAACAACATCGCCGATGCTGACTCGGCCATTGAATGTGTGCGCCAGTTCGAATCCCCGGCCTGCGTCATCGTCAAACATGCGAACCCATGCGGGGCCGCGCTTGGCAGCAGCATCCTTGAGGCCTACGAGCACGCCTACCGCACCGACCCGACTTCGGCCTTCGGTGGAATTATTGCCTTCAACCGACCGCTCGATGCCAAGACCGCGCACACGATTATTGAGCGGCAGTTTGCCGAGGTCATCATCGCCCCTTCTGTGACTGATGAGGCCCGCACGGTGCTGGCCGCCAAGGGCGCGCTGCGCGTGCTTGCCACTGGCGATCTGCTGGCCGACACCGGCGATGACTATGAAATCAAGAGTGTCTGCGGCGGCATGCTGGTACAGGATCGGGACACGGGCACACTCGGCGCGAACGACCTGAAGGTCGTTACGGAGCGTAAGCCCGCGGCGCGCGAGCTGGAGGATCTGCGCTTTGCCTGGCGCGTGGCGAAATTCGTGAAGTCCAACGCGATAGTATTTGCGCGCGATGCGCGCACCATCGGTGTGGGCGCCGGCCAGATGAGTCGCGTGTATTCGACCCGCATCGCGGCCATCAAGGCCGAGGATGAGAAGCTTGAGGTGCGCGGCGCGGTCATGGCCTCAGACGCCTTTTTTCCATTCCGCGATGGCCTGGATGTCGCGGCCGCTTATGGCATCACGGCCGTGATCCAGCCCGGGGGCTCCAAGCGCGACGATGAAGTGATCGCGGCCGCCAATGAGCATGACCTCGCCATGATCTTCACGGGCATGCGTCATTTTCGTCACTGATGAAAATTCTAATTGTCGGCAGTGGCGGGCGCGAGCACGCACTGGCGTGGCGATGCGCCGCCTCGGCCCGCGTCACTGAAGTCCTGGTAGCGCCCGGCAATGCCGGCACTGCTGGTGAACCGCACGTACGCAATATCCCGATCGCTGCCGATGACCTGCCAGGGCTGGTGGCGCTCGCGCAGCGCGAGCAGGTCGCGCTGACGATCATTGGACCGGAAGGCCCGCTGGTGCTGGGCATTGTCGATGCCTTCGAGCGTGCCGGACTGCGCTGCTTCGGTCCCAGCCGCGGTGCCGCGCAGCTTGAGGGCTCCAAGGCCTATACCAAGGAGTTCCTCAAACGCCACGGGATACCAACCGCCGCCTACCGAACCTTCCGGCGCGATGATTTTGATGCCGAGTGGGTACGCGCACAGCCACTGCCCATTGTCGTCAAGGCGAGCGGACTGGCGGCCGGCAAGGGCGTGATCGTTGCCGCCAGTGCCGCTGAGGCTATCGAAGCCGCCGACAGCATGTTCGATGGCCGCTTCGGCGCCGCGGGTGCCGAAGTGGTCATCGAACAGTTCCTGCAGGGTGAGGAAGCCAGTTTCATCGTGATTGCTGATGGCAGGCACGCATTGCCGCTCGCGACCTCACAGGATCACAAGCGGGCCTTTGACGGCGATAGCGGTCCCAATACCGGTGGCATGGGCGCTTACTCGCCCGCCCCAGTGGTTACGCCTCGCGTGCACGAGCGCGCCATGCGCGAAGTCATTCTGCCCACGATCCGCGGGCTCGCCAGCGACGGTTATCCGTTCACGGGGTTTTTATATGCCGGGCTGATGATCGCCCCGGATGGGACGCCCAACGTGGTGGAATTCAACTGCCGGCTCGGCGATCCGGAGGCTCAGGCCATTCTGATGCGGCTGCGATCTGACCTGCCGTCGCTTTGTGAGGCGGCGATTGATGGCGCACTGGAAGGCGTTGCGATCGATTGGGACCCACGCTCGGCCCTGGGCGTGGTGCTGGCCGCGCCCGGCTATCCGGAAACTGTACGGCTCGGCGCACCGATCAGCGGCTTGGCGAGCGCATCGGCACTGCCTGGCAAGATCTTTCACGCCGGCACCCGGCTCGTGCACGGCCAGGTCGAGACCAGTGGCGGCCGTGTACTGTGTGCTGTCGGCCTCGGCGCCGATGTCGCGGCCGCGCAGCAGCAGGCTTACGCCCTGGTCCATGCGATCGGCTTTGAGGGCGCCCAGTACCGCACTGATATCGGCTATCGCGCCATCGCACACGAGCGCGCGCGAACCCTGGCGTGAACAGCCCGGAGGCGCTCGGCGAGCGCTCGATCCCGGGTCTGTCAGCGCGCACCAAGGCGCGGCTGCGGCTGCTCTTCCGCCTGCTCGGCGCCCTTAGCCCCTCACTTGCCGCCCGCCTGGCACTGCGCCTGTTCATTACGCCCGTGGCCCGACCCATCGGCAGTGAGGAAGCCGCCTTTCTTGCCACCGCCCGAATGCGCTCACTGAGCAGCACTCACGGCCGGATCCAGACCTACGAATGGCCGGCCAGTGGACCGACGGTACTGCTGGTGCATGGCTGGGTATCCCACACGGGCCGGCTGCGCCACGCCATCAGCGCACTGCACGCCCGTGGCTTTCGCGTGGTGGCCTTTGACAGCCCGGGCCACGGGCATTCGGGCGGACGCTACGCCGACCTGCACGCGGTCTGCGACATCATCTCAGCCGTAAGCCGCGAGCTTGGGCCGGTAAATGCGCTCGTCGCTCACTCCTACGGAGCGCTCGCAAGTGCCGTCTGGCTGGCCGAGCAGACACCGGCTGAGCTGCGCGCCGCCGTACTGGTCGGCATGCCGCGCGACATCGGCTACATTCTAGAATCCTTTACGATGGCGATGGCGCTGCGCCCCAAAGTGATCGAGCGCCTGCGCGCATTCTTCTATGCGCGCTACGGCGCGTGGCCGGAATTCTACGAAGCGGGTGCCCTTGCAGCGCAGATCAGGATACCGGTACTGCTGGTGCATGGTGAAGAAGATGAATTCGTGCCCGTTGCGCATGCGGTGCCAGTGCATCAGCGGCTTGAGTTTGGCGAACTTTCCATACGAGCCGATCTCAAGCACAGCGCTCCGTTAAGCAACGCCGAGTCACTCGCTGCAATCGCTGGATTTCTCGAGCGGCACCTGTCGGTAGCGCAGCGATGAGCACTAGCGCCCAGCCGCACGTCGCGTTCGCCGCGCTTCGCCAGCCCGGCTACGGCATGTTCTTCCTCGGCAACGCCATCGTGATGATGGCCGACAATGCCGAACACGTCATCACTTACCTCGCGATCGACCACACCTTTCACCGACCGGCACTCGGTGGCATCGCCGTGCTCGCGCACTGGCTGCCATACCTGCTGTTCGCAAATTATTCGGGCGCGCTCACCGATCGCTTTGATCCGCGACGCATGATTCAGATCGGCTTAGTGCTGTTCATGACCTGTTCGATCACCTGGGGCGTGCTGCTGCACTTTGGCCACCTGCAGGTCTGGCACGCAGTGGCACTGCTGACCCTGCACGGCATCGCCGGCGTGTTCTGGACGCCGGCGGCGCAGGTTCTGATTCAGTACATCGTGCGCCCGCAATACTTGCAGAGCGCAGTGCGGCTTGCTGCCACTGGGCGCTTCCTCGGCATGCTGACCGGCCCGGTGATCGGCAATGTCCTGTTGCTCACGCTGGGCAGTTCGACCGGTATCCTGTTCAATGCGCTGATCTACCTGCCATTGCTGGTGTGGCTGTGGCGTGCGCCTTATGGCCCGCGCTTCCAGCCCACCGGCGTGGCACCGCGCCCGGCCCTACGGGGTCTGCGCGACCTGTTCGAGACACTGCAGATCGTGCGACGGCATCCGCAGATCCTGTGCATGACGCTGCTTGCCGGCGGTGCGGCTTTTTTTATCGGTAGCGCCTATCAGGCCCAGATGCCGCGCTTCGCCGCCGACCTGGGTGGCGTCAGTCTCGGCCGCGCGTATGCCGCACTACTCGGTGCCGATGCGGCGGGGGCATTGACCGCGGGCATGCTGCTCGAGAGCCTGGCCCTGCTCAAGGCGCGCGCCGGCACTGCCATCGCGCTGACGCTACTGTGGTGCGTCGCGATCGGCGGCTTTGCACTGTCGCACAACTACCTGCTCTCGCTGGCTCTGCTGTTCTTGGCAGGATTCCTCGAGCTGTCATTTAATTCCATGGCGCAGACGCTGGTGCAGCTGCATGCCCCAATCGATCACCGGGGTCGCATCATCGGCCTGTTTGTGATGGCCGGCCTGGGATTGCGCTTTTTCAGCGGCATCAGCGTCGGCCTGTTCGGTGAGCTGGTAGGCGTACATTTGTCGCTGGCCGCGAGTGCCGCCGGCCTGACGCTGTGGGCGCTGTGGCTCGGCTGGAGATTCCGCCCAGCGCAGCGCGCACGTCCGCTGGTCGCCTGAGCGCTCGGCGCTAGAAACTCGCGCGCAGGAAAAGCTCCGGTCCCTTCACCACCATCAGCATTTGGCCCGAAGGCGTCGTATTGCTGGCCGCGACCTGCATTTCGCGCCAGTCATAGCCGCCGCCAATAGCCAGGTTCGACCACGCGCGGAATTGCAGGTCTTCATGGAAGTCGCCCAGTTCACCGACATCGCCGTTGTAGTGCAGGCGAAAATAATTGTAGTGGCCAACCAGTGACCAGCGCTTGAACATGCGCCAGGTCGCATCCAGCGCCAGGGTGCCGAAGGGCGTTGCAGCCGAATAGTCCTGCTGCAGCCCCTTGGCGTTGACCGCGCCGATGATCTCGGCCTGAATCAGGTGCAGGCCCACGCCCGGCCCGACCTCAAAATGCTCGGTCTTGAGGATCGAGTAGGTGTAGGTAAAGTCCATCTCACGCCAGCTCAGGCTTGTATAGACATCATCGCCCTGCGCGAACAGCGCGTTGCCAAACTGCAGCTGAGTGGCCTGCAGAGGCTTGGTGTCCTGGCGCGGCAAATCGAAGAAATCAATGCGCACGTGACTACGCTCGGCCATGCGGAACTGCAGCTCGATCAATCCCTGGTGGGCCTTATCGGATAAGCCCAGATTCTGCTCGGCATTGAAATAGGTGCCGGTACCGTTGGTCGGATTGACCTGGCCGTTGGTGCCGACGTGGGCATAGCTGTAAATGCCCAGCAGCGCAAAGTGATCAGTTATCGGGCTGGGCACCACGGGCGGTGGATCCCCGTAATAGGCGGCGGCGGCGTCGCCCGAAGCGGCACGGGCTGCGGCGCACATGATCATCAGCAAGCAAGCCGGCAGGGGGAGAAACCATCGGGAAGGCGGGTAGTTCATCGGGGCATGATCCTCCAAGGCGCCTGCTCAGTGCCAGAGTCGCCGGGGAGCGACGTCCCAAATCTGCGAACTGGCTCACCTCGACGCAGGCCTGCCGGCTGCGCCTCAGGGTTGGGCCGCCTGAACAGGCGGCCCAACAGCCAAGGGCTTGATCAGCGCTTCATCGCCTCGAAGAACTCGGCGTTGGTCTTTGTGTCCTTCATCTTATCGAGCAGGAACTCGATTGCGGCCAGCTCATCCATAGGATGCAGGAGCTTGCGCAGAATCCACATCTTGGCGAGCTCGGCCTGATCGGTGATCAGCTCTTCCTTACGGGTGCCGGAACGATTGATATTCACCGCGGGGAATACTCGCTTCTCGGCGATACGGCGATCCAGGTGGATTTCGCTGTTGCCGGTGCCCTTGAATTCCTCGTAGATGACATCGTCCATCTTCGAGCCGGTATCAATAAGGGCCGTGGCCAAGATGGTGAGACTGCCGCCTTCCTCGATATTGCGTGCCGCGCCGAAAAACCGCTTGGGGCGTTGCAGGGCATTGGCGTCCACGCCGCCCGTGAGCACCTTGCCCGATGAGGGCACTACAGTGTTGTAGGCGCGCGCCAGACGCGTAATCGAATCGAGCAGGATCACGACGTCCTTCTTGTGCTCGACCAGACGCTTGGCCTTCTCGATGACCATTTCGGCCACCTGTACGTGCCGGGCAGCTGGTTCATCGAAGGTCGAGGAAACCACCTCGCCATTCACAGTCCGCTGCATCTCGGTCACTTCTTCGGGCCGCTCATCAATGAGCAGCACGATCAGATGCACTTCCGGATGATTGGCCGTGATAGCCGTGGCGATATTCTGCAGCAGCATCGTCTTGCCGGCCTTCGGCGGTGAGACGATCAGGCCGCGCTGGCCCTTGCCGATCGGCGCCACCAGGTCAATGGTGCGGGCCGTAAGATCTTCGGTACTGCCGTTGCCGCGCTCAAGCTTCAGTCGCTTGGTCGGATGGAAGGGCGTGAGATTCTCGAACAGCACCTTGTTGCGGCTGCTCTCGGGCGAATCGAAATTGATCTCGCCAACCTTCAGCAGCGCGAAGTAGCGCTCGCCATCCTTTGGCGGGCGGATCAGCCCGGAAACTGAATCGCCAGTGCGCAGATTGAAGCGCCTGATCTGGCTCGGGCTGACATAGATGTCGTCCGGACCCGCCAGATAGGAGCCATCGGAGGAGCGCAGAAAGCCGAAGCCATCCTGCAGGATCTCAAGTACGCCATCCCCGTAGATGTCCTCGCCGTTGCGGGCGTGGGCCTTGAGCATCGAGAAAATCATGTCCTGCTTGCGCGAGCGGGCCAGATTCTCGAGTCCCATGGACTCGGCCATCTTTACCAGCTCGTGGATCGGCTTGGCCTTGAGCGCAGTCAGGTTCATGGAGCTGCGCGACTGGGCAAGTTCTGCCGGGCTTATGACCTCGGCATCATCTTCGGCCAGCGGCTCGAGCTCCTGCATTGACATGTCATCGGGACGGCCACCGGTGTTGCCACGGTTGCCATCCCGGTTGCCATCGCGATTGTGCTGCTGGCGCGGTCCCTTGTTGGGCCGGTTACGGCCCTGATTTCCTAGATATCCCCTCACAGGTTTTGATCCAGGAACGCCGCCAGTTGCGACTTGGACAGGGCACCGACCTTCTGCGCCTCGACGGTCCCGTTCTTGAACAGGATCAGCGTCGGAATGCCACGGATGCCGAACTTAGGCGGGGTCTGCGGATTCTCATCAATATTGAGCTTCGCAATGCGCAGCCGGTCTTTGTACTCGACCGCCAGCTCATCGAGGATCGGTGCAATCATCTTGCACGGACCACACCACTCGGCCCAGAAATCAAGCAGTACAGGCCGATCGGCCTTCAGGACATCCTGATCGAATTTGGCATCCGAGGTATGCACTATGTGCTCATTGCTCACGCGGAATCGCCTCCATAGACGGGGTTGGATGAGGGAATAATTTGGAACGGAAAAGGAGTTTTGAAAGGCTCTGGAAACTCAAAAAGTAATCGGATTGGTAGTGCGGCGGGGCAGATGTTGTGCCACGGAATGCCGCCGAGCGGTTACACTTATGTAAGGATTAGCTTGGCAGGTGCGGGCAGAGAAGCCGCCGTTGGCGCTATTTTTAACGCTTTTCGGATCACATTGCAAGACCCGCCCTGATCCTGGCTTCGCCTTCTAACAAATAGAGCCCTGAATCAACCATGAGCGACGAGCACCTCAGTTCCCTGGCATTTAGCGCCCTGCCGCTGGCGCCTTCCCTGATGCAGGGTATCGTCGAAGCGGGCTTTACTTTTTGCACGCCCATCCAGGCCCAGACGCTGCCGGTAGCGCTCACCGGGCGCGATATCGCCGGACAGGCCCAGACGGGCACTGGTAAGACCGCAGCATTTCTGGTGGCCTTGTACCAATCGCTCCTCAGCAAACCACCAGCGGCCAATTGCCTGCCGACTTCGGTGCGCGCGCTCGTGGTCGCGCCGACGCGTGAACTGGCCGTGCAGATCCACAAGGACGCTGCGGTACTCGGCCGTCACACCGGCTTGCGCCTGGGCGTGGTGTTTGGCGGCACCGACTATGACAAGCAGCGCAAGCAGCTGCAGGATGGACTGGATGTCCTGATTGGCACCCCCGGCCGCATCATCGATTATTACAAGCAGCAGGTGTATGACCTGCGCCACTGCCAGGTGCTGGTGCTCGATGAGGCCGATCGCATGTTTGATCTGGGCTTCATTGCCGATATCCGCTTCATCCTGCGACGGCTACCGGACCCGGAGCGGCGCCAGTCCATGCTGTTCTCCGCCACGCTCTCGCAGCGCGTGCTTGAGCTCGCCTATGAGCACATGAACAACCCGGAGCTGGTACGCATCGAGCCGGATAAAGTAACCATCGATCGGGTGCGCCAGGTCATTTACTTTCCCTCGATGGCCGAGAAGATCCCACTGCTGATCGGGCTGCTGCGCCAGACCGAGGCGCACCGCACGATGGTATTCGTGAACACCCGCCGCATGTGCGAGCGGCTCGAGAGCGCGCTGCGGGCCAATGGCTTTGCGGCCCAGGCAATATCGGGTGATGTGCCGCAACCCAAGCGCCTTAAGTTCCTGCGCCAGTTCCATGAGGGTGAGCTGGCGGTGCTGATTGCCACCGATGTCGCCTCGCGCGGGCTGCACATTCCTGATGTCAGTCACGTCTTTAATTACGATCTGCCTCAGGATGCCGCCGATTATGTGCACCGCATCGGCAGGACGGCGCGCGCCGGCGCCGACGGCGATGCCATCAGCTTTGGCTGCGAGGAGTACGCGGTTGGCTTGCCGGACATCGAGGCCTATATCGGCCACAAAATTCCGGTCGAGGCGATCGACCCGGCGATATTGGCTACGACGATTCCCTCCCCGCCACCGCCGCGTGACAGCCGTCCGCCGCCGCGTCGCGGGGGCGGTGGTGGTGGCCGCCCGGGTGGTGGCCGGCCCGGAGGCTCACGGGGTCCGCCGCGGCGGCGTTAGCGCCCGGTGCCCTTAGTCGGATAGCAGTAGCGCTTCGATCTGCTCCACCGCCGCAAACTCTCCGGAATGCCCGACCGGCGTCCGTGCCTGTGGCCGGTGGATGCCAATCACCTGGCCGATGCCGGCGCTGCGTGCTGCACGCAACACGGCCAGATTGTCATCCACGAACAGGCAGCGATGGGGTTGGTGCGGCTCGACCTCGTGCAGCTTGCGCCAGAAGCGCTGATCCTCCTTGGGTGCCCCGAAGGCATGGGAAGTGAAGCTGGCATCGAACAGCGCAAGCACCTGCGTGCGCTCGTGCTTGATGGCCAGCGCCTGCGGCGGTGAGTTGGTTAGAAGCACGAGGCGTTTGCCGAGCACGCGGATCTTAAGCAGAAATTCCCGTGCGCCAGGAAGCCAGCGGATCCGTTCCGCCTCGCCGCGGGTAAGTTCGGCAATATCCAGCCCCAGCTCGCGACTCCAGTAGTCTTCGCAGTACCACTCGAGAGTTCCCTCACGGGCGCTGAAGCGCGGTGCGAGTGCGGCGCGCGCTTGATGCAGGTCCAGCCCGCGCTGCACACCCCAGGCCTCGGGCACGCGCGTCTGCCAGAAATGATTGTCGAACTCGAGATCGAGCAGCGTGCCATCAAGATCCAGCAGCACTGTATCGATGCGATCCCAGGCGGCAGCGGCAGTCAGGGCGGAGGACATGGCCTTGGCGCTATTATGGCGCTCCGGATGCTGCCAGTTGCAGCCACGCCATTTTAGTACGTTTTGCATGGACGGTTGACCCCAGTGGTTCCTGACAGCTACGAGCGCATTGACCTGCATACGCACAGCACCTGCTCGGATGGCACGCTGGCGCCTGCGGCCCTGGTGGCCTTGGCGGCCAGGCGCCAGGTCCAGTTGCTGGCGCTCACCGACCACGACACGACCGCTGGCTGCGCCGAAGCGCGCCAGGCCTGCGGCGCCCACGGCATCGCATTTCTCGAGGGGATTGAACTCACGGCGCTGTGGCGGGAGTGCGAGGTGCACATCGTGGCCCTGGGCATACGGCGCGATGAACCGGGCTTGCAGCAGCACGCAGCGGCGGTGCGGGCGCTGCGCGCGGAGCGCGTGCAACGCATCGCCGCGCGACTTACTGTCGCGGGCCTGGACGGTGACTCGCTGGCCGCCGGCGCCTTGGCGCTCTCGACCGTGCCGACCCGCACCCACCTCGCGCGCGCACTGCTCGCTGCCGGACATGCATCTGACCTGCAAGGTGCCTTTGAGAAATGGCTCGGTCACGGACGCCCGGGCTACGTGGCACCTCACTGGCCGGAGATTGCTGCGACGATCGCTGCCGTGCTGGCCGCCGGCGGCACGGCCGTGCTGGCACACCCGCATCGTTACAAGCTGTCAAATACCGCCCTGCGGGAGCTGTGCGCTCAGTTTCGGGAAGCCGGTGGCGGCGCGCTGGAAGTCAGCATCGCCGGCATGAGCCCGGATGCACTGGCCCGTATGGCCCAGCTCGCGCGCCGCTTTGATCTGGCCGGTTCGGTGGGCTCGGATTTTCACGAACCTGGGCTCCCGTGGCGCCCGCTCGGCCGCTTCGCTAAGCTACCCGAGGCGGTGACGCCGGTTACCGTGCGCCTGGGCCTGTGGCCCGCAAACATCGATAAGCAATGAATGATTACGGGAATAACGTCGATCGCGAGCTGTTTCGCAATATTGAGAAGTTGCGCGCGCTGCGCATCGAGCACCGCGACCTCGATGAGATCATTTCCCGCCTGTCCCTGGATTTCAATGTCGATGAGCTGCAGCTCAAGCGCCTCAAGAAGCGCAAACTGCAGCTCAAGGACCAGATCACGCATCTGGAGAGCCAGATGATTCCTGACCTGAACGCCTAGGGAACCTCCAGCGGATGAATGCTGCCGCCCTGCTCTTGAGTAGCCTGCTGCAGAGCATTCGCAGGCCGGATCTGCCGTGGCTTGCCGGTGGCGCGCTGCTGTGCACTGCGCTCGGCCTGTTCACCGCCCTGCGATTGCGCGGCTGGCGCACCCGCACTGATCAGGGTCGCCCCGGACTCATCATTGCGATCGCCGCCGCGCAGTTGCCGTGGCTGATTGCTCTGCTGGCTTGGCTCGGGGTGCGCGCGCTGCTGGCCGCTGCCGGACCCTCTACGCTTCTGGCCGATACAGTCACGGTGCTGCTGGGCGCCCTGATCCTGGTGCGCGTTGGCATCCAGTTGCTGCTGCAAATCCTCGGACCCCACTCGGGCTGGCTACGCGGCTGGCGACATCAGCTGGCAGCAGTGGTGTGGCTTGGCGTGGCCTGCCAGTACCTGGGCTGGCTGCGGCTGATCGAACGTGAGCTCGACCAGGTGCCGCTGCTGCCGGGCAAAACCCGCTTTACGCTCTGGGCGTTGCTCAAAGGGATCGTTGTCATCAGCGTCTGCGTAATCGCCGCCAGCATCGTGGCGCGTGCGATAGAACGACGCGTGATGCGCATTAACAACGTGGCGCCCTCGACGCTGGTCGGCATCTCTAAGTTCGTATTGTTCTTCCTGGTCAGCTTGGGCGCCCTGCTCGGCATCAATGCTGCAGGCGTCGATCTGACGGCGCTCACAGTGCTGACCGGCGCCATCGGCCTCGGCCTGGGCTTTGGCCTGCAGTCGATTGCCAGCAACTTCGTCAGTGGCTTCGTGCTGCTGATGGACAAGTCGATCAAACCCGGTGATGTCATCAGCATCAGCGGCGTGACCGGCACCACTTCGGAGGGCTTTGGCTGGGTTCAAGAACTGCGCGGACGCTACGTGGTCGTGCGCGACCGCGACGGCGTTGAGACCCTGGTCCCTAACCAGAGCCTGATCACGAGCCCGGTCATCAACTGGAGCTATTCGGATCGCAAGATACGTCTGAAGCTCCCGGTGCGAATCAGCTATGAGGATGATCCGGAAGTCGCACTGAAGGTCCTGCAGCGTGCGACCGAGGGCAACCCACGGGTGCTTAACGAGCCGCCGCCGGTGGTACGTTTAATCCAATTCGCCGACTACGGCATGGATCTGGAGCTGCGCTTCTGGATCTCCGATCCGCAAAATGGCGTCAATAACGTGCGCTCGGACGTCAACCGCGTGATCTGGCGGTTGTTCAAGGAAGCAGGCATCAAAATTCCGGTCGCGCAGCGGGAGTATCGGCTCCTGTCGCGTCCGGACAACGCGCCATGAGACGCATCGAACTCGATCCGGGCGATGTGAGCTTCACCTTCATCCGTGCTACCGGCCCTGGCGGACAGAACGTCAACAAGGTAGCGAGCGCAGCGTTGATGCGCTTTGACCTGACCGGCTCGGCCGCGCTCAGCAGCGTGGTAAAACTGCGGCTTCGAGCACTGGCCGGACACCGGCTGACAGCCGATGGTTCCATCCAGATCCTGGCCCGCAACCACCGCACTCAGGAAGGCAACAAACGTGAGGCACTCGAGCGATTGCATGAGTTGATCGGGCGCGCCCTCGTTGAGCCAAAAGTCCGCCACAAGACTCGCCCGACACGTGGTTCGGTACAACGGCGCCTCGAGGGCAAGGTTCATCGCCGGCAGACCAAACGCCTGCGCGGCCGGGTCAGCGACAGCGACTGAGCGCCGCGCCGGTGGTACCCGCCCCGATCAAATCACCCGTGCGCAAGCGCCGCCCGGCGCCAGCGGCGCGCAGCGTGGGCCACAAGCAGTCCGCAACACGCGTGGCAAGCTTTGCACCGCTGGCTGCGCCCGATGCGCGCGTGCTGGTACTGGGCACCATGCCTGGCGTGGCCTCACTGGCGGCCGCTCAGTACTACGCTCATCCGCGCAACCAGTTCTGGACGCTGATGGGAGAACTGTGCGGTGCGCGCGCCGATATCCCTTATGCGCAACGCTGCCAGATATTGCTCGAGCGTGGCGTAGCGCTGTGGGATGTATTTGGCAGCTGCGCGCGCTCCGGCAGCGCCGACAGTGCGATCGAACTGGCCGATGCGCAGCTCAACGATCTGGCCGGCTTCGTTGCGGCTCATCCGGCACTTGAG